>Ga0209100_1000577_pt1 | contig 30753 bp, 27 predicted proteins | sample lystaG_FD_185480 | JGI IMG/M metagenome (GOLD analysis project Ga0209100, IMG submission 185480) | Glacier valley bacterial and archeal communities from Borup Fiord, Nunavut, Canada, to study Microbial Dark Matter (Phase II) -... | ecosystem: Environmental > Aquatic > Freshwater > Ice > Glacier ... | reverse complement strand
CGCACGGGTGGGTCGCCCAACCGCTTACCGTGCTGTCGGCATGACCAACTCGCTGAATCCAGTGGCGATCGTGCTGCCGTGCCACCGCGTGATCGGCGCAAAGAACGCGCTGACAGGCTATGCAGGTGGGTTGGCGAGCAAAGAATGGCTGCTGCGACATGAGGGCGTGCTGTTCTAGCGCGTATTGGGTAGACTGTTGGGCAAACCCCTAACCCCACCCTTCCCCCGATTACAGGGGAAGGGAGCAACAGCGCGGCATTTAGGGTGAGGCTTATTGAAAAGGCTTAACCACCACGAACTTCTCAGTTGATTTAACTGGCAAAGCGGCGCTGGTCACGGGCGCGGGCGAAGGTGTCGGCAAGGCGATCGCGCTGGCGTTAGGCGCGGCGGGCGCATCGGTATTCGTGAACGATCTGAATCCTGATCGCGTGCACACCGTGGCGGATGCAATCACAGCGGCGGGCGGTCAAGCCGTCGGTTGGGATGCGGATGTCACTAACAAATTTCAGGTCGGATCGATGATCGAAGCCTTACGCGATCGTTTCAACGGTTTGCATATTCTGGTCAATGCGGCAGGTGTCGAACGTGCCAGCAGTTTGTTCACGCTGGACGAATACGATTGGCGGCGTATTATTGAAGTCAATATGACCGGCGCGTTTTTTTGCTGTCAATTGGCCGGGCGCGTCATGGCCGATGAAGGCGGCGGCATTATCGTCAATGTGGCAAGCGTATACGGTCACCCACTGGCTAAACGGGACGGCGCGGCGTATGTTGCCAGTAAGGCCGGTTTGATCGGCTTCACGCGTTCGTTGGCGCAAGAGTTCGCGCCCGCCAATATTCGCGTGAACGCGGTGTGCCCCGGCGATGTGCAGGAATACGGCGCAGTCAGCACGCCCGGCAATCCACTCAATCGGATGGGCTTACCTGAAGAAGTAGCAAGCGTGGTGCTCTTTTTGTGCTCGGATGGCGCATCGTTTGTGAATGGTCAGGCGATCAACGTGGATGGCGGCTTAGCGATGATGTAAGCGTGCTGCCCATCAGGATAAATATGCTTGCAATGCCGCATCAATCGCCGCCGCCACTTCCGTCACGGTTTGGGTCGCGTCAACGCGTATCCAGCGTGCCTCATCGTTCGCGATCAACGCTTCGTAACCATCACGAACGCGCTGGTGAAAATCGAGCGCTTGCGCATCCATGCGCGTCCATTCCGCGCCTGCGAGCGCTGCCTGCTGGCGACGTTCCAAAGCGTCCGATGGTTCAATATCCAGATAAAAAGTGCAATCCGGTAGTAAACCACCCGTAGCAAAGCTGGTGATCTCATATAAAGCGTTCAGATCAAGGCCACGCCCGTAGCCCTGATAGGCAAAGGTGCTGTCTACATAGCGATCCACAATGACGATATGCTGCTGAGCCAGATGAGGACGGATCACTTCATGCACCAACTGCGCACGCGAGGCGGCATACAACAAAAATTCAGTGCGTGCGTCCATCTCATCATTGTGGAGCGCGTGCAGCACTTCGCGGATTTGATCGCCAATAGGAGTGCCACCTGGCTCACGACAGCGGATCACGGTGTAGCCTTGCGCACTCAGACGCTCGGCAAGCAAGCTCACCTGGGTAGTTTTGCCGCCACCGTCGGGTCCTTCAAACGAGATGAACACAGATCAATTAGTTTCCTGAGAAATGGAATGCGTGTTCATTGTAACGCAAAAAGCCGTTGACCCCTAACCCCAACCCTCCCCCATGTACAGGGGAAGGGAGTCAGGGAAGGAAAAACTTTGATTTGCTGTTAGATTTGCACCTACGCCGCAAGCGGCATATGGTTCAAGTTGTCCTTGACGATCAGCGCGGCAGCTTTGTAGACGCCGTTCGCGTTGATGAAATAATCGTACAGCACCGCTACGAAGCGGAAGCCATTTTTGAGTTGTGCCGTCAGCGTCGGGTCGATCAGATCGCCTGCTACGACGCGCTGGCAATACTCGTGAATGTTCATCTTATCAGCATGATTGACGTAGCCAGGGAGCATTCCGCCCGCGATCTGACCGCGCAGATTGAGCCGTTCGACTAAGCGAGTGCGCGCCGCGTACAGCGTTTTGCCGACGCCCAACCGTCGATAGTCAGGATGCACATTCATATCCGCGCCGTACAGCCATTCGCCACGCGGATTATGTCCACTCAGCCAGCCATGATCGATAATATCCAGGAAGCTGTGCTGCGGGTGATCGAAATCGAAGTTCATGCGCATGGTTGAGGTTGACCCGATGGTCTTGCCATTAGCCTGCGCGACGAACTGCCCTTCCGGGAATAAGCGCAAATGATTCATAAAATGCGCGACTTTGAGATGTTCGTCGGCGTGAAGCGTCGGGAACACCAATGGTTGAAGTGCGGCCAAGGCCGCCACATGAGCAGGGGTCATGTTGGCAACAGTTATTGTTTCCATGATCGTTACTCGCAGAAATGGGAAGAAACGAAGTTCCCAACTCCGCTACCTCCCTTTCTGTATATCGAGCAAAACATCTTCGAGAACATCGAGCGCTTCGTGCAGCTGATCATCGGTGATGACCAGTGGGATCAGGAAGCGCAGACAACTACTATACAATCCGGCGCGGATCATAATCAGGCCGCGTCGGTTGGCCTCTTGAATAATCGCCAGCGTCAGGTCTTTGGCGGGCGTTTTAGTGGTGCGATCGAGCACCAGTTCGATTGCCAGCATCGCGCCGAGGCCGCGCACATCCCCGATCAAGTCGATCGTGTCGCGCCAACCCTCGAAGCGTTCGCGCATGATCTGACCGAGATAATCGGCACGTTCTACCAGCTTATCCTCTTGCAGCATTTGGATGGTCTGGATTGCGGCCACACAGGTCAGCGGATTGCCGCCGTAAGTGCCGCCGATGCCGCCGGGGTTGGGCGCGTCCATCACATCCGCCCGGCCTGTGACCGCGCTGATCGGCATTCCCGCACCAAGCGATTTGGCGGTGACGACCATATCCGGCACGACGCCGTAATGTTCAATGGCGAACATCTTGCCGGTACGCCCAAAGCCGGTCTGAATCTCATCGGCGATCAACATCATGCCGTGCTGCTGACAGCGCATCGCGATGTGTTGCATGTAGCGCAAAGGCGTCGGGATGAAACCGCCTTCACCGAGCATCGGCTCAATAATGACCGCAGCAACCGCTGATGGATCGACCTGCGCTACGAGCGCATTATCGAAGGTCGTGATGCACCAATCGGTAAACTCGTCCTCGCTCATTTGCGATGGGCGGCGGTACTGGTAGGGGAAGCCGAGCCGATACACATCGGAGGCGAAGGGGCCAAAACCCTTTTTGAACAGATCGTACTTGCTGGTGAGCGTCATGGTCAATAGTGTGCGACCGTGATACGCGCCCTCAAAACAAATAATGGCGGGACGACCTGTATAAGCGCGTGCGCAGCGGATCGCGTTTTCGACCGCTTCCGCGCCGACGTTGGAGAGAATAGTCTTCTTTGGGAAATCGCCAGGGGTCAGCCCATTCAGCATTTCGCAGACTTGCACGTAGGATTCGGTGGTGCCGACCAACGAGCAGAGGTGGATCAATTCTTCAGCTTGTTTCTTAATCGCATCGACGACCGCGCCGGGCGTGTGCCCAACCGCCAATACGCCAATGCCGCCCGCCAGATCAATGAACGTGTTGCCATCCACATCGGTGACCAATGCACCGTGCGCATGAGCAGCCACGACCGGCGTTGCGCGTCCTAACCCACGAACAACCGCAGCATCACGCCGCGCCAGAATTTCACGTGCCTTCGGTCCAGGGATTTCAGTGTTAACCTGGATCGCACGCGTTGAAACGACCGTCATAATAAGGTTCCTTGTCTAGATATGCACAGATACGCGACACGGCCAGCACCAGAGGCATAGACCGCAACGACTTCGGACGGACAGGTTGCGCAGACGAAAAGATAAGGGTCATACCGGCAGGAGGTACTCCATTTCAGCTTACGTTATCTAACGGACATCATCATACCATAGAATAGTTAAATGCGGTTAACATCGGGCGCTTTGTACGAACTTTGTATCACAAGCGTTATACAATTTGCCCGTTTATGGTCTACAAATTCAGAGCAGGCGAACGTGCCTTCTCTTACGTGCGGCAGGCGATGTGCGCCGTAAAAGCAAAGCGCATACGCACAACGCTTTAGCCGCTCACGGAGTGTTCAAAAACGCGCGCAGGGTTTCGCGTGTCTTAGGCAGCCCCAATGCCCTCAGTGCATTCGATAAAATTGGCATTGGCGTTGGATGTGGCCGCCATAATATGCCAACATCGACAGGAATAGTGTTCCATGCTGTATCATTATCGCAGAGTGCGGTCAAGATAATACGCTGTGCGTCTGTCAAATTGGTAGGTAACATGAGAGTATATGATCCCCACCCGTGCCTAAGATCGTCTGGAAAAGCAATGCGGATCAATGAACTGGCAAGATGTGAGGTTATATCATCCGGCGCAATTGCTAAAAGATGCAACCAGTTTATAATGGTTGTGTCCGCTAATTCAGCGCTAAAATTATACAGTGAACTTGAGGCCGTGAAACGCTTGTGCTCACCTCCCAACTTTGAGTCGCTGTCAAGCGTGGACAGGTCACGAATGGCCTCAACGAATAGCTCAACTATATCGTCCGGTAACGGTTGACCCGTAATCTTGCTGAGTTCAGTGATAATGCACGCCGATTCCCAACAGACTGTTTCAGCTTCATTTGGATCGTGAAACAGTGACTCAAAAAGGGATGCGTAAGTTTGAGCAGGCGTTGTAAGTGCCCACAAACCCTTGACCAATGCCACACGTATCGCTGATTCCGTTTCAGTTTTTAGCAGCGCCAAAAATTGCGGAATGATTTGCACGCTGTAGTGCCTAAAATAGGTTAATAAATGAACATCGTTCAGCCGAATACCAGCGTCAAGACTATTTAACAACTGTAGATACAATGGAAGGTATGAGCTGACTGCAATGCTGCTTTCTCTCTGAAATCTTGTCCAAGACGACTCAATGATGTTATCTTGATCACCTTGGCTTTTATACTGGTCACTCTCAAAATAACTACTGTAAAATCCGCCCAACATGTCAAGCATTTCGTGTCGATTTGGCACCGCTTCATCTTGCAGCAGTTCGACGAGAAAAGGTACTGTAGGCGCTGTTGCCTCATAGATCGTAGTCTGATGGTTGATAACGTTAACCAGATCATCCCACAGCTCACTGCGCCGCGCTTTGTCTGTTACAGTGGCAAGTTTGCGGAGAAGTATCGGCACCTTGTCCGCCGGACCGTAAGCACCTTGCAACGCGTGCCAATCGATTGTGTCTAATGTTTCAAGTGACATGCTTTACCGACTCCCTTTACGCACTTTGCCTAAATTTTTACCACCATTGTACACATAATATAGCCACACTCAGCCCAAAACGCGTTATAATCCGTGTGATAAGGCGCATTGCCACGCTTCCAAACAATTTTTCTAAACCGCAGCAATATATAGTAGTTGAAATGCAGACAAACACACAGACGATCATTGGTAAACGCTACATCGTGGTCAATAAACTTGGCGAAGGCGGCATGGGCACGGTGTACCGCGCAATTGATCGTCTGACCGGGCAATTTTTGGCGCTTAAACAGGTGACGACCGCAACTGAACGGCTCGTATTCACCACCCTCACCAGCGAAAGCACCGATTTGCGATTGTCGCTGGCGCGTGAGTTTCAGATGCTGTCATCCCTGCGCCACCCCAATATTATCGGCGTCCGCGATTATGGCTTCGACGAACTGCGCCAGCCATACTTCACGATGGATTTATTGGAAAACGCGCAAACTATCATTGAAGCCGGACGCGGCCAATCGATCGACACTAAAAGCGATCTGCTGACGCAGCTGCTTCAGGCGCTGGTGTACTTACATCGGCGTGGCATTTTGCATCGTGACCTGAAGCCGAACAATATTCTGGTCGTCAACGGACAAATTAAAGTGCTCGACTTCGGCCTATCAGCGGCGCGCGATCAACGTGAAGCGGCAAGCGAGTCGGTCGTCGGTACGCTGGCTTACATGGCGCCCGAAGTGCTGCGCAGCGACCCGATCAGCGAAGTTACCGACCTGTACACGATCGGCGTGATCGCTTACGAATTGTTCACGGGCAAGCATCCGTTTGAAACGGTCAGCGTCTCCAAACTCATGGCCGACATCCTGAACAGTGAACCGAGTCTGAGCGGCTTTGAAGCCTCGGCGGTACAAGCTGCATTGAGTGCGGAATCCGCTAAATGGTACGACGGCGTGGGCGATGACATGGTGCAGGTTGAAGGATCGGATTTGAGCGATCAGCAGCGGCAAGCGTTATCCGCTGTCATTCGGCGTCTGCTCTCCAAAGCACCGGAGGAACGCTATCCAACAGCGCAGGCTACCATTATCGCGTTGAACAAAGCCGTCGATCGCCCGATTCCGCCCGAAGCCGCTGCCATTCGTGAGAGCTTTCTACAAGCGGCACCCATGATCGGACGCGATAAGGAGTCGAATTACCTGCTGAGCACGCTCAATCGCATGTTTCAGGGCAGCGGCAGCAGTTGGTTGATCGGTGGCGAGAGCGGCGTCGGCAAGTCACGCCTGTTGAGCGAAACGCAGACACAAGGGTTGGTACGCGGCGCATTGGTGGTGCGCGGTCAGGCGGTCAGTGAAGGTGGCGCTCCCTATCACGTATGGCGTGATGTGCTGCGCTTGCCCGCGCTGCTGGTCGATTTGGAGGATGCGCAGGTGGCCGCACTCACGCGCTTGATCCCTGATCTGCCAACCCTGCTGGATCGAACGGTAGTAGAGCAGCCCGAACTGACTGCGCAAGATGCCCAAAATAAGCTGTTCGAGAGCATCGACGGCATATTTGATCGGCAAGAACAGCCGATGATCATCATTTTAGAAGATTTGCATTGGGCGGATAACGAAAGCCTGGCGCTGCTGAATCGGCTCAGCAAACGCGCATCACAGATTCAACTGTTGATATTGGGCAGCTATCGCAATGACGAGCGAGCGGATTTACCAAAGCAGCTCGAACAATTCGAGACGATCACGCTGAACCGTTTGGGCGAGGCCAGCATCGGTGAACTGAGCGAGGCCATGCTCGGCGCTGCCGGACGTGAGCCGCGCGTCCTCGAATTGTTGGAGCGTGAAACGGAAGGTAACGTCTTTTTCATCATCGAAGTGGTGCGCGCACTGGCTGAGGAAGCCGGTCAGCTCGATCGGGTGGGGACGGTAAGCCTGCCCGATCACATTTTCGCAGACGGTATTACGCGGGTGGTAGAGCGACGGCTCGATCGAGTCGCGGTGGCGGATCGTCCGCTGTTGCAAGTGGCGGCTGTCTTTGGTCGCCAGATTGATCCAGACGTGCTGCATGTCATTGATCCGGCAGAAAATCTGGATAGCTGGCTGACGCGCTGCTCGGATGCTTCCGTGTTTGACATCAACGAAGGGAAGTGGCGTTTTGCGCACGATAAATTGCGCGAAGGGATGCTGCGTAGTTTAGCCGCTGACGAACGCCGAAACATGCATCAACGAGTGGCCGTCGCGCTCGAAATGGTCAGCGGTGGCAGCGCGGAACAAAGCTCGACGTTGGCCTATCACTTTTTGCGGGGTGAACGCTGGTCTAAAGCAGTGGAGTATTTGATCAAAGCGGGCGACAACGCAGCGCGCCTGTACGCCATGACAGATGCTCGCTCATACTATGTGCAGGCGATCGATACGCTGGCAAAGCTGCCCGAAACGCCCGTAGTGGCACGCTTACGTATCGACGTGACGCTTAAACAGGTGAGCATCACGTACACCAATACGAATCCGCACACGACTTTGGCGCTGCTGACCGACTCGGAAGCCATCGTGCGCAAACTAATGGCGGATGGTGAACCGGACGCAGCCGATCAGCTGCGTCTTGCGCGCGTGCTCTACTGGACGGGACGCGCCTATTATTACAACAACGAATTTGCCAAAGCAGGCGGCTATTTTCAGCAGGTGCTCGGCCTTGCACAAGCGTCAGGTGATGCCGAATTGTTGGCTTTACCAGCGGCGGTCATTGGACGCGCCTTAACTAATCAGGGGCAATATCCAAAGGCGGAAGCGCTGTTGACGCAAGCACGGGCGGCGCTGGAAAAGGTCGGACACTGGCCGGAATACATTCTGACGCTTTCCTTTTTGGGCGGCGCGATTAGTGGGCGTGGTCGCTATGCGGAAGGTATCGCTGAAAATCAACGCGGTTTAGCGCTCGCCCGCAAGTTGAATTATCCGACGGGCATTACAGGTTGTCTGACCGTTTTATGTTTCATCTATGCAACTGGTAACGACGGCGAAACGATGCTGAAAGCCGCCTCTGAATCGATCGCCATTGCCGAGAAGGCAGGCGATCAGTTGTATCTCAGCTTTTCCCACGCTTTTGTTGCTTTGGCTTACAGTTTGTTAGGACAGCATGAGGCGGCTCAGGCGAATATCCTGCGCTCACAGGATATTGCGCGTACCTTTGGCACAACTTTAATCTTGGGCGAATTGTTTTCGGCATATGATGCACAGATCGCTTATAATGCGGGTCGTTATCAGGATGCACTCGCCATTGCCGAAAAAACGGTCGCGCTCGGCGAGAAAACAAACAGTAATGTAGCGAAAGGCATGGCGCACTGCACATGGGGGCAAACGCTGTCCGCGCTCAAACAGTGGGATGCCGCCGATGTGCATTTCGCGGAAAGTGCCAGCGTTGTTAAGGTGGGTGACGGACTTCTGCTGCTCGCCAGAACACAATTCGCCTGGGGCGTTTCATATGCTGAGCGCGGTAATCCGACAGCCGCACTTGAGCTGCTTCACAAAGCGGCAGCACAATATAAACTTTCTGAGATCGGCCCTGAAGTTGCCCGCGTTGAACAGGTGATCAGCGGTTTGACCGTCAAATAATTCAGCCAGAATTCATCACAAGGATCACGCCAGATGCCTAAACAAACGATACCTGACGAACATCACCTGTACCAGACTTACGATCAACAGGAAGAAAGCGTACGAGTTCAAGGGCACTACGAGCAAAATCCGCAGTTTTATTATGATTTCACAGGTGGTGAATGGAATGTGTACTCCGGGCTGATCTGGCCGAATGCGACCACCACGCTCACTGAAGCGCAAGGGGCCAAGCTGGATTTACTGGCACACGAAATGAATTTGAAGCCCGGAATGCGGATCATGGATGTGGGCTGCGGATGGGGCGGTCCGCTGGTGTACCTGTGCAAAAAGTACAGCGTGAGCGGCGTCGGTATCACGGTTACGCCGTCACAAGTCACGGCAGCGCAAGCACGCGCGGCACATCATGGCGTCGATGCACAGTTCGTGCTCTCACATTGGGAAAACTACAACGACGAGCAAGGCTTCGATGCGATCTACAGTGACGAAGCAAGCGTCCATTTTCGCAATTTGGGCGAATTCTTTGCGCGCTGCTGGCAATGGCTGAGGCCGGGTGGCCGGGTGGTCAACAAAGAGCTGCATCTGACGCACGAATATTTCACCAATTTCGATCGCGCGGCGGATCATGTTCACGCGATATTTGGTTTTTCCGGCCACTATCACTTACTTGCCGAAGAACTGCAACTGCTGAACGATAATAACCTTCAATTGGTGCGCGTACAGACGATCGACATGCAACCGCATTATTACCGCACGCTTGAACATTGGTCATCGAATATGTTCAATCATCACGCGGAATTGAGCGCATTGGCAAGCGAAACCGTCTATCAGGATTTTCGCAAATATCTGAAGATCACGCGGCGCATGTTCGCGAGCGGCATTTTCACGCTGGAAGTGCTCACCTCACAGAAGTTTGAGCCGAGCAAAGCGCCCTGATGGTCAGCGCCCTTTCACAACAGGATCAGGTTGTCGCGGTGAATGATTTCGTCACCGTAGGTATAGCCGAGCTTTTCGGTGATGGCGCGCGATTGCACCCGTACAAGCTGGCCGGTTTCGTCGGCATCGTAGTTGATCAGGCCGAGTGCAAAGGGTTGGCCGTCCGCCGTCGCCACGTATACGGGTGAGCCGCGTTCAAAATCGCCTTCCACACTGCTGATACCGACGGGCAGCAAACTCGCGCCGCCGTTGCGTAAACGATCCGCCGCGCCGTCATCAACGATCAACATGCCCTGCGCTTTTTCAGAGATCAGCCAACGCTTGCGACTCTCCACGAACGTTGTTTGCGCCAGAAAGCGCGTGCCGATCGGCTCACCATGCGCGATCAGTGTCAGCACATCACGCAATGCGCCGGGCGCGATGATCGTTTCCGTGCCACTGCGCGCGGCCAGCTCTGCCGCCTGCAATTTGGTGACCATGCCGCCTGTGCCCAGGCCAGACGTGGTGCCGCCCGCTTGTGCCCAGGTCGTTTCATCAATGCGTGCCACCAGCGGGATCAGTTCGGCATCGGGATGGGTACGCGGATCGGCGGTGTACAACCCATTTTGATCGGTCAGCAGGATCAGCAGATCGGCGTCCACCAGATTAGCCACCAGTGCCGACAGATTATCGTTGTCACCCACGCGAATTTCATCGGTGGCAACCGTATCGTTCTCGTTGACGATCGGCAAAATACGATGATCCAGCAGCGTCAGCAGCGTATCACGGGCGTTGAGGTAGCCCGTTCGGTTGGCAATGTCACCACGCGTCAAAAGCACTTGTCCAACGATGATGTCGAACAAGCTGAAAAGTTCGCTGTACAGTTGGATCAAGCGCCCTTGCCCGACCGCCGCCAGCATCTGTTTGGCAGGCAGCGACGGATGCAGTTCCGGGTAATCCAGCGCCTGCCGACCTGCCGCGATCGCGCCCGACGAGACGATCACCATCTGGTAACCGCCGTCGTACAAATGCGCGATCTGCCGTGCCAATTCAAGCATTCGGCGCTGTGAAAGGCGGCGCGTGCCGTCCGTCAGCACGCTCGTTCCGAGTTTTATGACGAGTCGTTTGGTGTGTGCCATAAGGCGATTATAACACACCGATTTTGGCTCAACGCTTTATCAATCAGCGCTTTGCAGAGTTACCACGGTGACCACGTAATCCTTGAACTGCTCACGCAGCGCCGCCTTGAGAAACTTGCCCGTTGACGTTTTGGGGATCGCATCGATGAACGTCACATCGTCTGGAATCCAGAACTTCGGAAATTTCAAGCGCAGCATATCCAACAGCTCATCGCGGGTCGCGCTCATCTCCGGCTTGAGCACCACCACTGCCAACGGGCGCTCCTGCCATTTCGGATGGGGGATGCTGATCACGGCGGCTTCAGCGACCGCCGGGTGACCCATTAGCGCGTTTTCCAACTCTACCGAACTGATCCATTCACCACCAGACTTCACCAAATCTTTACTGCGATCTACAATTTTGATGTAGCCTTCAGGATGGATCGTGGCCATATCGCCGGTTTTGAACCAACCGTCTGTTGTCCAATTGTCGGTTGTTTCGGTCGGCTTATAATAGCTGGCGGCCACCCACGGCCCGCGCACCTGCAATTCGCCAATGGTCGATCCATCATGCGGTGCTTCACCGTCTGCGCCCATTATGCGCGTATCGACATATGGCGAAGGCAGCCCCTGCATGGCGCGATAGGCGTATTCTTCATCCTCGGACAATTCGCCCAACGTTGTTTTGAGGCGGCTGACAGTGCCGAGCGGCGTTGTTTCGGTCATACCCCACGCGTGAATGACGCGCAGTCCATGTTGATCCAACCCGCGAATCAGCGACTCCGGCGAGGCCGATCCGCCTACGATCATGCGTATATCAGGCGTCAATTTCCAGCCGCCCGGATTCTTGTTGAGCGCTTGCAAGATGCCTAGCCAAATCGTGGGAACTCCACCCGCAAAAGTTACCTGTTCGCGCTCGAACAGATCGAGCAGATTGAGGGCGTCCAGATGAGGGCCAGGAAATACTTGTTTACAGCCCACCATTGTTGCCGCAAATGGCAACCCCCATGCGTTGACATGGAACATTGGCACGACCGGCAGCACCACATCGCGCTGACTCAAGCCGATCACATCGGGCAGGCACTCCATAATCGAATGCAGCACGACCGCGCGATGCGAATAGACAACTCCTTTCGGACGGCCTGTTGTGCCGGATGTGTAGCACATGCCGAGCGGCTCGGTTTCCGCCAACTCTGGATACTCAAAATGGCCGGACGCCTGCGCTAACAGCGCTTCGTAGCTTTCGTAGCCGGGCGGGATTGGGTTGCCGCTCAACGGTACGACGAATACTTTTTCGACATGCACTTGATCGCGCACTTTCTCAAAAAGTGGCAGCAATACGTCGTCGATGATCAAAAAGCGATCCGCTGCATGATTGATGATGAACGCCAAATCCGCCGCGCCGAGTCGTAAGTTGAGCGTGTGCAGGACGCCACCCGCCGCTGGAATGCCAAAGTAGGCTTCCAGATGCGCGTAATGATTCCACATCAGCGTCCCGACCCGATCGCCACGCTGAAGGCCGAGCCTTTGCAGCATCTCGGCCAAAGCACGCGCCCGCCGATAAAAATCAGCGTAAGTGGTGCGATGCAGCGACTTATCGGGTAAGCGCGAAACAATCTCGACGCTGCCAAAAAGCTGACCAGCGCGCTCCAGGATTGGGATCAGCGTCAGGGGGTAATCCATCATGGTATGCTGCATAATGAATAGTGGTCTCCAAAACAAGTCTAAATATTCGCTAATAGTTGTAGCGATTATAGTCCATAAAGCATACGGCGTGTACAAAGTCGTTGACCCCTAACCCCAACCCTTTCCCCGATTACAGGGCAAGGGAGTCAGTTCAGCGTTGCACGCTCGATCAATGCTGAAACGTGGTGCGCAACCAGATCAGGCGCTTCCATCGGGATAAAGTGCGACAAGTCGGCCAGCGGTATGTCTTCGCCCTGTCTGAAATAACTGACCAGATCAGGCGCGGTAGCCGATCCGCTGAAATCCGCACCCGGATTGCTTTCCGACTGCTGCGCCGCTCGTAAAATCCGCACTGGAATTTCGATCTCGCTGAGCAAATCGTAAATATCAGCATGAACAGCGTTCGGATAAATGGCAGCTTCGATGCGCGGTGGACAAGCCAACGTAAAGCCGATCCCGTCCGCTTTTGGCAGCAAACCGTACTCGCAATAATCGCGCAGCACCGCCGCTTGCCAGCGATTATAGGGTGGCCGATCTTTGAAGCGTGCGAACATCTCATCCGATGATCCCCAATCGGCACGACGGCGCGCGGTAAAATGCGGCTCGCTCGGTTCGTTGGATCGCTCAACGGCGTAAACAGCTTTGGGCAAGATCACCGGATCGATCAACAACAGCGCGGCAAAATGTCCCGGCGTGAGCGCTTCCGCCTGTGCAAGCGCATGGCCGCCGAGCGAATGTCCCACCCCGATCGCGCCCGTCAATGCGCGCTGTTCGATCAAGCCGACTATATCCTCAGCGAACGCGCGCCATTCGTAAGCGTCAGGCGGCTCCGGCTTACTGCTGCGCCCATGGCCGCGCAAATCCAACGCCAGGCAGTGCCGACCCGATAAAGCATCGATCACCTGATTCCACAAATGCGCGTGAAAACCGCTCGCGTGCAAAAACAAGATCGGCGGCTCGCTGTTTTGTGGTTCAGTGCCCGGCCATTCGTATAGCACCAGCTCGAGGCCATTGATCAGGACATGCGATTCGATCGGCTTATGGTCGCTTGACATTGGATGGATTCCTTTGCAAGTAACAGTACACGGCTTTTCATGCGCTTTCAAGCCCGCGCTTTGTATAATCAGGCGCTCTAAACAAGAAAGCGATACAGGTTGTGATTATGACTGACTCTGAACTTCCGCGCGTGACCATCTATACGGACGGCGGCGCATCGCCTAATCCGGGGCCGGGCGGTTGGGGCGTCGTGCTGCTGTTTGATCCGTTCAACACGGGTGATGCACCCCGCCAAACTGAATTATCCGGCGGCGCGCTGGACACCACCAACAACCGGATGGAACTTACCGCCGCCATTGAAGCCTTACGAACGCTTCAACAGCCGCACCATATCGCGTTGTATACCGACTCACAATACGTGAAAAAAGGGATCAACGAGTGGATGGCGGGTTGGAAAAAGACGAACTTCAAAAACGGCAAAATCCAGAATGCGGAATTATGGGTAACGCTGGATCAACAAGTCAGCCGCCACAAAATTAGCTGGCAGTGGGTCAAAGGGCACGCCGGAAATCGCTATAACGAGCGCGTCGATCAACTGGCAACTGCCGCGCGTGAGTCGCTGACGGGCGTAGTGGCAGGCGAAAGTCCGCAACCAACGCTCGCCAATTATGCGTATTTGATGGTGTCGTGCATTGGATCGCCAGGGGCCGGCGCTTGGGCGGTACTGCTGGATTATGCAGGCGCACAGCATATTCTGGCGGGCAACCACCCGCGCACCAACCCGGCGCGGCTCGATCTGCTGGCGGGTATCGCAGCATTGGAAGCAGTCCCGGAAGCCGCCGAACTGCAAATCCTGACGGGCAGCAGCTACTTGCGCGATGGAATCACGCAGTGGGTGAGCGGCTGGAAAAAGAATCAGTGGATCAAGAAAACGGGTGGCGAGGTGCTGTACCGCGATTTGTGGGAAAAGCTCGATCAGCTTGCGCAGCGGCGAACCGTGAAATGGACGCTCATCAAAGCGGACGCGCGCCCGCCTGAAATGGAGCTGCTGGATCAGCCCCTGCGCCAACAAATCGCGCTGGCAAAACGAGGTTAACGGCGCGGCTGCAAATAGTGAATGCACCCCTCTCCATGAGGGAGAGGGGCAAGGGGTGAGCGCTTTTGAGAACCGCTCTTTACTTGGTAGCGGCCATTGTGGCAGCCGACATCGTGCTTGCCATTGTGGCAGCCTTTGTAGCGGCTGGCTTAGGCGTGGCGGGCACCAGGTTCGGCTTGAAGTCGCTGACCAGTTTGTTCGCGTCATCGTTCAGCTTGGCGAAGCGCGCCTTGACATCCTGGCCGTCCAGAACATCGTTGAACGCGGCGTTTGCGCTGTCACGAATCGGATTGTAACCGGCTAACGGCGGCTCAGCCTTGGTACCACCGCTCAACAAATCGAAACCGGACTTGTAGGACGGCAGCTTGGCGAACAAATCGGTCAGCTTGGCGGCTGCCGACTGGCGTACCGGATAGTAGTTGCTGGCACTTGCCCAGGTCGCTTGCTGATCAGTTTCGCTGAACCAGCGCAGGAACAACCACGAGGCGAGTTCTTGCCGAGGGGTGGTCTTAACGACGGAGACGCTCGCACCATAAATGTTCATGGTCGGGTGATCTTTGTAGGGCAGTGGTGCAATGTTGAAAGCGAACGTACCCTTCGCATCCGAAATGGCCTTCTTGATGTACGGTTGACCGCTGCTGGAACCTGCGTAAAACAGGGACTTGCCAGCCGCGAAATCGGCCTGATCGCCGCCATTCGCGATGATCGAGGCGCAGCCCTGGCTGACCAGTTGAGCAACGGTCGCCGGGCCGATTTGCGCTTCGGGCGTATTGTAGGTGAACTTGCCGGTCGCAGTGTCGTAAATGTTACCACCCTGTGCGAAGGCTGCGGCGGCGATCCAGGAGGCATCGGTACGCGCTTCATAGCCGGTCTTGCCGCCACCCTGCTTGGCGAACTTGCAAGTCATGTCCGAAAATTCAGCCCACGTCTTGGGTGGGGCGGTGTAGCCGAGCGCCTTGAGCGCATCTGCGTTGTAGTACAGCACTTCGATGGAGCGGTACAGCGGAAAGCCGAGGCGCGCGCCGTTGTATTGTGGGTTCAAGTCTTGATTCAGGAAGCCGGGGAAAAAGTCGGCTTTGCCCTTATCACCCAGGCCAAAGGTGGCGTCGTTGACGAACAAATTCTGGTCAACCAGCGCATTGGCGGTCTGATAGGTCGCGGCTTCGTTCTGATGCGCGACGGTCAGGTTCGGCAGCTCTTTGGTTTGCAGCGCGCCGAGCATCGCCTGATAAATCACTGGGTAGCTGCCTTTGGCAACTGGCTTGATCGTGATCTTCCACGGGTTATTTTTGTTGAAGGTATCCGCCAATGCGTTCAGGGCGTCATTGTTGGTAGCGGTCTGGTTGTGCCAGTAGGTGATGGTTGCGCCGCTTGCGTCAATGCCTTTGTAGGCACCGTCGGCGGGGGTCTTGGGCAGGCTGAACGTCGGCACATAATCGCCGCTCTGAGCGTGTGCAGTAGGTGCCAGGCTCAAAGCGATAGCGGCGATCAAGGCGAACACCGCCATTTTGCTAAACGTAAACTTGATCATGAAACACTCCTTTTGACAGGTTCTTTACAAACGTGCCAAAGGATAACCGCGCAAGTTTAACGTTATATTATGAACAGGTTGTGAAATGACTCAGATTGCAGCAATAGCCATGTGCTGATCGATCAACCAGCGCCTGACTTGCGCATGAATCTGATCGCGCACCTGTCGGAAGCTCTGAAATTGTTCCGCTTGCGAACCGTCGATAGCGGATGGATCATCAAATGACCATTCCAGGTACTGCGCGGCTTTCGGCAATGTGACGCCGTCCGCCCGTGCTGAGTCGTCGCACACGATCAAATAATCGACCGTACACATTGCGCTTTGGTTGAGCAGTACCGCTTTTTTGCCGTACATATCCATGCCGATTTCTTCAAGCGTGGCAATGGTCAGCGGATGAATCTGGCCGGAGGATATTCCGGCGCTCTGAATGTTAAAATAGTCGCCTGCATAGTGGCGCAGCAGTACCTCGGCCATTTGGCTCTGAATCGCGTTGCGTCGGCAGACGAGCATCACGGTGGGAAGGTGTGCGGCATACGGCGCATTTGCTGAGATGTGATTGCCCATGATTGGTTCGTCTTTGCCCTTCAATGTTAACTAAGTGTTAAGAATGGTTATTGTTACACAAAATCGGCAAAAGTGTTGTGAACATTTTGTGAAAAAACCAGTCAGTTTATTATGCATCTATAAAATCCTGTAAAAATCGGCAAATACGAAGTAGGCCGCAGCAATTTACCCCGAAGGATCAGGGCGCGTGGAAAGTCAGTTTCTCCCTTTCCCCCATAGGCGTGAAGCTAAGGCAACTTAAATGCCCTGCCTCAAAAAAGACTGACGAGTAGAGGGCGAATGGGGACGGCGCTAAATCGGTGACAATCAGCCAGGGGTCATCGTAGGCAGCCGACCGCTGGGCCAGTAAGGTGCAGGACAATTGGGCAGCGGGCGTTTTGAAACAGACAATGTCTACATAGCAAGCACGTCCAGCGCGCGCAACGACCGTTTTAGTTAACTCATGCTACCTGGTTTCAGGCCTCATCTCAAAATACCTTCCCCGAAAAGGAAGGGGCCGGGGGATGGGGGAACTGGATTTGCACGCACTTCCGGTAGGATCGTCCGCATCCCTGCGCGTCCCTACTCAGTCAGCAGCGGCTATGGTACAATCGTCATCAATAAGCAAGAAATTGTGCCATGTCGATTTTTCGGCTGTCGATAATGTTGTTTGGGCTGCTAACACTGGCTCACCTGATGCCCACCTATGATCCAACCCCTACACCGCCCGTTGTGCTTTACCGCGATGATTTCTCGACGCGCGCCGATCGCTGGCGGCTGTTCGATCTCGGCAAGGCAGCGATCGCCTATGACAACGCGAACAGCGACTTGCGTTTAAGCGCCAAAGCTGCTCACTATGCCTTGTGGTCAGTGCCCGATACGGAGTTGAAGCCCGTTGCTTTCGATATGCGTGTACAAGTCGCCTGGATCACTGGCGATGCGGATGCGCAGTTCGGGCTTGTGATCGATTATCAGAGCGATACGGATATGCTCGTGGTCACCGTGGCGCATGATGGAACGGTGCGCGTTGGGCGTTATTACTTCGGCGTCTGGCAGGATTTAAGCGCGCCCGTTCGCCTGACCTTGGATAACAGCACCGCGCCGATCACGCTGGACATACGATTCAGCACTGATCATCACCTGAGCATCATGGCTGCCGGACAAGCCGCCCAAACGCTCAAGCTGGATCATTACAAAGCGGGCAATTTTGGCTTGTTCGCGCTGAGCGGCGCACAGGGCGGAATCAATGTCGCCTTCCAGAATTTCACAGTGAGCGAACCCCAATGATCGCACCTCAGCGTAATCAAACCGCAGCGCCTGTGCCACCAGTACCAGTACCAGAAATTGTCGGACGTACGCCCCGCCGCATGTCTTGTTTCGGCGTGCTGCTGGCGTTGATCGGATTGTTGGCGCTCTTAAATCTGGCGGTTGTGGGCGTCAAGGTGCTGGCAAAGCCAGGGATTTCGCCGTCCGGGCAACTGCTGTACGCCACACAGTTCACGAACAGCGCCGATCCTGATTGGACGCAGTATACCAGCGCACTGTCCTACCAGATTACAGGCGGCGCGTTAGTTGTCACTGCGGATACGCCCAAACAAGGCGCTTACTCCGATCTGAATTATGGGTTCAGCGATTTTGATGTGCGCGTGGTCGCCGGGGTAACGATTGGCGATGATCCGTACAGTGAATACGGCATTTTGTTCCGCTGGCAAAACCCTAACAATTATTATATGTTCCGCGTCCGTGGCGATGGTGCGTACCATGTGGCGCGTGTGATCAACGGTAAGCAGGATGATATGAGCGCACCGCATCCTACGCCGCTGTTGGCACTCGGCACGAACCACGTCAACGATTTGCGAGTCGTTGGCAAGGGCGATCAATTTCAGTTTTACATCAACGGCCAACTGCTGACGCTTTGCCCAAAAGGGAACGATAAATTTTCGACCTGGAGCGGTGAGCAGTGTGTGAGCAACCATCAGCAGACGGCGCAATCAATCAGCGACTCGACTTTTGCGACGGGCGCGATCGGGTTGGGCGTATACGAGAACAATAGCAAAGTGCAAGTTGCTTTTACAAACGTGGTAATTTACAGCCCGTGAAAGCCTCATCTTCATGAAAGTCTATCTGGAAACGCTCGGCTGTCGGCTGAATGAGAGCGAAATCGAGTCGATGGCGCGCCAATTCGCGAGCGCTGGTCATGAGATCGTGAGCCAACCGGACAGCGCTGATCTATGCGTGCTCAACACATGCGCCGTGACGCAAGACGCGGTACGCAGCAGCCGCCAGCGTGTCCGTCAGATCAACCGAGCACAGCCAACCGCCCAAATCGTCGTAACAGGCTGTTATGCCCACTTATCGCCCGCTGAAGTCATGGCGCTGCCCGGCGTCGGTCAGGTGATCGACAACACCCAAAAAGATCGGCTGGTACCGTTGGTTTTGCGCGAGCCGATGGACGCCGAACCGATCGCGCTGGATTACATGCCGGGTGCACTCGGCCATACGCGCGCTTTCGTGAAAGTTCAGGACGGCTGCGATAACCGCTGCACATTCTGCATTACGACGGTAGCACGCGGCGCAGGGCGCAGCCGTCCGCTCGACGAAGTGGTTGCGGAAATTCAGGCAATGGCGCAGGCGGGTTACAAAGAGGCGGTGCTGACGGGCGTTCAGCTTGGATCGTATGGCGAACGGGCGGGCGGCTTGCGCGATCTGATCCATGCCATATTGAGCGATACCGATATGCCGCGTATTCGGCTGTCATCACTTGAGCCGTGGGATTTGGACGAGGCATTTTTCGCACTGTGGGAAAATCCGCGTCTGTGCCCACATCTGCATTTGCCATTGCAGAGCGGCTGTGACGCCACCCTCAAGCGGATGCTGCGCCGCACCGATCAAGTCAGCTATCGGGCGTTGATCGCAATGGCACGCGCTGCGATCCCGAATGTGGCGCTGAGCACCGATGTGATCGTTGGCTTTCCGGGCGAAAGTGACGACGAATTTGCGATCAGCGAAGCGTTCATTGCGGAAATGGACTTCATGAAGCTGCACGTTTTTCCTTATTCGGCGCGACCCGGCACGGCGGCTGAACGGATGCGCAATCATGTCGATGTTGCCCTGCGCAAAACGCGCGCCGAACGCTTGCGCGCTATCTCTGAAGCAGGCGATCGACGTTACCGCGAACGGCTGAGCGGGCGCGTCAGTGATGTATTGTGGGAAAACGTGATCGGCGCGAGCGAGCAAGGTTGGCTCAATAGCGGCTTGAATGGGTATTATGTACGGGTGTATTGGACGGGCCCGCGCGTACTGACCAACACGCTCACGCCTGCACTGTTGGGTGGCCTGGAACGCGATGGCCTTTCGATAAGGAATTTTGTGTGAACAATGAATAATACCGTAAGCAATTGCATCTTTTGCAAAATCGTGAGCGGTGAAATGCCCGCCACACCCATTTACGAAGACGCTCAGGTGATCGCCTTTCGGGACATCAATCCTGCCGCGCCGGTGCATGTCCTGATCGTACCGCGTCAGCACGTTGACAGCGCGCACGCCCTGGACGCCGAAAATGTGTCGCTCATGACGCACATCATTCTGGCCGCGCAAAAAGTGGCGATCGATGAAAAAGTAGAAGCGAGCGGTTATCGGCTGGTCATGAACAATGGCGCAGACGCCGGACAAAGCGTCAACCATCTGCATATGCACCTGCTCGGTGGTCGCAAGCTGTCCTGGCCGCCCGGCTGAGGATAGCAGTTCACGCAACCCCTCGCTCAAATGGGTGGGGACTTCAAAAAGGAACGATGACTTATGCCAATCAAAGAAAAAATCAGCGAAGACCTGAAAGCATCTATGAAGGCGGGCAATGGGCCGCGTAAAGATGCGATTCGTTTCATTCAGGCTGCCATTAAACAAGTCGAGATCGATACGCGCGAAACGCTCACCGACGAGCGCATTTTCGGCATTTTGCAGACCGAAGCGAAAAAGCGCCGTGACAGCATCGCTGAATATGAAAAGGTGGGACGCACGGATCAGGTCGAGAAAGAGCAAATGGAGTTGGCCTTGATCGAGTCGTATCTGCCACAGCAAATGACCCGTGACGAGATCGAGCACGAGGCGCGCGCTGTGATCGCTGAAACGGGTGCCAGCACGCCTAAAGATGCGGGCAGCGTGATGAAAGTGCTGCTGCCGCGCGTCAAAGGCAAAGCCGATGGTAAGCTCGTGAACGATGTGGTCAATACATTGCTGAAACCACAACAAGCCTGAAGCTCGGCAAGCGGAGCAATAAAGCGATGTACACGATCGATTTTCAGATCGATTATGAAGGGGCGCAGGTGCCCATTGAACGCATGACAGCGGCGATCCGCGATACGCTGGATGGGCACGAAGTGAGTCCAGACAGCGCGTTGACCGTGGTGATCGCGGGCGATGCGTACGTGCGCGATTTGAATCGGCAGTTTCGCGGCGTCGATGCCGCTACCGACGTGCTCTCGTTTCCAGCGGATGCGCCACCCGCGCCGTTGAATGCTGCCGATGCCGAGCCGCCGTATCTGGGTGATTTGATCATCGCCTATCCGTATACAGCGCATCAAGCGGCAGAATTTGCTCATGCACTGGAAGATGAATTGGTGCTGCTGGTCATTCATGGCACCCTGCATTTGCTCAGCTATGATCACGACACGCCCGAACATCAGGATGAAATGTGGTCAGAACAGGCGGAGCTGCTGACGCGCGCGAACGTGCCGATCGTCGTGCCGCGCTTTACCTTTGAGGATGAAAATGACTAACGGATCGCACAAGCCAGTGAGCAAGTCGGTTGCAAACGGGCAAGCGGAAAAAATGCGGGCATCGCTGCTGGCATGGCATCCTGATGTACAGGCGACACTTTCCACGCATCCCGACTCGTACAGTCCGATCACCAGCAAAAGCCGCATCGCCAGCTTTCGTTATGCGCTGGCGGGATGCCTGTACATGCTGCGCTATCAGAAGAACATCCGCATTCAATCGGTCGCAACGGTGTTGGTTTTCGCGATCGGCTTGTGGCTTGGCCTTGTGCCGTATGGGTGGGCGCTGCTCATTCTGGCGATCGCAATCAATTGGATGGCCGAATTTACGAATGCCGCCATTGAAGCCGTCGTCAATCTGGCAAGCCCCGATATTCACCCCATGGCGCGCGTGGCGAAAGATGTAGCGGCGGCAACATCGCTGGTCACCGCATTGGCGGCGGTGCTGGTCGGCGCTTTGGTGATGCTGCCACCGCTGCTGGAACGGGTTGGGCCGTCGATCGTTCGTCTCGTGCTGCGCTGATTCGCGCATTTCGTCACAAATAGGCTCAAAGCGGGTTATTATAATGTGACGCGAAATCCGCCATGTGACCTGCCAACCGGCTCGCTAGCTTTAGAAACGACGCTCACCTTATGATCCTGAACGCACAACTTGGGCAAACCACTCGTTGGGTGCTGATCGCATTCCTTGTGCTGATACTATTTGTGGCCGTCTGGTTAGTGCGCGATATTATGATGTTGACGCTCTCAGCGGTGATCTTCGCGCTGCTGATCACGGCACCCGTTCGCATCTTCGTACAGTATGGGATGCGCCGTTCGATCGCGGTGCTGCTGACGATCATTTTGGCGCTGTTATTAGTGGTGCTGCTCGTCGTACTTATTCTACCGAGCTTACTCGATCAGTTTCAGCAGTTGGTGGGACTCTTGCAAAACGCGCTTAATCCCGGCACTTATTCGATCGGGACGCCGACGCTTGACGCTGAGCATCTGTCGGTATTGCTGCGGCGCGCGCTGCAACCCGGCAATCTCGCCGCCAACTTCGACTTTTTGCGCGGCGTTGATATATCCGGCGTTACCAAACAAATTTCGCAGCAGCTCATCAACAGTGTGACCAATTTGCCGTCGCAGGTGTTCCCATTCGTGGGCAGCCTGGCATCGGTACTGCTGAGCATCCTGGTCGTTGTGTTCATGGGCTTATATTTCGTGGCCGATCCGGGTGTTTATCAACGCGGAATAGTGAGCATGTTCCCGCTGTCGTACCGCCCACGCGTCGAGCAAATCCTGAACAAGATCGAAATCGCACTGCGCAACTTTCTACAGGCGCAAGTTCTGTTGATGCTGCTCACAGGCGGCAGCACGGGTATTTCGCTGGCGCTGCTTGGCGTCCCGCTGGCAGGCGCACTTGGCACCTTGACCGGCCTGTTTTCGTTTGTGCCGAACTTTGGGCCGCTGGTCGCCTTGATCCCGCTCTTAGCCGTGGTGATCATCAATACGCCGACCAAGATTATCACCGTGATCGCGGTATTCTACGCGCTTCAACTGATCCTCAACCAGTTGATCGCACCGCTGCTGGTGGGTCAGGAAGTGCATTTGCCACCTGTGATCATCTTGCTGGCACAAATCATCGCGGGCATTTTCTTCGGCTTTTTGGGCTTGCTGCTGTCGGTGCCGTTGGCGGCGATCGTGGTGGTGCTCGTGCGTGAAGTCTATGTCCGCGATATTTTAGGCGATGGTAAAGCCGAACCGCCTTTGCTTGAATTGGACTTAATCGCAGAAAACGTTGTATAACCGCAATTACATCACAGGCACATAACAGGATTGGCGAATAATCTATGATTCAACCTCGCGCAAACCTTGGTTTGGCGATCGATGGCGGCGGCGTGCGCGGCTTATTAGTGGCGCAAGGGCTGGTGACGCTCGAACGCGAATTGGGTGGCAAGCCGTTGATCGAGCATCCGAGCGTCAAAGTATTAGCGGGCACTTCAACGGGTGCGCTGATTACGGCGGCTATCGCGCTCGGCTTCACGGCGAACGAGATCGTTCACTTTTATCTGGATCGCGCTCAGTATATCTTTCCGGTATTGTTTCCGGCCTGGCTGCCACAGCCGATCCAATCGCTGCTCAAAAACCTGATCGCGCTTTTACGGCCTAATCTGTATACGCCCGATCACTTCCGAACTTTCTTGCGCGACACCATCAAAAGCAAGACGGGTAATGCCGATTTCACCTTAGCCGACTTGAACAAACGGCTGCGCAGCGATCAGACGCTGATTATTACGACCGTCGATGTTAACGAACGGCGCACGCGGTTTTTGAAGTCGTACCAGGCTGACGAAGGCGATTGGACGTTGTGGGAAGCGGTATTGGCAAGCTCCAGTGCGCCCACCGCAATCAAGGCGTTAGCACGGAAAGGGCACTTTTATACGGATGGTGGCGTGGGCAGTTTCGGCAACCCTGCCTATACCGTAGCACGTGAGCTGGTTGAATGGAACGGATGCCCTGCCAGTGAAACCAGCGTGTTCAGCTTTGGTACGGGGTGGGTGGATGCTGCCAATTATCAGCGCAGTCACGGCCCGGCAGATCGCTGGAATGCGCTGACGTGGGCACTCAACGCGCCGTTTGTGATCACCGACGATGCGCTGCGCGCCGAGTCGTTGGAACTGATCAATCGCTTTGTCCAGCAAGGCGGCGGGATGGACTACCGACGCTTTCAAATGGCGCTGCAAACTGATATTGATTTTGAGGACTCCACCACGCCTACTTTGCAGGTGTTACAAGCGCTCGGCAAAGACTTGGAAAAGCGCATTGCGAACGATCAACACGCGCTGAGTGACCCGCGCTTCGACCCGGAAGGGATCGGCGCGAATGTGGATCGCTATCAGCGCAGCTTGACCGCAGCTCAGAGCCGTTCACGCTAAGGGAGCGGGGTGGGTAAAAATGATGTTACACCTTTGATTGACACAAAGCGCAGCTCACATCACACCACGTTGAATTCTTCGATGAGCTGTCCCTGCACAAAACGTTCTGTGCGCAGCGATGAAATATCGAGCGTATGCGCTGCGCCGTCCACGATCTGTTCAGATACCAGCAATCCCGCGATAGGTCCGTGCATGAAGCCATGTCCGCTGAAACCGCTCACTACGTAAAACCCGCGTACTTCCGCCAGCGGGCCAATAATGGGATGCGCATCCGGCGTGACTTCGTACAATCCTGCCCACTCGGTCAAGCGTCCTGCGGTTTCGAGCACCGGCAAGCGTGCCATTGCGCAGTCCATATGCTGATCCGTCCAGTCCGGGTCAACGTTCTGCGCAAAGGTGGCAGGCTGCCCGATCATGCTCATACCCGTTAACAGGCCAGCGCCTTCACGATGAAAATACAAACGCTGCTGAAAATCGATGATAAACGGGAAATCCGCCGGAATTTCAGGCATGGGCGTGGTCACGAGGATTTGTTGGCGTTCAGGCCGCACCGGAAGATCGATGCCCGCCAGCCCCGCGATTTGCGCAGACCACGGGCCCGCCGCATTCACGAGCGTCGGCGTGCGAATAGTGCCTTGCGATGTTTGCACAGCAGCGATCGCGCCACCGTTGACGGTGATGCCGGTCACCTCAACATTATTCAGCGCCACCACTCCTGACGCACGCGCGGCAGCAATGTAGCCGTTCACGACGCCCGACGGATCGGCAATCCCATCGCCACTGTAATAAGTGCCGCCGATAATCCCATCCAGATTGAGCAGTGGTACGCGCGCCGCGATCTGATCGGTGCTCCAGATCTCGGAGAAAATGCCGTGCACGTGCTGTCTGGCAACATTTTGTCGGAAACGCTCCATCTGTTCGGGCGTTGACAGCAAAAACAGATAGCCGTTCAGCTTGAGATCAATCGCCTGTCCGGTATCCGCTTGAAAGCGTTGCAGCATCGCGATACTTTTGATGGACAGCTCAATGTTGATGTCCGTCGAAAACTGGTGGCGAATACCGCCTGCGCAGCGTCCGGTTGATCCTTGCCCAAAGAAAGACTCGCGTTCCAGAAGTACGACGTTTACGCCGCGTCGCGCCAGATGAAAAGCAGCGCTCGCGCCCATGACGCCACCACCAACAATTACAACTTCTGCATGGTCAGGTAACATAGTTTCCCCAGGATGGTCATTCATGATGCTTGCCTAAAAGTTAACGATAGTACCCAAATTTTGCGCTTCGGCAGCAGCAAGCACGCGCGCTGCAACCGTTAAATCTTGTATCGCATTGCCCACCGACTTGAAAAAGGTGATCTCTTCGGCTGATGTGCGCCCCGGTTTTAATCCGGCGGCAATCTCACCGATTTCAGCATAGATCGCGTCGTGATCCAACATACCCGTCGCCATCGGAATCAGCAGATCGCCTGCTTCGGCAAGACAACTTTCCCGCGAATCAACGACGATTTTGGCGCGCGTCACCACCTCGGCGGCGACTTCCTGCATGGTTGGCGTGTAAGACCCAATCCCGTTGATGTGCGCGCCCGTCTGAACGTCGGCCAGTTCAATGACGGGTGTACTGGAAGTGGTTGCTGCAATCAGCACTTGCGCGCCTCGTAAAGCATCGGATGCACTATGCGCTGTCCGTATGCTGAGATCGGGATAGCTGGCTGATAATGCTGCTACCAGCATCTCTGCCCCGCTGCGCGAAAATATGCGAATTTCGCGGATAGGGCGCACTGCCAACACCGCTTCGATCTGAGTACGCGCTTGCGCCCCTGCCCCAATCACACCCAGGATTGACGCATCCGGGAGTGCCAACAAATCGGTCGCCAAGCCCGATCCAGCGCCAGTACGGAGCGCAGTGAGATAGGTGGCATCGATCAGTGCGCGTAACTGTCCGGTGCCAGCATCCAGCACGAGCACGCTCGCTAATATACTTGGCAGGCCGTGGCGGGCATTGCCGGGATAAATCGAAACGATCTTAACGGCACTGTTGAGTGCCTGATCAACGTAGGCGGGCATGAATAGTGTTGTACCGTCTGCTGTTTGCAGCGCACTTCGCAGCGGAACTTGCGCTTTGGCCGTCGAAAGCGCTATAAAGCCTTCGCGCACGGCAGCGATCGCGTCGGTCATGCTGATCGCTTGTTTCACATCAGCCGCGCTTATAAGTCGCATTGCACGTTCTTCCTATGGCCCGCCACTTGCTGTATGGGTACTTGTTGTATCGGGCGCTCAGCTTACAACATTACCACAAATGAAAGATACAGTGCTATATTTTACCCTTGCAATGCTTAATGTGTACCGTATGGAGAAGTAATCCGATATGTTGAGAGCACTCAGAAAACGCTTGATCGCTGCGTCAGTCGTGGCGCTGATACTGACTATCCCTATGCTGGCAACGCCGATCAACGCGCAAACCACGGGTGGCTACGATCCGAGCGTGTGCGCCGCCGACAATGCTGGCAAGCCGTTATCAGATGCATGTTCGGCGATGATTAAAGCGTTCCCGCGCCCGGATGTTCACGAGATCGGACAGGACAAACAAACGTTGAGCGCTTACAGTTTTTGGCGAGTGGGGCCAGGGGCGGTCAATACGTTCGACGCGCCCAATGGAAAAGTGGTCAGCCAGATTCCTATTGGCTTCAACTTTGTATTGGCAACGAATACCAGCGTAGACGGTTGGCTGCAAATTCAGGGTGGGCATTGGGTCAATCGCAGCGACGCCAAAGAGTCGAAACCTTCCTTTTTTACGGGGGTGACGATCACTAATAGCCTGACTCAGCCGTTCGCGTGGGTGCTCGACAAAAGCCACATTTACGTCTCGGCTTATCCGGGTGGCCCGGCCTCGCAGACGACAGGCCGCTTCTTGAATCGCTACGAGCGAGTCAACTTGTTTGCCACTGCCAAGGATAGCGACGGCAAAGATTGGTACATGATCGGCCCCAATCAGTGGGTCAAGCAAACTTTTCTGGCGAAAGCACAACGCATTGATCGTCCACAGGGCGTCAGCGGGCAGTGGGTCGCGGTTGATCTGTACGAGCAGACTTTGGTAGCCTACGAGGACGATACCCCCGTTTTCGCGACCTTGATTTCGAGCGGGTTGCCCAGCCACGATACGCACGAAGGACTGTTCAAAATATGGGCACATCTTGACCATGATGCAATGTCGGGCGCGACAGGCGCTCCAAGTGCCTACGCATTGCAATTCGTACCGTGGGTGATGTATTTCGACGGTGGTATCAGCTTACATGGCAGCTATTGGCACGATCTGTTCGGCTATCGGCAAAGCCACGGCTGCGTCAACATGAGCATCAGCGACGCACGTTATATCTTCAATTGGACGGCCAAAGCGCCTGTTGATGACAGTGGGAAGCCGTTGACGTATGTGTATGTATACAGCTCCGGCCAATACGGAAACGGCGTGATTCGGCAATAATCTCAGCGCTCAAACGAAGGCAATGCGCTTTAGGCCAGGGCAATCTTTATCCGCTGCTTACTTTTTCCGTTCCACGCGTGAGCCACATGTAACCATCTTCAAGGCTCGGCTCGACCGCTTGCGCCGTGGCGTTCGGCAGATGCTCACCCACCATGCGGTATTGCACGCCGTCGCTCATTTGGCGCATCGAAACGATCGATCCCACGTCGCCTGAACCGGAATCAAGCGGCGCTTCTCCCGCCGTCGTGACTGTCCAGACATGCCCGCGTGCCTGTGCGATCATTTCGGCAGGCGTCCCCTGATAAGTGACGCGCCCTTTCGCCATGACTGCCAACTGAGTGCAGCTTGCGCCAATATCCTCGATGATGTGCGTCGAAAGGATCACCGTACAGCGCCGCGCCAGGTCTGCCAGCAAGTTGCGCAGCCGGATACGCTCCTCAGGATCAAGACCGACGGTTGGCTCATCCACGATCAGAAGCTGTGGCGAACCGAGCAGCGCGCTGGCGATTCCGAAGCGCCGTTTCATGCCGCCCGAATACGTTTTGAGGCGGCGATCGGCGGCATCGGTTAAGCGCACCATCTCGATCAACGTATCGATCTGCGTGCGCCGTATCTTAGGATCGGCCACCCCTTTGAGGATCGCCAGATAATCCAGAAATTCGCGCGCTGATAAATTTGGGTAGAAGCCGAGTTCTTGTGGCAAATAGCCGAGCAGCGCTTTAGTGGCCTGCTGACCTGCATAACTTGCCATGTCATGACCGAGCACGACGATCCGCCCACCGCTCGGCTTGACCAACCCGGCCATGATCCGCATGAGCGTCGTTTTGCCCGCACCGTTCGCGCCGAGCAACCCGAACATGCCGCTGCCGATCGTCAACGATACATCGTCTAGCGCGTGGATGTGCCCTGCATAAGTTTTTGTCAAATTCGTAATTTCGATCACTTCAAACCCCTTTCAACTGCTGTTCAACTATTCGCTTTACGCCGATTCAGCCACGCCCACGCCGCCCACGCTACCAATGCCAGCTCGCCCGCGCCGATCAGCCAGCTCAGCCAGGCATCGCCTATCGTGATACTTTGCAAAGACACATTGACTGGCGCGTAGCCAAAATATTCAAAGACCAGCGGATGCACCGGGTTGACATAATCCCACAGCGCAGGCGTGCCAACCGTTCTCATATGGGATAGGCCGATCCCCAAAAAAAAGAACATCGCGAAACAAGCTGCAAAACCGATCAACAATGCGGAACGGCGTCCGTTTTGACCACTTGCCAGCAGCACGATCAACGACGGATTGATGAACAGCATCGGCAAGGTGCTGACCAACCATAACGCGATGTAGCTTGGAATGTCGAATGCGCCGACAGCCACCCGCCACAAGCCGCCGTACAGGATCATCACCACGAGCAAGAGTCCCACTTCAGCCGCGAACAAGCCCAAAATCTTGCCAAACAAGTACAGCGCTGAGGAGAGCGGCGTCGAGTCGAGCAGATCGGTCACGCGATACTTGCGATCCCGCGCGATGGCGTCGGCGGCAACCATCGGGACGAGGATCAGCAGCATGATATAAGCGATCGGCCATGCCGTGACGCTGAACGCCTGGGTGGATATATACGCTGGATTTTTAGGAGTGTCGGGTGTTTGCGTGATGGTTTGAATAGTGGTCTGCCCATCGGCAATGACCGTTTGCGATCGCGAAACTACATCCATGCTCAATTGATCAATAATGCGCTGTATCAGTCCGCTGTTCGACAAACTGAAAACGGTCAGCACCCCTAACAGGATCATGGTAAATAGCACGACCAGCAAACCGCGCTGCCGCCAATGCAGCAGCACTTCATAGCGGATCATGCCACCTAATGGGGTCGAAAAAGCGCGGCGCAGTACGTTCGCCATATTTTTGTGTTCACCTTTCTTATCCGGCAGGCTTTAATCTGCACCGTTCAACAGGATCGCTTCCGTATCCGACAGCACATACCCCGCGCGAAGGATCAAGCCGCTGCCGATCAATAAGATCAGCTGCCGATTCAGCGCAAAACCGTCGCTGTTCAATGTTGGAAAGAGCAGCAGAGGCCACAGGATCGGCCATAATATACTGATAACGTTCCCGCCAAACGTCATGACTCCCCACACGATGCCGACTACCACCAGACTCAGCGCAGGTTGCCGCGTCCTGAGCGTGAAAGTCAAGCCGATACCCGTCAACAGCACTGCCGCTGGCAGCCAAATCGCAATAACCGTCCCGATCGTGTCAGTGTGTCCGGTGATCAGTGCCGCCGCCAATGTGCCGATCGCCGTGATGACGCTGTACGTTGCTAACATCGCAATTAAGCGCTCTGCCATGATCCACACAAACGGACGCGGCGCTGCCAGCAGCACTTCAATGAGCGGTTCATCGTCAAGCGAAAGGATAAGCGCAGCGTGGATACCCATGATCAGCGGCGCACTCACGGTGACGATCTGCACAAGGTTCAAATCGGCAGTCAGGATGCGTGTGAGCATCAGCAGCACAAGGGCAACAGCGGTGAGCGCGCCCGGTATAACCAGCGCTATCAGACTCCGCCGCCACGCGAGCGGCCACCTTTTTCGCCACACGCTGACAGCAATTTGCGCAATTGCAACGATCACGCTGATGCTCAACAGTGCCACAATCAGCCATGCCAGCACCCGCCCCAATTCGCGATCATGCGTCAGCCTGAACAGCAAATCCGATAGTGATTCCAATTGTGATGAAGTATCCATGCTCACTTTACAGCTAAATCGCTTTCCC
>Ga0209100_1000575_pt1 | contig 30763 bp, 28 predicted proteins | sample lystaG_FD_185480 | JGI IMG/M metagenome (GOLD analysis project Ga0209100, IMG submission 185480) | Glacier valley bacterial and archeal communities from Borup Fiord, Nunavut, Canada, to study Microbial Dark Matter (Phase II) -... | ecosystem: Environmental > Aquatic > Freshwater > Ice > Glacier ... | reverse complement strand
GGCATCTCTCAGGCGGCCCGGACCTTTGACGGCTATATGGGCAATGGGGTGATTCCGCCTACTCAAGGGGGACCGCTCGAGTACACCCTGGTCATCCGCTTTGACCAGTACCAGCACTTCAGCACCTGGCACGAATCCGAGGTGCGGAAATTCTGGCTCGAGCGGGTCACACCGCTGCTCGAGGGTGAACCGGTGGTGAACGTCACGCCGGGACTCGAGTTCTGGTTCACCCCACCCCAGGCCCCCATGCTGCGCCAGCCGCCGCGCTGGAAGATGGTTTTGCTCACCCTTCTGGGCCTCTACCCCGTCAGCCTGCTGCTCAATCTCGAGGTGGTGCCACTGCTGCAAGACTTACCGCTGTGGCTGCGGGTGCTGCTCACCTCGAGCGTCATCGTCACGACCATGACCTATCTGGTGATGCCCAACATTACCAAGGGCTTTACCGGCTGGCTGGCTCGAGCGCCGGGGAAAAAGGCCGATGCGATGGTCTCGAGCGGGGATTGATGGAGTTTGATGGGCAGGCTTGAGGATAGAATAATTTATGAACCGCCTGTTCTTCGCTGGCCTGCTTTTGGTCGCCCTGCTGGGTTCCGCTCGAGCGCAAACCCCACCCAAGCTCACTGGAACGCTGTTCAACTGGGTTCCCGGCAACGGCTGTGGCGGCTATGACGCCTTACTCCTGACTTCCAACACTTCCAGTGGGGTTTGGAACGACACCGACGCTTTCGGAAGCTGCATTCTCGAGCTGGCTGTGAACGCAAAGGGTGCGATGGTGGCGCTCGACCAGAATCAGGCTCAGGAGATGGGGAAGTCCCCCGATTGGTGGAACGAGGTGCAACAGCCGGGGCGCAGCGGCGTCTACCAGGGCAGCTACTACGCCGATGTCATTTTTGCGCCCTTCATGGGTCAAAAACGGGTGCGCCTCAAAGCCATAGTGGACGACCAGAAACAACCTTTGCTGCGGGGTGGCTTGGCCCTCTCGAGCGACGGAAACCGTGTTGCCTTCGAGTCGAATCCGAACGTGTTGGTCCGCAACCGTGCGGGGGAACTGCTGGCGACCTTGCCGCGCTCGAGGGGACCGTCTTGGTCGCTGGACGGGCGTCTCGTGGTGGTGTGTTCGGTCAGTAAAGGTCCTGGTGACAGTCTGTGCTTGCACGACCCGAAAGCCAAGACCATCCGTATCCTGCCACGTTTACCGAACGCAGCCTACGCTCTGAACGGAGCCAACCTGTACGCCCTCGAGCAGCCTGCGTTCAGCCCAGACGGCAAAACCGTGGCGGTTACGGTTTTGCCCTTCCAGGACGACACAGGCGCACCCGAGTACCTGTCCCGCGTGTGGATGCTGGACCTGCCAAGTAACAAATGGACGCGGGCGCTCGAGCTGCCCCCCGAGCTGGTGCCGCTCTCGAGCGTGCAAGCTCCGGTGTGGTCCCCCGACGGCAAAGTGCTGGCGCTGACCGTGAATGGACGTCTCACCTTTGTGGACCTGGGAACCCACAAGTTGATGGGACGCTCGAGCACAGCTTTCGGTCAGAAGGTTTATATGCGCCCTGTCTGGGCCAAATAATCCACGCCAACCGCTTGAGCGGGCAGCGCTCAGTGGCCCAGAATCTGGCTGAGGAAAAGCTTGCTGCGCTCGTGCTTGGGGTTGGCGTAAAAGCCTTCCGGGGTGTTTTCCTCCACGATGTTGCCCTGGTCAAAAAAGACCACCCGGTCCGCGACCTCCCTTGCAAATCCCATCTCGTGGGTTACACATAGCATGGTCATTCCTGAGCGCGCCAGCCCTTTCATCACGTCCAGCACTTCTTTGATCATCTCGGGGTCCAGCGCACTGGTCGGCTCGTCAAAAAGCATGATCTTGGGCTGCATGGCCAGCGCCCGTGCAATCGCCACCCGCTGCTGCTGGCCCCCGGAGAGCTGAGCCGGGTACTTGGCCGCCTGATTGGCGATGCCGACCCGCTCGAGCAGTTCCATCGCGCCGCGCTCGGCGGTGGCCTTGTCCTGCTTGCGGACCTGCATCGGCGCGAGGCTCACGTTTTGCAGCACGCTGAGGTGTGGAAATAGGTTGAAGCTCTGAAACACCATGCCCACCTCGCGGCGGATGGCGTCCAAGTTGCTGCCCTCTTTAAGCTCGATGCCGTCGATGGTGATGGTTCCTTTGTTGTGCGGCTCGAGCCGATTCAGGGTGCGAATGAAGGTGGATTTCCCCGACCCCGACGGTCCGATGATGACTACCACTTCGCCCTTCTTGACGGTCATGTTCACGCCGCGCAGGGCCTCGAAGCTGCCGAAGGACTTGTGAACGCCCTGAGCAACGATGATGTCCGGGGCGCTCTCGAGGTGTTTTTCAGTGTGGGTCATGTTGGCTCCATTTTAAGGCTCGAGGGTAGGGAGGGTTGGAGGGTTGGAGGGTTGGAGGGTTGGAGGGTTGGAGGGTTGGAGGGTTGGAGGGTTGGAGGGTTGGAGGGTTGGAGGCGGTCTGGCCCGTTAGGTGCCGTTCAGACCAAGACGCCCGGTAGGTGCCGTTCAGACCAAGACGGTTGGAGGGTTGGACGAGATTATGTAGGTTTGCGGATAAGCCATTGATACGGTTGGCTTGACATGCGAATTAGTCTGCCTATAACTTGGTCATAGGTTTTAAAAAGTTCTCTTCCTAGCGCGACTTCGAGATAGTGACATTTCACAGAAAACTCTATCCACGTTTGAGTTTCTGAGGCTTCTGCCAAGCTATCGCTTAATTTCGCAACGAAAGCAGCTTCGTAAAGTCGCTTTTGCCATGCTTCAGCAAGATTGGCACAAACTGCTCCCGAGGACCGTCGAATCTGGTCAATCAATGAATAGCGTTCTTCTTTCGGATAAGACTTTGTAATCTCAAAAACAACCATAGCTGCATCAAAAGCTGCTCTATACACGTCTAAATCCTGTACCTTAACCACACGTTTGTTGGAATTAACCTCAGAATCTAACATGCTAACCCTCCAACCGTCTTGGTCTGAACGGCACCTACCGGGCGTCTTGGTCTGAACGGCACCTAACGGGCCAGACCGCCAGACCGCCTCCAACCCTCCCAATCACGGCGCTACCGGACCTCGCCGCTCGAGCGCGTCGGCAATTCTCGAGAGGCCGAACGCCACCCCAAAATAAAGCAGCGCGGTGAACAAGAAAATTTCAAAATTGGCGGCGCTGAGGCGGTTCTGAATGCCCCGCGCCACCCCGGTCAGCTCGAGCACCGCCACAATTGAGGTGAGTGAGGTGTCCTTGAACAGTGAGATAAACTGGCCCACCAGCGGCGGAATCATGTTTTGCAGCGCCTGGGGCAGCACTACGCTCAGCATGGTCTGGGTTCCCGAGAGGCCCAGGCTGCGCGCCGCCTCGGTCTGACCCTTTGGCAACCCCTGAATACCCGCCCGCACGATTTCGGCCACATAAGCGCTGGTGAAGATGACCAGGGCCAGCACCACTGCCTGAAACTGGGTATTGTTGCCCAGCACGTAAGGCAGGTTCAGGTAAAACAAGAAGATGACTGCCACGAAGGGAATGCTGCGGAAAAACTCGACGTACACGTTCGAGATGCCCCGAATGACCGGCAGGCTCGAGGTGCGCCCCACGCCAAAAATCACCCCCAGCGGCAGCGAGAAGGTGATGCCCAAAAAGGCCAGAATCAGGCTCATGGCCAGACCCCCTACAATCTGGGTGGGGAACAGCAGCGGCCACAGCAGTACAGCCGCCAGGACCACTCCAATCAGGCTCGAGGCCAGCGCGGGCACGCCACGTTTGCGCTGAAACAGAAACCATCCGGCGGTGAGGCCCACAATCGCTGGAGCGAAGCCCCACAGCCGCCACGCTTCAGACTTGTACTCGTCCGAGAACAGGCGACCCACGAAAAACTGCTGGGTGCTGGTGAACACCCGGCTCCAGTTGGGCAACCCCAGAACCCAGTGTGCGAACAAATCGGCCAGCAGTAGCACGGTCAAAGTGGCGATGACATTGGACCACAGGCGGTAGGTGCGCGGTGCTCGAGCGAGGTCTTTCTCGACTCCCTTCTGGCGCTTTTCACCCTCGAGCGCGGTCAGCCCTGCGCCCAGATGCAGGGAAAGCAGCAACAGAGCCGCCAGAATTCGGCTCTCGAGCGGACCTGTTTGCACCACAGGCCAAGCCAGCGGCCACAGCAGAACTGCGGCTATCAGGTATTGCACGCCCAGCAGGCTCGAGCCGAGCACCACTTGACCTGCGCCGGGAATAATGAAGGAAAGTGCGCCCAGACCAGCGCTTTTGGGTTTAGTTGTGGAAGCTAGGGTCACGTTTCACCTCGAGCGGGGCAGGGGACATTTGAGAGATTCAGATTTATACTAATCCACTTTGACCTATTTAAAACATTTGGTATTAATCTGTCTCCCTATTTATTATCTTCTACATTCCTTCTAAGCCCACTTCTATAACCTTGCATAAACAGCCAATCTCTCTCCTTTAGCCAATCGTACATTTCTAATTCAATGTCAAACCTAGAGCTTATGATGCCATCGGCAGTAGCCGCAGACCATATCAATCTGTCTAAGGCAGAATACAAGATTTCAAAATCTATTTTTATATGCTCACCAACCGTATAATTTGCAATAGAAATGTGCTGAACTTTTTCTATAAACCTTTCATCTATTTTTCCTCTGTTATGAGTTATTAGATTTCTCTTTTCGATAAGCTCCAATAGTATGTTCCTATCAGGAAATAGACCTAGATTCATTTTGTTTTTGAGAAAATCATCTAATTGAGCGAAACCTTTATATGATAAATCATAGATGGTATCATCAATAAACGAATTTACCATTTCATCAATCGAGCTAAAATTAATTAGCTCTTTAATCTTATATGTCTTGTCAAAAGAGTGTAACAATCGTTTGTCACATTTAAACGCATCTTTAACTAGAGAGCTAATAAAGACAAGATAATGATTAACAACATGACATAGACCAGATTCTCCAGCAAAATCAATCATTCTATCATAATAATCTTCATCAACTTCTTGAGAAATATAATCTATCTTTACCATTTCTCCTTCTACGAGTTTGAACCTATCTCCCTGACTTGAAATTAAATGTGCATATAGACTCAATGCCAAAGACGACTCACGTACAAATGTTTTAAGGTGTCTTGAATATAAGTCCCTGCTTGATTTAGGAGTCATGCACAACCTCATTGGGAAAACCGTTGCATAAGTTTTGAATATTACACTTACCTGTCTATATGCGTTCAAGACAGCCGCTACTTTCAACACTCGAGTGCCTACCTCGAGGGCAGAGACAACCGCCGATTAATGACGTTTAGGACGAAGGTGATAGTCAACGACAGCACCGCGTAGCCCAGCGTCACCGACAAAATTGCCACGAAGCCCTGACCCTCGTAGTTCTGAATCTGGATGTTGTTGTAAAACAAATCGCCTACCCCAATGGCGGACACCAGCGAACTGTTCTTGGTCAGGTTCAGAAACTGGTTGCCCAGCGGTGGAATCACCACCCGCAGCGCCTGCGGCAGAATAATCCGGGTCAGGCTCTGGGTTCCCGATAGTCCCAGGCTCGAGGCGGCCTCGAACTGACCTTTGGGAATGCTCTGGATGCCGGCCCGCACGGTCTCGGCGATGTAGCTGCTGGTGTAGATACTCAGCGCCCCAATCGAGGCCAGCACCGCTTCACCCAGCAGTGGCCCGGTGTTGAAAAAGTTGCCCAATGCACTACCCAGGCCCTCGCGCACCCCTTTGGGCAGGGCCGAAACCAGCGCGAAGTTCCAGAAAAAAATCTGAATGAGGAGCGGCGTGTTGCGAAAGAGTTCCACGTAAAAGCTCGAGATGCCGCGCACCACGGGGTTGCTCGAGAGCCTCGAGACGCCCACCACAATGCCGAGCAGCAGCGCCAGCACAATGCTCACCAGTGCGATTCGCACGGTGAACCACAGGCCGACTAACAGGCTCTGAAGGTTGGTGCCGTCGGTGAACTGTGAAGGGCGACCCAGCACGCTCCAGTCCACACTGATTTTATTGCGCTCGATGCCGGACGCGACCTGCACGCCGACAAACACGATGACCCCCACGAAGAGCAGGAGCATGACGCCCTGAAAGAGGTTGTTGCGTTGGGTCAAGGGGAATCTCCTTCGGAGGGTGATGAGCAGTGAGCAATGAGCTTTTGAAACACCACTCGAGCAGGCTATGAAAAACGAGGGGAGTGCTCCCCTCGTAGTTTTAAAACTTCCTGACGGCCTCTTTCAAAAATTTAAGCTCGAGCGACCTGTCTTTTAGCTCGCGGACAGGCTCGATAGGCGAGCAGGCCCGGAAGGTGCCGTTTTGCTCAAGACAGTGCCGCTTTGTCCAAGACATTGCTCATCACTCATTGCAGCGCGTCAGCGCTCAGCTCAGCGCCGAACGGGATACTGTGCCGGAACCGGAATCTGGGTCTTGGGGTCGGTCAGCGCGTACTTGGTGCCGCGTCCGAACCACTTGGCAAAGATTTTCTTGTAAGTGCCGTCCTGACCGGCGCGGCTCAGCGTCTCGTTGATGAAGTTGCGCCACTTGCTGTCGTCTTGCTTGACGATAATGCCGTAAGGTTCGCTCGAGAAGAAGCTGCCCACAATCTTGTACTCGGTGGGGTCAGGCGCGCCTGCCCGCAGTCCCAGCAAAATGGTGCTGTCGGTGGTCACGGCGTCCAGACGACCTTGCCCCAGCGCCACGAACGCGTCGGTGTACTGCGCGAACGACTGCACCTGCGCCTTGGGCGCGGCAGCCTTGATGTTCTTTTCACTGGTCGAACCCTGCGCGGTGCCGACCCGCTTGCCCTCGAGGTCCTTGACCGACTTGATGATGCTGTCGCTCTTGACCAGCAGCCGCTGACCGTCCACGAAGTAGATGTTGGAAAAATCTACGCTGTCCATGCGCCCGAAGGTGGCGGTGGTGGTGGCGGCGGCCAGGTCTATGCTGCCGTTCTGAATAAACTCCTGACGGTTCTTGCTGACCACTTGCTTGAGTTCGAGACCGATGGTCTTTTTGCAAAACGCGCTGAGGTCTTTTTGCACTTCCTTGACGATGTCCACGTCGAAACCCTGGGGGTTTCCGGCGTCGTCCAAGTAGCCAAAGGGAGGCGAGTCGTACTTGACGCCTGCCACGAGTTTACCCCTCGAGCAGATGTCGTCGCGCAAGCTTGCGGCTTGCGCGCTCGAGGCGAGGGCCAGAATGGAAAGGGTGAACACTAGGGTCTTTTTCATGAAGCTCCTTGGAAATTGAAGACATTTGGATTACAGGTCTAGCGCAAGAATAGTGTATCTCGAGGGGTGACCCGAGATTTGTATAGACTCGAGCGCTGGGTGCGGTAATTTATAAAGTGGTGGGGTTAAAACTGCGCGCTGCTCGAGCATTCTAACCGACCAGTTTTTAAAAAAGTATTACAAATTGTGTAGTTTGACCCTCAGTGTCCAGGGGTGTTGAGCCGCCGCTCGAGGGCGTTGGTGAAAAAGGTCAGCACGGTGGTCAGGGCCAGATAAACCAGAGCGATGGTGGTGAGCACCGGAACGGGTTTGAAGGTCTCGGACGAGATGCGGTTGCCCACCAGGGACAGCTCGACCAGCGAAATCACCGCAACTAAGGAGGTATCTTTGAGCAGGCCCACCAGATTGTTGACCAGTGGCGGGGTGACGATGCGGAGCGCCTGCGGCAATACAATGCTTGTCATGGTTTGCAGCGACCCCAGGCCCAGGCTGCGCGCGGCCTCGGTCTGGCCACGGGGAACCGCCGCAATGCCCGCCCGGATGACTTCTGAGTTGTAAGCTCCTACGTTGAGGGTGAGGGCCAGCACGCCCGAGGCGAACTCATCTAAGGTCAGATTGATGCCGACGCTCTGCAAAATGGCGGGCAGCGCGTTGTACACAAACAGGATTTGCACGTAGAGTGGGGTTCCCCGAATCACCCAGACGTAAAACGAAGCCACGCTTCGCAATATGATATTGCTCGAGAGGCGTCCCAATCCGGCCAGCGTGCCCACCCCGAGGCCCAAAATGCCCGACCAGACCGTGAGCCGCAGGGTCATCTCGGCCCCGTCGCGGAACTGGCCCGCCCTCGAGCCGATGGGTTCGGGCAGAACTTGAAACACGATGCTAATCAGCCAGAACAGCGCGTAAAAGGCCACTGCTGCGCCCACCACCCACAGTCCAAGTTGCAAACCAGGGGAAAGCGGCGCTCGAGTGCTCGAGGGGGGATTTTTCACAGGCTTTAGCTTAGCTCAAATGTGAGGTTCAGGACACTTGGTGCGGCGTGCAACTCAGAAATGCGAGTTTATCTCGAGCGAGCGGGAAGGACCCCCCTTGCGTAGTCACGCAAGACCTGTCCTTCGTAAGCTGCGCGAGCCTGTTTTACAGGCGTGCACTTGAAAAGCTCGAGTGGCACAGTCTTTTGGTTCCCCCTGCTTTGTAGGGGGGATATTTGTGAAAGCAAAACGCTCACAAGAAGGGGGGTCCTTCCAGGCCGAACAAACGCACCCCGCATACCTGCTTCATACCCTGCTCGAGTCGGTAGCGATTGGGTGAGTACAGCGCTCACGTTCGTAGCAAATGTCGAACGCGCTATTGTGTCCCAGACGTTCGACGCTCGATGTCTGCTGAAAGCGCAGCTTTTACTCACCCCGCGTTACTGGGCCACACACCCTCAATCTTCACCTGCTCGAGTACAATGCAAACCTATTATGTCCGCCCAGCCCACCCCCGTCCAGTACACCAATCGCCGCGCTCACTACGACTACGAGTTGCTCGAGCGCTTTGAAGCCGGAATCGCGCTCACCGGCAGCGAAATCAAGAGCATCCGGGCTTCAGGGGTGGATTTCCGCGACGCGTTCGCCACCTTCGATGGGCGCAATCTCACGCTCGAGGGGCTGTATGTGCCGCCGTACAAGGAAGCCACCTACAACAACCACGAGCCGCGCCGCAAACGGCAACTGTTGCTCAACCGCTCGGAACTCATCCGCATTCGCAAGGCGCTCGAGGCCAAAGGGCTGACCGTGGTGCCCACCCGGATGTACTTTAAAGGGCCGTTCGCCAAAATCGAAATTGCCATTGCACGCGGCAAAAAACTCTACGACAAGCGCCGCGCCGAGGCCGAGAAAACGGTTCGCAAGGAGCTGCGCGAGCTATGAAGTTAGCTCGGAAGTCGAGTTTCAGGCTTAGCTCGAGCAACTGGAAGCTGGCCCTGTTGCTGCTTCTGGGCCTCTCGAGCAGTCCCAGTGCCGCGCAGGATTCTCAGGCGTTCAAGATGTTCGGACAGGACACTTTCATGCTTCAGGTGGGCGGTGCGGACTTCGTGCGCGGGGACAAGTTCGAGAGCACTTTCAAGGTGGGCCGGGTAGATTCACCGCGCTGGGGCCGCCTGGTTTCGCTCGAGCAGCAGGGTGTGACCGTGCTCATTCCGATAGAGTCCAATCCCGAATACGCCGCCGAGGTCAACTACGGCATTCAAGTCGGGGGTCGGCGCGTGACCGGGCGGGCGGCAACCGTGTTGCGCGGTAGCGTGTATTTGCCGCTGTCCACCGTGGCCGAGGCTTTTGGGGCCGAGTACACCCCCGGCGCAAGGGGCAGTTTCAGCCAACCCGCGCCGCGCCTCACCGCCGTGGCCTCCGAGAGCAAACCCACCGAGCGCTACGATAGGGTTGTGCTGGAACTCAACCGACCCATGCCGGTGAGCAGCAGCTTTGCGGGCGGCAAGCTCACCCTCGAGCTGCCCGGAGTGGCTGGCAACGCCGCCAACTACACCACCAAGGGCGCTTATGCCAAGCTGGTCACGGTAGAGCCTGACCAGGCTAAGACCGGGTTGCGAATTTCGCTCGAGCTGCCCCCCGGCGCGGGCTACCGCCTGTATCCGGTCTCGAGCGGCTTGGGTGGGCGCTCGAGAATCGTGCTCGATGTGGGCGCGGCATTGAGTCGTCCCGAGAGTGTCCTGGCGACCCGCAAACTGAGGCCGATTATCGTGCTCGACCCTGGACACGGCGGCACGGACACCGGGGTCAAAGGGCCAAGGATAGAAAAAGACCTCACGCTCGAGGTGGCGCAGGGGGTGGGTAAGCTGCTCACCGCCAGGGGCTGGCAGGTGCTGTTCACCCGTACCAGCGACACCTTTGTGTCCAACTACAGCCGCGCCACGATGGCGCGGCGTTCCGACCTGTTCGTCAGCTTTCACCTGTCGGCCTACCCCAGTGCGGGTCGCAGCGGGGTCAGTCTATACCGCTTCGACGGCGAGAGCGGTCTGGCGCTCAGTGACCGCATCCGCACCAACGGCGACGTGCGCTTTGCCAACGCGGTCAGTCCTTTGATTCGCAGCCAGAGCTTCTCGAGCGCACTTTCTGGCTCGCTGGTGGCCGGAGGTTTCAAGGTGTGGCAGGAGCGCGCCCCCCGAGCACTGGTTCTGGCCAACGCTCCGCAGGTGGGACTACTGCTCGAGCTGGGTTGGCCGCAAAACTCGCAGGACGCGCTGTGGTTGCGCGACCCTAGCAAACTCAGAAAGTTCTCGAGCATCGTCGCCGCCTCCATCGCCAGCTTTCTCACCCCCAAAGACGGCAGCTAGGGTAGGCTCGAGCCAATATCTATGAAGCCCTTACGCGCATTCTTGTCTCCGTTCAACCTCATCGCCGCGCTGCTGTTGGCGCTGGCTTACGGGGCTTACACTCTGGTGAGCCAGCCCGCCGCGCTGCCGGACATTCAGGGCTTAGACGACGGCGGCAAGCGCCAGAACCTCACCGTGCAGCTTTTTTACAGCAACTCGCAACTGAGCAAGTTCGTGGTCGAGCGCCGCACCCTCTCGCTGCGCCAGACCGAGCGCATCAATCTGCCGCAGACTGTGCTGGACTCGCTGCTCGAGGGGCCACGCACCCAGGGCCTGCCGCTGCTGGGTAAAAAAGGTGACAACCCCACGGTGTTTCTACGAAGTGGCTACTTTTTTGTGGATTTGCCCTCGAGCTGGAAGACGCTGGGCTACGGGGGTAGTGGTGAAACGGTGCTGTTATGCGCCATCACCCGCACTTTGCTGTCGCTGGGCGATTACAAGGGCGTGAGCTTCACCGTGGGGGGTCAGGCCACCGAGACCTTGATGGGGCATGTGGATTTGACCGAGCCGTTTACGCTCGAGACGTGCAGTTTGTGAGACCTGTACCCTGTAAGAACGGGTACCCTGTGAGATTGGCTCGAGCGGGAACGGGCGAGCTGCTGTCTTGGACAAATCGGCACCTACCGGGCCTGTCCGCCACTCGCCCCTACATCTCATCCTCTTTTCTTCTCAGCTTTGCCTGAAGTGCTTTAAGCTCGAGCGCCCAATCATCACCCAACCCTGAACCAAAACTGCTCTAAAGCATTTTCCACTATCATTGCACCACCTTCGCTCCGCTCCGGCTGGCTCCATTTCTTGGACAGAGCGGCACCTATCGGGCCTGTCCGCTCTCGTGAAAAACGCCTTCCTGTTGCCACTCCCTTTGGTCGGGAAGTTTTTCGCCCTTGGCTCAATACTTCCGCAAAATGCTCTAATGGACCTCGAGCTAACCCAACACCATAAGCTCGAGGAGAAACCATGAACGAATTTTTGAAGCAGGACACAACCCGTAAAGTCAGTGTGGTGGGACTGGGCATGGTGGGCGCAAGTTTCGCGTATTCGCTGATGCAGCGCGGCCTAGCCAGTGAACTGGTGCTGCTCGATTTGGACCATGCCAGGGCTGAGGGTGAGGCGATGGACCTTTCACACGGCCTGCCCTTCGTGCAGAACATGAACATCTATGCGGGCCGGGACGCGGATATGGCGGGCAGCGCGGTGGTGGTGCTCACCGCCGGGGCCAATCAGAAACCGGGCGAGACCCGCCTGGATTTGCTGGCCAAGAACGCGGCTATCTTCGGGGATATCATTCCTCGAGTGCTCGAGCACGCCCCAGACGCGGTGATGGTGGTGGCGACTAATCCGGTAGATTTGCTGACCCAGCTCAGCGCCGAGCGGGCGGGTTTGGACCTGGGAAGGGTCATCGGCTCGGGAACCATTCTCGACACGGCCCGCTTTCGCACCCTGCTGGGCGCACATTACGCGGTGGACCCACGCAGCGTTCACGCCTACATTGTGGGCGAGCACGGCGACAGTGAACTCGCACTCTGGAGCACAGCCGACATCGGCGGGGTGCCGCTCGAGCACTTTGTCGGCCCCAATGCTCAGGGCTTTGATAAAGCCGCGCTCGAGAGCATTTTTGAGCAGGTCCGGGGCGCGGCTAGGGCCATCATCGAGCGCAAGGGCAGCACCTATTACGGCATCGGGCTGAGCCTGCTGGCGGTGGTGGAAGCGGTGCTGCGCGACCAACACACCGTGCTCACCGTCTCGAGTCCACTCAGCGGTCAATGTGGCGTGTCCGGCATGTCGCTGAGCCTGCCCAGCGTGGTCGGACGGCGCGGCATCGAAACGGTGCTCGAGCTGCCCATGAACGAGGTGGAAAAGGCAGGATTTCTCGAGTCAGCGGCGGTTTTGAAGCGCAGTTATGCCAAGCTTTGAGACTTGCTCGAGGGTTGGCGCTTGAAGGGGTCAGTTTTGCGCCATCCGGCGTCTTGAGCAGAACGGCACCTACCGGGCCTGCTCGCGGGTTATTGGTTATTGGTTATTGGTTGGTTTGATTTGGGGCGCAAAAAGCAGACTAACCAAGAACCAATAACTAACGACCCGCCGGAGGCGCTCTGTTTCCAACTCTCCAACCCTCCAACCCTCCAACCCTCCAACCGTCTTGGACAAAGCGGCACCTTCCGGGCCTGTCCGCCTCCAACCCTCCCAATCCCTCCAACCCTGCTACAATCCTGCCCATGACCCAAACGGCCCTACCCTCCGGCTGGCAGCGTGCGCCCAGCGGCTCTAAACATGTGGTGAGCGTCAGCATCGGCTCGAGCGGACGCGACGCCCGCGAGGAACTTTCTGTTTTGGGTCAGCATTTCGTGCTCGAGCGCATTGGCACCGATGGTGACATCGCCAAAGCCGCCCAGCTCATCGCCGAACTCGATGGCCGGGTAGACGCCTTCGGGGTGGGCGGCGCGGACATCGCGGTGGTGGCGGCGGGTCGGAAGTATCCGTTCCGGGAGATTGGGCAGATGGTGCGTGGGGCCAAAAAAACGCCCATCGTGGATGGAGGGGGCCTCAAACACACCCTCGAGCGCGACGCCATCTTTCAGCTCGAGGGTGAAATTGCTTGGAAGGGCACCAAGGCGCTGCTGGTGGCCGGGGTGGACCGCTTTGGCATGGCCGAGGCGCTGTGGGGCGTGGGCGCGGAGGTGGTCTACGGCGACCTGATGTTCGGGGTGGGCCTGCCGCTGCCGATTCATAGCCTAAGTGCGCTGCGAAATATCGCTCGAGCGCTGCTGCCGGTCATCACCCGGCTGCCCTTCAAGTGGTTTTATCCCACCGGAAAAAAGCAGGAGGAATCGGTCCTCAAAAATGCGGGCACCAAATACTTCGAGTGGGCCGATGTGATTGCTGGAGACACCCATTATGTCAAGCGCTACGCCCCGGCGAGGCTCGAGGGCAAGACCATCCTGACCCAGACCATCACCCCGCAGGATTTGGACTGGATGCGCTCGAGGGGGGTAAAAAAGCTCATCACCACCACGCCGCAAATTGGCAACCGCATCTTTGCCACCAACGTGCTCGAGGCGTTTTTTGTGGCCCTGGCCGGAAAGGGACGGGCGCTTACGCCGGAGGAGTACCGCGAGTTCATCGGGCAGATGGGGTACAAACCCAATGTGGTCAAGCTGTAGGGCGTGGACAGGATTTCTTGGCATTCCCCCGATGTAGGGTTGGTATCTCGAGCGGGAAATGCGTAACATCGAGTTGTGAAAGCTACTTTTTTCCTGATGTGCGCCGCACTGCTGTGCTCTGTGGCCTTCGCCAAGCGGGTGGAAGTGGTTTCGGACGACTTCAGTGGGGGTCAGAAGTACCGCATCGCGCTCGAGGCCCCGCAGGACACCAAACCCAGCCAGGGTATCCCATATCAGGTGGAGTACGGCAACGTCAACCTCGCCTTCGATACCTCCAGCAAAGCCAAGCCGCTGGCCTGGATGGATAAAAAGCTGATTCGCACTATCAAACAGCCCGGATTTCAGGCCCTGATTTATCAGGACAAAGCCGGACTGCTGTATTTCAATGCCACCATCGCCTCGAGCGCCTTCAAAGGGGTTTACATTCGCTGTGGTCACGCCTCGGGCGTATTTCAAAAGCTGACCAGCATGGCTGAACTCGAGGGAGCGCTCAAGGTGTGCCGCAGCGCCAAAATCCTGGGTAAAGCTTAAAACCTCGGACCAGAATTTCAGAACTCACCCAATAGAATTTAGCTCGAGCGAGCGGGTAGCTCGAGCCACCAGGTACACCACATCGGCTCGAGCGCGAAACCCAGCTTCTGGACGACTCTAAGCATAGCCAAATCGAGCACGTTGCCGCCCATTCCAGCCTCTTTCCAGTCCTGAGCTTTGACCCACTCGAGCGCCTTCACAGCTAAAAGTATGCCCAGACCTTTGCCGCGCTGAGCTGGGTGAACCGCCATGTGCTCGATTTGAACCTCGTTTGAAATGCCTAGAAGTGCGTAGCCAACCACCTTTCCTGGAGCGGTGACGTAAAGCGCTCGGTCCGTGGGGTTGCTGGGCCGAAAAGCCTCAAAATCTGTGAACGGTGGCGTGGTGGTCGGATTGTACGGCCCACCCCTCGTTTCGAGGTATAAGGTGTAAAGGTCCTTCCAGACTCTCTCCGAACCCTTAGCCTCGAGCGAATTCACCTCATAACCCTCGAGAAAAAGTTTCTCCTCGAGCGGCCTGAAACGCTCAGAGTCGAAGTTTGCTAATTCGAGGTGAGCGCCCCAACTCTGGTAGCGGTTGACTAGTCCGGCGTGGGCCAGAAAGGGCATGTCCTGCATGTCCTCGCGCACCACGCTTGTAATCGCTCGAGGCTGATATGGGGCGACTCGAGCCAGAAAGTCGAGGTAGAGCGCGCTGTAGTGTGCCGGGTCTCCGCAGAGCTGAAAGCGGAAAACGCCTTTCAGTTCGGTGGGGGGATAAAAGGAAAGTCCAGCCACGATTTCACCGCCCTGCTCGAGCACGGCGTGGCCCGCTCGAGGCCCGTATTTCTCCCGCGCTCGAGCGTCGGTTTCGCTCATCTGCTGCGGCGTCTGGTCGAAGTGGTTCAGGTAGTGCGCGTTCTGAAGCGCTGAAACTTGCGAATAATCGGCCTGCTCGAGGGGTCGGACGACGGTTTGAATCATGGCTTTAGACTAGGGGCGCTCGAGCGGGAGGGCAAAAGTGAAGGGTAGGCTATTTGGCTTAGCGCGTTTCCATCAAAATCACAGAACCAAGACCCAGTTAAGTAACCTCAGTTCGGGATAAGCCGTTTTAAGTACCCACCTGATTTCAGGGGGGTGCGCCCGTGAGGGCGCGGGGGGTCCGAAGCTTGAGCCAAAGCTTCTACGGCACGAGTGGAACATACTTGAGTCCCATTCGGCCTGGAATGGACCCCCCGGCTCCTTGCGGAGCCACCCACCTGATTTCAGGGGGGTACTATGTCTTGAACTGAACAAGTAAAGCGAAATTAGCTGAAAACTTTAACCCGAACTGGGGTTAAGTAGTTGCGCGTGAGCGGGAACGGGCGAGCTACCACTCGCCCCTACAATCCCAATCTCGTCACCCAACTCACCCCGTTAAATAAGCCATGCCCCTCGAGGTCAAACGGTACAGGTACAATTTGAGTTCAAACGGATTCTGGTCGGCTACCCGGCACATGCTCTTCAGGTTGCAGTGCCCACAGCCCACCGCTTCTGGCGGAATCGCCTGCACAATGTACCCGCCGCGCTCGAGGGTCTCGAGCATTCCGGCCAGGGCCGCCTCGCTCGAGCCGAGGTCACTAGACAACTCGGCGGGCGTCTTGGGTTGAATGGAGAGTGCGTTCAGGACGGTCTGGATTCGGTTCATAGGGTGCTCGGCTTCGCCTTCGCGCAAACGTCGAACGTCGAACGTCTGGGCCGTAGTTGGGTATTGAAGGTCAATTCAGGTGTTTAAAACTATGGCTCGAGCGTGGAGTAGCGAAGAAATCCCGGACGTTCGACGTTAGGCGTTTGACATTGCCGCAGGCAATTAAAGAATGTGCCTGAACACTTGAAAGGTCAGCACCGCCAGCACCCAGGCGGTCAGCAACTGGTAGGCCACGGTAATCCAGGCGATTTTGCGGCCCTGCTCGTGGGCGATTGCGCCCACCGTGGCGATGCAGGGCGTGTACAGCAGCACGAACACCAGGTAAGCCAGTCCAGAGGCCGGGGTAAAAGCCCCTGCGAGTGCTTTGGTCAGGGGATTTCCCGACGCGCTCGAGGAATTGGCGCTCAGCGAAGGCGGGGCGAACACGCCCAGAGCGGAGCTTCCGGCGGTTTTCAGGGTCTCGAGCACGCCGGTTCCCAGGTTGCGTAGGCCCTCGAGCAGTCCGATAGGCGCGGGGCTGGCCGACTGCTCACCCAGGTAAATCTGGCCCAGAGTACTGATGGCGACCTCTTTGGCCACAAAGGCCGGAATCAGTGCTCCGGTGGCCTGCCACGAGTCGAAGCCTGCTGGCGCAAAGACAGGCGCAAGGGTGGTGCTAATGGCTCCGAACACCGAGTCTTTGGGAGGAACGGTGGCGAAACCCTCGCCCAGATGGGTCGGAATGGAGAGGGTGAGCCACACCACGGCCACGGTGGTGGTGATGGTCGTTCCGGCGCGCCGAATGAACGAGCGGGTGCGGTTCGCACCGTGTTTCCACATCACTCGAGCACTGGGCAGGCGGTACGGGGGCAGCTCGAGCACGCCGGGAACGTCTTGCACGCTCTTCAAGCGTTTGCTGAGCAGCGCCGCAAAACCCAGCGCCACACTGGTCCCCAACACGTACATGGCCCACACCACGGTGCTGCCCGCGCTGCCGAACAGGGCCGCACTGAACACCACGTACACCGGAAGCCGCGCCGAGCACGACATGAACGGCAATATCATGGTGGTGATGAGACGCGCCTTGGGGTTCTCGAGCGTGCGGGTGGCGTACACCGCCGGAACGTTGCAGCCAAAGCCCAGAATCATCGGAATGAAGGCTTTGCCGTCCAGGCCCACCGAGCGCATGGTGCGGTCCATCAGGAAAGCGGCGCGCGCCATGTAGCCGCTGTCCTCGAGAAAGCTCATGGCCAGATACAAAATCAGCAGGGTCGGTACAAAGGACAGCACCGTACCCACGCCGGGAATGAGTGCGCCGTTGACCAGCGCCCCAAACACGCTGGGCAGACCCTGAAGTAAGGCGGCGGCCCAACCCGAGAGCGTGTCTTGCAGCGGTCCCCCGATGAAGCTCACGAACGGCGCACCCACCGAGAAGGTCAGCCGGAACACCAGCAGCATCGAGAGCAGAAACAGTGGGATGCCTAAGAGAGGGTGCAGCGCCCATTTGTCCACCCGCTCGGTCAGGGTGCGGCGGTGCTCGAAGCTGGGAATGGTGGTTTTGGCAATGCGGTTGGCCTGGGCGTAGCGCACCTCGGCCAGCTCGAGCAGGGGTTCGATTCCCTCGCTCGAGAGCGCGTCGGTCAGCGCGTCGGATTGCGTCACCAGCGTTCCGTGTCCGGTGATGCTCAGCTTGGAGCGCAAACTGGGGTCGCCCTCGAGCAGGTTGAGCGCCACGTAGCGGTGGGTGTGCGGCAGCAGTTTCTCGAAGGGTTGCGCCGCAAGCTCGAGCTGCTGTGCGGCGGCCTCGAGCGCCTGGGGATACGTGGGCCGAAGTAAGGACGGCGCGGGTGGCTCGGCCATGTAGCGCAGCAAATCCTTGACCCCTTTGCCCTGTGAGGCCACCATCGGAATCACCGGAACGCCTAATGCCCGCTCGAGCGCTCTGGGGTCCACGGTCATGCCCTTGTCCTGGGCCTCGTCCATCAGGTTGAGGGCCACCACCATCGGCAGCCCGAACTCGAGGGTTTGCAGGGTCAGGTACAGGTTGCGCTCGAGATTCCCGGCGTCGAGGACATTCACAATCAAGTCCGGTTTATCCTCGAGCAGCGCGGTGCGGGTGATGAGTTCCTCGGGCGTGTTGGGAGACAGGCTGTACGCGCCGGGTAAATCGGTGAGGTGAATCGGCTTGCCCTGGTAAAACAGGTGCGCCTCGCGCTTTTCTACCGTGACCCCGCTCCAGTTGCCCACGGTCATCTGAGTGCCCGCCAGCGCGTTGATGAGCGTGGTTTTGCCCACGTTGGGATTGCCGACCACCAGCACCACGCGTTCACGGCTTGGGCTGCTCGGGTTGCTCGAGGAGGTTTTGGAGGGGGTATGTAGCATGGTTGGGTTACGGGTTACGGGTTACGGGTTACAGGGGTTTGGATTTTGGGGCGCTCGAGCGGGATTGTTTTGCGCCTCCGGCGAGTCATTGGTTATTGGTTCTTGGTTGGTTTGATGTTGTCAATCCAAAACAATTCTTTTTAATTAGGAGGAATAGTTTTCACTTGAATTCAAAGAGCAGACCAACCAATGACCAATAACTAAAAACCCGCGAGCAGGCGGCGAGGCCCGATAGGTGCCGCTTTCGCCAAGACGCCCGTTAGGTGCCGTTCTGCTCAAGACGCGGCCTAGCCCGGAAGGTGCTGTAGTTGGGCCAAGACAGCCGGAGGCGCAAAACCCGCCGCTCATCGAGCATCCCCGGCACCAAGCGGCTCCACGTAAATCAGCTCGAGGTCTTTGCGTCGCAGTGCGAAATGCGTGCCGCCTGCTATCACCTCGAGCGGGTCGCCCATCGGTGCGGCGCGGACCAACGTCACCCTGGCTCCCGGCACAAAGCCCAACTCGAGCAACCTCTTACGCAGCGGGTGCTTGCGGTCAATGCCCTCGAGCGTGGCGCTATGACCGAGCGGCAGAGTGGAAAGCGAGGAGCCAGTGAAGAGCATAGGTTAATCCTGAGCTTTAGGGTCGGAATTGTCAAGAACAGTGGTCCCATTGCCCCTCTTAGCAGGAATGGCTCTTAAAAGTTGTCTAGCCATGAACCAAATCACACTCGAGCCGTCAGGAAAACTCAAGGCTCGAGACGCGCTTTACTCCAGGGTTGCGCCTCCCACTCCTGGCGCAGCAGCCCGAAGCGCAGCGCGTCGTAACGCACGTCCTGCACCTCTCTGGCCCGTCTGAAACGCGCCTCCTCGAGAAAGCCCAGCGCCAGACCCAGCCGCACCATGCGCTCGTTGCCGCTCCAGGTGGAATAAGCAAGGCGCAGGCAGTCCCCGCTTGAGAATAAATAATTGGTCCAGCCCTCGAGCGCCGCCCGTCCGTAGCCGCGCGACCAGTAGGTACTCTCGGCAATCACCAGCCCGATGCTGAGCCAATCCTGCGCTGTATCAGTCCAGTCCTCGGTCCAGTACGCGCTCACGAAACCGATGTGAACGCCGCCTGGGGTTTCAATTTCCAGGTGAGTGCGCGGATTGGCCTCGTTGCGAACTCGAGCGCTGCGAACCCACTTTTTGCGCTCGTCCTCGAGCAAGGGACTCATGTGTTCCCACGGGGCGTCCCACTCCTTCCAGGCCGTACCGGGCGCACGCCAGCGCACGTAGGTGTCGAAATCCTGCGCTCGAGTGTCCCGCAGAACGATGTTGGAGTGTTCGAGTGGGGGGGTGAGCCTCTGAGAGGGAGACTTTTTCTCGAGCGTATTCATGATGCAAGTTTACTTTGCCCCGCGCTTAACTCTCGAAATTTCTATTCTCAAAGAGCCTGACCTCGAGTGAGATGGGGAGTCCACCACTGGAGGGTGTGTGCAGCTCTAATCCACCACTCTGGATGCTGCTCACTCAGGCGCTCAGCCGCTTCTCGAGCCTCGAGTTCGCTTAAGGCTATGGCAAAACAGGTGCTGCCCGAGCCGCTCATCAGCGGGCTGTGCAGACCCTCGAGTTCGAGTGCCTCCAGAACCTCGAGTAGTTCGGGATGATGTGCTAAAACTGGGGCTTGTAAGGCGTTGAAGTACGGCACACTTTCACCGCGCTCGAGCGCCTGAACAATCTGTTCGAGCGGCAAAGGTCGGGTGAAACCCCCTGCTTCGTCCAGCCAGGTGTAGGCATCTTTTGCGCTGACCTCGAGACCGCAATTGGCCAGCACCAGATGCACTCGAGGCAGTTTGACCGGGGTTAAAACCTCACCTATTCCCGACACGAATGCCGACCCCTCAAGCAGAAAAAACGGGACATCCGCGCCCAACTCGAGCGCCAGACGGGACAAGTTCAGACCCGTCGGGCCGTACATGCGCTCTAAAGTGAGCAAGGTGATAGCAGCGTCGCTCGAGCCACCGCCCAGGCCCGAGGCCAGGGGTAAATTCTTGTAAAGCCGAATCTTGACCCGCCCTTTGACTCCGCTTTCCTCGAAAAAAGCTTCGGCGGCGCGGTACACCAGATTGCGGCGGTCCCCCGGCAAATCCGCGCCCACCACCTTCAGGCTCAAACGGTCCGAGGGCGAAATCTCGAGTTCGTCGCCCACGCTGAGCGTTGTAAATAGGCTCTCGAGGGTGTGATACCCGTTCTCGAGCCGCCCGGTGATGGACAGGCCGAGGTTGATTTTGGCGGGAGCAAACAGGCGCACGCGCTCGAGTTTAGCAGCTTGGGGAAAGGGAAGGGTGCTCGAGCCGTAGAAACTTTGTAACCCTTCAGGCGTATGTAAGGTTATGAACACCACGTATGACCGGAACAAAGCCAAAATCCCGGACGCGCCGCTCGACCTTAGAGCATTGCGAGCTTAGAGCGTTTCTGTGGGCACTCGAGCGGTCTGTATAGCAAATGGAGCCGAATTTACGGCATCACGCTAAGACGTCCCAGCGCATCGGGACCAATCCGTAAAAACAGGGTCACAGCGAACCTCGAGGGCTTGCGCGAATTAACCCCACACGCTCGAGTGACCCCCGGCGGTCCGTTTTGTCCTTAAGGTCTCGCCAGCGCTCGAGCGCGTCCACTACTGCCAGCGACTGAGCCGGGGTCAGCGTTTTGAGTCGCTCGAGTAGTGCAATCCCGTCCACGCCCCATTTTTCAGCCAACCCCTCATCCAACCCCTCCTCAAGCCCCAGCCAGAGCAGAAACATACTCCTGTTGTCCCAGTCGGTTCTCGAGTGTAAATCGCACAACAGCAGCGTCTCATTCTCGGCCAGCCGGACCGTGCGAAGTTCGCGCTCAAGGGTAGCGTAATACCGCTCGAGCTGGGTTCGTAACGCGTGCGAGAGGTTGTCTGAGTAGTTGCGCTCAAGGGTGGGGGCAAGCAGGCGGCTCTCGAGTCGCAGATTGACGGGTTTAGACTCTAACATGGTATCCTCGTGGGGCCTGAGTGGGTGCATGTTCGGGCGAAAGACTCTTCAGGTGGCTGCCTGGGGGGTCGCTTTTAGTTATGCCTCGTCTGTTGCATAAGTAAGCGCTTCACGCTGACCCCGTAGTACGTTGAGCAAATCCCTCCAGGTTAGTTTACCGTCATGCTCCAACAACACCTCGAGCACAGTATCGCGGATGGTCTCGAGCAACAAGGTAAACAGGCCAAGTGAGGATTTGAACAACCCGAAAAGCATCGGCGAGGTTAGCTGAGCCAGTAATAACAAGACAGTGTGATTGCCCTGAAGCGGGCTGGGGAAGAGGGCTTTCACCGCTCGAGTGAAGAGCATGACCCCCGTGACCCAAGCATGGGCCGCTCGAGCGCATTCCCCGTTACGGCGCGTCCCGCACTGCTCGAGTACACTGCTTATGTGAACGTAAGGAATTTCTCCATCATCGCCCATGTGGACCACGGCAAGTCCACCCTCGCGGACCGCATTCTGGAAAAACTGGGTGCCATGTCCGAGCGCGACAAGCGCGACCAGACCCTGGACACCCTGGAACTCGAGCGCGAGCGCGGCATCACCATCAAGAGCACCCCCATCCGACTCGAGTACACCCGACCGAACGGCGAAAAGTACACCCTGAACCTGATTGACACCCCTGGTCATGTAGATTTCAACTATGAGGTCTCGAGGTCCTTAGCTGCCTGTGAGGGCGTGCTGCTCCTCGTGGACGCCTCGCAGGGTGTCGAGGCCCAGACCATCGTCAACGCTTACCTTGCCATTGACAATAACCTCGAGATTGTGCCGGTCATCAACAAGATTGACCTGCCCGCCGCCGACCCCGAGGGCGCGGCGCAGGAACTCGAGGAGGTGCTGGGCATCGCGGCCTCGAGCGCAATTTTTGCGTCCGGTAAGTCGGGCATCGGCATTGACGAGATTCTCGAAGCGGTGGTCGAGCGCATTCCCGAACCCGAGGGCGACCCCGAAGCGCCCTTAAAAGCGCTGATTTTTGATTCCTTCTACGACGCCTACCAGGGCGTGATTCTGTTCGTGCGCGTGCTCGAGGGCCGCATTGCCAAGAAGGACAAGGTTCGCATGTTCGTGTCCGAGAAAGCCTTCGACGTGGACAACGTGGGCACCTTCACTCCTAGTCTGGTGGTGGGCGATATGCTCGAGGCCGGAGACGTGGGCTGGATTGCGGCGGGCATCAAGGACATCGGGGACGCGCAGGTGGGCGATACCGTGACTGGGGTGGACCGCCAGACCGAGACCCCCTTTCCGGGGTTCAAGCTGGCGCAACCGGTGGTGTTTTCGGGCCTGTACCCCACCGACACCGAGGATTACCGCAAGATGCGCGAGGCGCTCGAGAAACTCAAACTCAACGACGCCGCGTTTTCCTTCGAGCCGGAGACGTCGGAGGCGCTGGGCTTCGGCTTCAGGTGCGGTTTCCTGGGCCTGCTGCACGCCGAAATCATTCAGGAGCGGCTCGAGCGCGAGTACGACCTGGATTTGATTGCCACCGCGCCCGCCGTGATTTACAAGATTTCTCTCACCAACGGTGAGGTCTTCGAGACCCAGAACCCGGCCCAGTTTCCTACGCCCGACAAGGTAGATTTGTACGAGGAACCGTACATCAAGCTCAGCATCATGCTGCCCGAGGAGCACGTTGGCTCGGTGATGCAACTGCTGCAAGAGCGGCGCGGCAGTATGCTCACGCTCAACTACATCGGCAAGCGCGTAGAGCTGCTCTACGAAGTTCCCTTCGCCGAAATCCTGTACGACTTTCATGACCGTCTCAAATCTATCTCTCGAGGCTACGCCAGCATGGATTACGAGCAGTTGGGCTACCGCGAAGGCGATTTGGTCAAGGTGGATATTCTGGTCAACGGCGATTTGGTAGACGCACTGGCGGTGATTGTTCACCGCGACAAGGCGTACTCGCTGGGCCGCAAAATTGTGGACAAGATGGCCGAAGTGATTCCGCGCCAGATGTTTGCGGTGGCGGTGCAGGCCGCGATTGGCGGCAAAATCATCGCTCGAGCAACCGTGCAAGCGTACCGCAAGGACGTGCTGGCCAAGTGCTACGGCGGCGACATCTCGAGGAAGAAAAAGCTGCTCAACAAGCAGAAAAAGGGCAAGGCCCGCATGAAGAACATCGGGACCGTAGAGGTGCCGCAGGAAGCGTTTTTAGCGGTGCTCTCGAGCGACGATTTGTAGGGTTTGGAAATTGTAGTTTTGAAGAATAGCTATCTCATTAAAGATACGCTAAGTTTTTCTAATTCTACTTATTAAACCCCGTGTAATCATTGGTTTAAGAATCAATTAAACCCTTAGAGAGTTACTTGTTAACGAGGGAAGCGTAAAAACGGATGTCGAGTTTTTCATACTGCGCTAAATAACTGACCTTGCGCGATATATTTTCGGTTCTGATAAAATTTATAAAATTGACTGCAAAAACCCGATTTTAAACATTCTTAGTTTCGATTTAATCGGCTAAGTTAGCAAAAGATGAGCAAAAATTTCAAGTAGTTTGCTTAAAAGCTTTTAATTTGCAACAAAACCTAGTAAAGAAGTATCTATGAGTAAAGCCGCAATATTTTAGTGCGTAAGGTCAGTTACTACCAACGATGACGGAACCACTAGCCCCCCCTCGTGCGGTGGGTGCGGACAGTGTAGGAATGGGTCATAATTCATAGCTGCGAAAGCCTCCGAAATGCGGTGTTCGGGGGCTTGAGGTGACCAATGAAAAAATTTCTGCTCTTGACTTTTGCTATCGCTCTCAATGCTCAAGCCGAAATCGTAAAACCTAGCCTTTTTGTTACTCCTGAAAATCAAAGCTTTTTATCACCATCCCAAGTTATAAATCAAAAATTTCTGGATGCGGATGGTAAAATATTCAGCCTACCCAATAAGGGTAGATATTTACTCTGGATGTCTGACGCATTGTTTGCAAATAACGACTCCGAAGAAATATCGCTCGGGAGCGATGATAGGAAAAACACATACTATAACATTAAAAATTATATAAGTAAATTTAATAAACAAAAATCATATATTATATTTTATAATAATATAAATCGTCTGGATGAACCTAGCGAATGGATGAAAATACAGGGTAGATTTAAACCGCTGAGAGCAATTTTCGACCGAGACGAAGTCCTGACAGGAAATTCAAGCTTTGGTGGGTTCTCTTTTGTTCCAAATATAGCTGGCCTGTATTTCATGGAAGGTCAAAGAATAATGTATCGTTTTTTAACAAATAACAACAAGGCATGGAATTTTCAAGGCTTTACATCTTTAATCGTCGATGCTTCTGAAGAATTTTTATCCGGGGTCAGTCCCAAAAATTACTCCCCATCCGTAACGCAACCTGGTGCCATCTTGCCCAAAAACCTATGGAATACAGGTAAGCCCGCCCTCTTTTTTCGCATCTCTGGCAATGAACTGGATGTACCCAAGGAACCGCTTCTGTACAACGTGACTCGGCGGTCCGATGGCAGTGAGAGCGGAAAGGAAGTTGGGAACCCACCCCCACAGGTTTCCTGGCGCTTTGTTCTGGACAACCTTCCAGCCCTGACCCGCCCAGTGGGCGTACAGCTCGTGGCCCTGACCATCAATACAAAGCGCTTGGATGAACTGAGAAAAGCTTTTCCTGCCTGGACGTTCCTGCCGCTAGACACCCCAGAGAAGCGCCTTTCCTGGTACAACGTAGGCACCCTGCTGGTGGACGCTCAGGGTAAGGTGCGTCTGCCCTTTTACATCTTTCCCAGCACCAGTAAAAGCACGGCTATCCTCGAGAATGCCCTTGATGCTGTCAAACCCTAGATGAAGCTCGTCTGGGTGCGCCAAGTCGTTTTGCTGGTTAGCGTGGTGCTAGCCGCTAGCATTCTGGGGCTTACGGTTGCAGTCTGGGACGGCGCTAGAACGACGCTGAGCAACTTGACCGATGTGGTGGGACGCTACACCTGGACGGTGGTACAGCGTGACATCCCCGGCGTGCAACCCGCAGGTTTACCCGTCTCGAGCGTGTCGGTGTTGCAAAAGCAAACTGGAGCGAAGCGGGTAGGTCTCGCCACGGGACAGACCAAGGCTTTAGGAGGCTTTGGCTACACTTATCAAGGAGTAAACGCCGATTTCTTCGCGGTGCGCCGCCTTCGGGTGCAGCAGGGACGAATTTTTGCGGGGCGCAGTGAAGTGGTGGTCGGTACCAAGCTTAAAGACCGTCTGGGGAAGCGCATTCAGGTGGGCTTTGGAGAGTACCGGGTGGTAGGGGTGCTCGAGCCGTTGGCGGGGCGGGATGAAACTGACGCAACCCTGGATGGTACGGCTTTTGTGCCGCTCGAGGGCTACGCTGGGGTAGACCCGGAGGTGCGCTGGCTTTACCTCGAGACACCGCCAGAACGCTTTGCTGCGACCCGAGCCACCCTCGAGACGTGGTTGGGTGCGTTGAACCGCAATTACCGTGTAGAGGCGCTGTCCGAACAGTATGGCTTGCGCCTGCGCGAACGGGTTTCGCGTTTGCTGGGTGGGGCGCTCAGCATCGCCGCAGTGTGTACTTTGCTGGTAGCTTCACTCAACCTGTACGCCTTTTTCGTAGCTAGGGCGCTCGAGCGTGTGCAAGCGTTGGGCGTGAGGCGAGCGGTGGGGGCTAGCCGCGCACAACTGCTGTGGGAAGAGCTGGTTTTCACCTTTCCCTGGATGTTGGGTGGCGTGGGTTTGAGCCTGCCCCTTGTCTTTTTGCTGTGCTCGAGCGTGCGGTGGGCCTACAATATCCCTGCTGAAGTAGGGCCTGCAACCTGGATGACTATGGTAGGTGGGGTGGCATTGATGGTGAGCCTCGCCACAGTAGTGGCCAACCGACCCTACCTACTTCGCCCACCCGTCGAAGCACTGAGGGGGGGAATGCGTCGGAGTGTGGGCGGCTCCTTTTGGTTGTCTGCTGCGGGTTTAGTATTGGGTTTGAGCTGCCTGGTCTTGCAGGCGTCGGTAGGCAACTCAGTGGTTCTTGAATCCGAAAGGCTCACAGGGCAGATGGGGCCGCGCACTGCGCTCTACAATCCTCGATTGTTGACTAGGGCAAGCTTCTCTGACCCTCGTGGACAGGTTGAATTGCGACGCTCAAGCTACCTCCGCCTCAAGCAGAGCGGGGTCGCACCGTTGCTCGAGCACACTGCGTTTGTGATGTCCCCTTTCGATACCCTTACGGGGCCACGCGACACGCGGTTTACCAGCGTTCGTTTGGTAGAAGGAGACTATGCTCAGATTACCCCAGTCCCGTTTTTAGCGGGTCGCTGGCCTCAGGTGGGCCGCTCAGAGGTTGCTCTAGGAAATCGGCTGGCTCAGAACCTGTTCGGTAGCCTTGAAGAAAGTGTTGGAAAGAGCCTCCAGGTGTTGGGTAAGACACGGCGCATCGTGGGTGTATTTCAAGGTGCTAGCCCACTGGGCGCGGGTGCCAAGGAAGACCAAGCGATGATGCTTGCTGGGGATGTCTCGGTGAGCGAAAGTGGCGTGCTCTGGGTACAGGTACGGCCTAATCTGCCTTTTACGCCCACCCTCGAGAAAGTCACCCGCTTTCTGAACGACCGCTATGGACGCCCAGACCTTCTGCCCATCTTTGCGCTTACGGCGGGTGATTTCTCCTCTGATTTGGTGCGGGCACTCGAGCAACTGAGGCAGGTCTACGGCGTGCTCTCGCTGGCTTTGCTTCTGCTGGGGGCGCTGGGTCTGGGTTTACAACGCTTCGGCGCGGGTTTGGCCCGTGTGAACGAGGTGGGCGTGAGGCGGGCAGTGGGAGGATTGCCTCGACACATCTTCGGACAGTTTCTGGGAGAAGCCGCGCAGCTTTCCCTGTGGGCGGGGCTGTTAGGTATCGTGCTCGGAATTGGGATGTCGTTTGGGGTCGCTCGAGCGCAGGGAATTTTATGGACTGTAGATGGATTCTCGGTAGTCGCTGCCTTAGCGGCCTCATTGTTGGTCGGGGTATTGGCTGCCTGGTTTCCTGCACGGTGGGCTTCGCAACGCCCACCGCTCGAGGCACTGAGGGAGAGGCCATGATTGAGCTTAAAGATGTTTCGCGGGTATACAGACACGGTGAGGCATCTATTCGCGTGTTGAACAGTGTGCATCTACATATAGAACAGGGGGAGTGGGTCGCCCTGGTCGGCCCCTCGGGCGCGGGTAAATCTACACTGCTGTATTTAATGGGCCTGATGGACTTGCCCAGCGGAGGCGAGATTTTTTTTGGAGGTCGGCCCACAGCTCAGCTCAGTGACGCGGAACGTTCTAAATTGCGAGGAAGCGCCATTGGCTTCGTATTTCAAAGCTTTCACCTGTTGCCGCAACTCCGTGCTTGGCAGAATGTGGCCTTGCCTCTGCGTTACGCAGGCATTGCGCGGAGTGAGCATCGTAAACGAGCCTTGCCCTTGCTCGAGCAGATGGGACTTCTCGAACAAGCGGAGCAGTATCCTAGTGAGCTGTCAGGTGGGCAGGAGCAACGTGTGGCGATTGCCCGTGCCCTGGTGATGTCTCCGAGAGTCCTGTTTGCAGATGAACCGACGGGCAATCTGGATAGTGTAACAGGCCAACGAATCCTCTTAGAACTCGAGGCCATTCACCGCATGGGTACTACCGTTGTGATGGTGACGCACAGTAGTGAGGTGGCGGCACAGGCTGAACGCATTGTGCAGGTGCAAGATGGTCGGGTCATCGCCTCGGACACTGATAAAGCTCAAAATATTACCGCATCAAAAAAAGCTTAGAAACAAGCCTGATGTGGTTTCGACGGTATTTCCCAAGCGCCACAATGTCTGGACACTATCGCTCATAAAGCACCTTCATATCGGGTCTGGCGTGCATCATCAGCACGTTGCGCGGGGTATGAAAGCTGCGTTCCCGAATGGGTACGAGGTCCACAGCGAAACGCCTGGGGCTGAGCACCCATTGGGCCTGCCCAGCCGCCTCGAGCAGGTTGGCGTCGTCCTCGAGTACCAGTAACAAATCCAGGTCGCTGTCCGGCCCCGCCTCGCCCCGCGCCTCGCTGCCAAACACCAGCACCATCTTGGCCCCACTGGCTACGCCCACCTTCTCGGCCAAACGGCGCAACTCGGCTTCATCGGTGGGCGGCGGCTCGAGCGTGTTCATGCTTAGATTCTACCACTCGCCCCAGAAGCAAAAAGCGACCCACTCGAGCGCGAATTGGTTTAAATTCTTTAGCACTAAAATTGGTGCTTGCTGCTCCTCGGAAGTGATACTATGCGGGTGGGCAACCTACTTTTAACCTCAGCGTACCCTTTAGAGTGGTGCAGTCTCGAGCGGGTTGCTTCTCTCAGGTTAAGCCCTCTCACAGGCCCACGGACAAGGAGTTGGCACATGAACGAGAACCCTGCTCACGATAAAACCCTCGACGAGAAAACGCTGAACCGACGCAAGATGCTCGAGGGCTTGCTGGTGACGGGGGCTGCGCTGGCCATGAGTAGCGGTGTGGTCGGGGCTACCGCCGCCATGACCCCGGCCAAACCCATCAAGTTGGCCAAAGCCGTCGAAATAGCCCCGCTCGAGAAGCTGACCAAAAATCTCGACTCGGTGCCTTTCGAGCTGGAGGGCAAGGTCAAGGCCCTGCTGGTGCGGGTTGCGCCCCCCGAGGACAAGGACGCGCTCAAGGCGCTGCTGGGCAGTGGGCGTCTGCTCGAGGTGGAACAGAAGGACAAGGACGACAAGGTGAGCAAGCTCTACCTGACCGCCTACACCCTGGTCTGCACCCACAGGGGCTGCACCGTCAACGCGCCGGACAAAGAGGGGAATTTACAATGCCCCTGTCACGGCTCGCGCTATGACGCCACGGGCAGCGTCACTCAGGGTCCGGCTAAAAAAGCGCTGCCCGGAATTCAGCTCGAGGTCAAAGAGGGCAAGGTGCTCGCAGTCGCTATGCTGTCTTGAAGTTTTTTCAAAGCGCTCAGCCCAAAACGTCAAAAGCGACCTCGAGTGGGTCGCTTTTGACGTTTATTGAAAGCTGAAACCGAACTACATCACCCCTGCCGTGCCCATGCGCGTCACCATCAGCCTCAGCTCGTGCGGACTGGTGGCACTCGAGAGCGCTTCCTCGAGCGTAATCATGCCGCTGGTATAAAGCACCACCAAGTGCTGGTCGAAGGTGTGCATCCCGCGCACGTTGTCCTCGATGAGCGCCTCTTTAATCAGCGGCGTTTTGTCCTCGTCCTTGACGTAATCCTTGATTAAGGGCGTGTTGATGAGCAGTTCGTAGGCCAGCACCCGCCCGGTGTTGTCCGCTCGAGGCAGCAATCTCTGGCTCAAAATGCCAATCAAGGAATCGGCCAGCATGATGCGAATCTGGTCGCGCTCGTGCGGCGGGAAGAAGTCGATGATGCGGTTGACGGTGCGAACCGAGTCGTTGGTGTGCAGGGTGCTCAGCACCAGGTGTCCGGTCTGGGCCGCGCTGAGCGCCGCTTCCACCGTTTCGCGGTCCCGCATCTCGCCAATCATGATGACGTCGGGGTCCTGACGCATCGAATACTTGAGCGCGGTCCTGAAATCCTTGGTGTCCGCGCCCACCTCGCGCTGCACCACGATGCTTTGCTTGTTCTTGTGCAGCATCTCGATGGGGTCTTCCACGGTAATCACGTTGTAGGTGTAGGTGCGGTTGATGTGGTCTACCAGACTCGCCAGGGTCATGGACTTGCCCGAGCCGGTTTGACCCGTGACCAGAAACAGACCCCGCTCGTAGGCGGCGAACTCGACCATGTTCTGCGGCGGCAGGCCCAGGGCCTCGAAACTCGGAATCACTTCCCCGATGATTCGCATGACGATGCCCACGCTCGAGCGCTGCCGGAACACGTTGCAGCGAAAGCGGGCTACTCCAGGCAGGGTGTAGGCAAAGTCGAGTTCGTTCTTGTATTCGAACTCCTCCCACTGCTCGGGGGTGAGCAACACTCGAGCCAGCGCTTCGGCGTCGGAGGGGGCCAGGTTCTTGTCGCCAAAGCGCACCAGCCGTCCGTCAATGCGTCCGGTGGGCGGTGAACCCACCTGAAGATGCACGTCCGAGGCGCGTTTGGCTACCATCTGCTTGAGCAGGTCTGTAATGGTCATGTCTACTCCGCTTCACATCAACTGCTTGGGTTCTACTGAGGTCGTCCTTCCATCGTACTCCGTAATCTCGAGCCGCCCTGTTTATACCGTCTTACTGGCTTTAGCGGGCAGTCTAGGGGGTTCTCAGCTTAAAGCATGATGAAATTGTCGTTCATATCGCTCGAGGATGCAAGGTAAATTTCCACACCGAACCCCAGCGAGTCTCGAGCACTGCCTTTTAGGGGTGTGTTGGGTCAGGAGGATGACGGTCCCTCCCCGTCCACATTCTCCAGCTTTACACTCTCCAGGTGCTCGAGCGCCCTCAGCGCCGCCTCGAAGCCCTCAATGTCGGGCAGGTTG
>Ga0209100_1000574_pt1 | contig 30769 bp, 13 predicted proteins | sample lystaG_FD_185480 | JGI IMG/M metagenome (GOLD analysis project Ga0209100, IMG submission 185480) | Glacier valley bacterial and archeal communities from Borup Fiord, Nunavut, Canada, to study Microbial Dark Matter (Phase II) -... | ecosystem: Environmental > Aquatic > Freshwater > Ice > Glacier ... | reverse complement strand
ACGACCCGCCATACCACCGCCGTTGTACTTCGTTCAATTGACTCAGCAGCACATTAATTTGTCGATGTGCCGCCTGTGTTACCCCGTCTTCACCCGCAGCGCATACCGCACACTGGCACTGATGAACTTCACGCGCCATCCTATTCATCCCACTTATTTTTAGATGGCGCTAGTTTACCTTATGGATGCGGGATTTTATACTTTTACGAACCCTTATTCATCCCCACATGAGCGGCGAATGACCAGTTTTGTTGGGGTTTGGATAAACAGGGGAATTTCCTTTTCGTTTTCGATGTGCTTCACGACTCGTTCGGCGGCTAAAACACCAATGAGCTGCTTATGAACATGAACCGTTGTGAGTGAAGGGGCGGTAAACGCTGATTCGGTAATATCATCGAAACCAGTAACCCCAACATCATCAGGCACACGAATTCTGTGCTCGTGCAGCCATTGAAGTGCGCCGATAGCAATCAGGTCAGAGGCACAAATGATGGCATCGGGCGGCTTAGCTAAATGCATTAAGCGTTCGGCCCCAATGTGTCCAAGACGTGGTGTCCAACCATCAATGCCAGCGGGCACGGATACGCAAAGTGCCGGATCGTCAGGCAGTCCGTTAGCCGCTATGCTGTCAATATAACCTTGCTGCCGCGAGTCATAGTGTCCCGTAATGAATCCCAACCGCTGATAGCCCCGATTGATAAGATGCTCAACTACTTGTCGAATGCCGTTATGCCCATCGAACGCGACAGTATCGAAATCGGGTCCGATTGATCCCACTATCGAAACCAGGGCACGAACATGTTTTTGTAAGTATTCGGCAGGTTTGGTACTCAGTGGCGGGCGAACCAAAATCAATCCGCTCACCGTCGTTGATTCAAACAGATGATGGGCTTGAGCCGCCGTGTTGATCTCAGCGTGCGTATTGATATAGGCAATCCGATAATCGAGTTCATGAAGCCTTTGATCAACGGCTTCAAGCACTGCATTGAAAAAGGGATCACTGTATTTTCCGGTGCTGCAAACCAGGAGGATGCCAACCTCTTTTTGTTGATGTTGCAGGATTGGTCGCTGATGCACCTGTTCGGCACCGCCATGTTGACGCCGTAATAGCCCTTTTTGCGACAGTTCCTGTAAATCACGCCGCACGGTCATTTCAGAAACGCCTGAGTCTTCCGCAAGCTGTTTCGTGCTAAGAATCTGCTTTTGCTGCGATTGCTTGACTAATTCAATGATGCGATTCTGTCGTTTTTCTTTGGTCATGGGATTGATATGTGTGAAATCTCGGCTGTTGTTCAATTTGCTCGATCGGTGCTCATAATGTTTTTAAGCTGAGCCTATGTTAACACATTTTGGATTTGCTCTACCCCTGAATGTGCGGGTGCAAACAGAATAGTTTCGCCGCATGTGGCAAAACTGATTGGTGCAATTTATCTTGAACAATGCCCAGGTCGGTATGGTTCCACAAATCGCGCAGAGCATAAGTGGGATAACCATGACTGCTATCGGTAAGCAGCGTTAAATCGATCTCTATACTGGCCGATGAGTCTTCGCCAATGTTAAACAATGCCAGGTATTTATCGGCAGTGGTTGAGCTGTCGGCAGTCCACACGATGTATTCACCCTGTCGCACCAGTTCACGGTTATTGATGCTGGATTGATTGATAGCGAGTACCTCCTCATTGCATAGCAAAGCGAGGCTTTGGGGGTCACTGCTCGGTAGATCACCGCCAAACATAAGCGGCGAGCGGAACATTGCCCACAGCGTCATGAGCGTTATCTGTTCGTCGGGGGTAAGCAGTGACTGGCGATCCACGCCGCGCTCTGCACGGATACCAATATGCCCTAAGGGCAGCATGTCGGCATCCGGCCAGGCATTGGGCGCGCTATACGATTGCCACCGATTGCATAGGTTGAATTGTTCCTTAAGATCGACCCAACGATCCCAGAAATCGGCGGATATTCGCCATAATTCGGCGTGCTGCTTCAAATGTTCCGCGTGTGTGGTGCTCAGTTCTACGCCCGGTGACAGGCTTAGCACCATAGCCCGGTCTGAATTTTGGATTGCCTGTGACAGTAATTCGATCTCACGCTGATGATACGGCCATAAAATGTCATCAGCCTTGATGTAGTCAACATCCCAGGATGCATAAAGTGCGACAATCGACTCATAATAGGCTTGTGCTCCGGGTTTTGACCCATCAATGCCGTACATATCATCGATCCACGGGCTATTTTTATTCAGATCGGCAATATCCTGCGCATGAAACGACGTGTTCAAGATGGGTAGGTTGAGGCGAACGGCTTGACGGGGGATACCGCGCAAAATATGGATGCCAAATTTCAGCCCTTTGTTATGCACGTAATCAGCTAATGGCTTGAATCCAGCACCGTTGGCAGCCGATGGGAAGCGATTTGTGGCAGGCATAAGACGACCAAATTCATCCATGACCAACTCGGCATTTGGACGATAACCACCTGCTTGCGCGTTTGGCTCGTACCACTGAATGTCAACCACAATGTATTGCCAGCCATAGCGTGCCAGATGCATCGCCATATAATCAGCGTTCGCCTTGACTTCATCTTCACGCACAGTGGGGCCGAAACAGTCCCAACTATTCCAGCCCATCGGCGGGGTGGGTGCCAGTTGATTGAAAATGCTCACAATATTATTCCTGACTTCCTTGAAGCGCTAAAGCACGTAAGACGTAGGTTTTTCCAATTTCTGTTTGAAAAGTGATCGTTTCCTGCTCGTGGTCAGTTGGGTTAATGATTTGGTCATCACTGTATACAGTTATCGGCGCACTACAGCGGACTCGGCAGACAGCGCCGCGTGTCGAGTGGATGCGGGCGGTAGTCAGACGCCCATCCTGCCAGTTAATGTCTAGCTCAAACCCACCGCGTGCCCGCAAGCCGGTGATGCTTCCGGTTGCCCACTCCTTTGGCAATGTGGGTAACAAATGGATTTCGTCGGCGTGACTTTGCAGCAGCATTTCAACAACCCCCGCCGTATAACCAAAGTTGCCGTCGATTTGGAACGGCGGATGAGCATCAAAGAGGTTGGCATAAAGGCCGCCACCAGCCCCATAGCCAGTTTGGGTGTTTTCAATCAAAGTGAAAAAGTCGCATACTAATTGGTATGTGCGTGCAGAATCTCGCAGCCGTGCGTAAAGGTTGATCTTCCAGGCTTGTGACCAGCCTGTGCTTTTATCGGTGCGAAGGGTCATCGAACGGTGCGCCGCGACTGACAGTTCCGGCGTCACGTCCGGCGTAATTTGATGACCGGGATGAACAGCAAACAAATGCGAAGTGTGACGATGATGCACTTCCTCTTCCTCAAAATCATGCAGCCACTCCTGAAGCTGGCCGCGCGAACCAATTTGGAACGGCACCAGTTTTCCTTTCGCTGCCCGCAGTTGATCAGCAAAAGCTTTATCTGTTTCCAGTACATCGGCGGCTTGTGCGCAGTTGGTGAACAAATCCCAGATGATCGCCGTGTCCATTGTTGCTGCGATGCTTGCTGAGGCAGCTTTACCATCGCTAGTAAGAAAGTGTAATTCGGGCGAAAAAGAGGGTGCGGTGACAAGGTGACCTTGTCCATCATCAACCAACCAATCCAGGCAAAATTCCGACGCGCCTTTCATCAGCGGATAAGCAGTATCCCGCAAGAAATTGACATCGCCGCTGAATGCGAAATGTTCCCACAAATGCTGACACAGCCAGGCACCACCCATCGGCCAATTAGCCCAGACCGGATCGCCATGCCCATAATTCCCAACTGGCGCGGTCTGTCGCCATATATCCGTGTTGTGATGAGCTACCCAACCACGCGCACCATAATTGACCTCCGCCGTTTTCTGTCCGTTGATCGCCAGATCAGCGATCAGTTGAAACAGTGGTTCGTGACATTCAGCGAGATTACAGCTTTCGACCGGCCAATAGTTCATTTGCGCATTTATGTTCAACGTCCAATTGGAACTCCAGGGCGGACGCATCAAGTCGTTCCATAAACCTTGCAAATTGGCTGCCTGACCGCCTGGCCGAGAACTGGCAATGAGTAGATAGCGACCATAGTGAAATAACAAGATCGGCAGTTGCGAATCATGGCTACCGTTGAACGTCTTGAGCCGCTCGTCAGTTGGGAGTTCCAATGCTGAAATCGGTGCATTCACATTAAAAGTCACGCGGCTAAACAGCCGTTGGTGATCCTCGATATGCCGCTGCTCCAACGTGTCATAAATGCTTTCAATCGCGTCAAGATAAGCAGCAGCCAATATCGCGGGATTTCGACCCTCCCGAACCGGTGATTTGTCGAAACCATTAAAACTTGTCGCTGCAGAAATGAGCAGAGTTACCGCGTCCGCCCCATTAATTTGAAGTGATGCATCATTTGCGGTAGTGGTACCGCCATCAGCAATCACCCGTATTTGAATCGCAAAGGTCATCCCCTCGCCATCGGGTTGATCAGCATACAAAATCGGGTTTAGCGACTTAAGGTAACTCGGATCGACCTGCGCCGGACACTTACCAGTCAAAACAAGCGTGTCCAAATTGCTGGCGAGTGTCGTGTGATGCAGTAAGCTATCCAAACGCACCTGAAAGGAAATACGCCCAGGTTGGCTGCATGTTAATCGAATCGCAAGCACTTGAGCCGGAAAGCTGGCGATCACCTTGCGCTCAAAAATTGCATCTTCCTGTTCATAACGAACCGTGGCAACAGCGCGATCCAGGTCTAAGGCGCGCGAATAATTCTGATAACCCTCTGAATTCGTAAAATCGATATGCAGGTTGCCTAATGGTTGATAGGATTGATTGAAGGGGCCTTGCATTTCACGGCAGAGTTCGTCAGCGCGCAGATAATCACCCGCAAACAGAGCCTGCCGAACTTGCGGCAATATGGCTTTAGCGTTTGGATTGTTCCATTCGCGGGGGCCGCCAGACCATAACGTTGCTTCATTAAGTGCCAGGCGTTCGTGCTGGACGCCCCCAAAGATCATAGCGCCCAACCGTCCGTTACCAACTGGCAGCGCTTCTGTCCAAACCTGCGCCGGCGTACGATACCACAAGGTTTTATTTTGTTTTTGCATTAAAGTTTTCCTGGATTTGTGCAAAAGCACATTCAAGACATTTGCAGCTCATAAGCGCTGGCTTTCTTGCCATTGTCTGCCCCTGCATCGATGCGTGAGCTGCCGAATTTATTTAAGGGGCGTAGTCAACAAACCATACGCCTGCATAAATGTGCTTTATGCAGGCGTAACGGCTTGCCAGGCTGTTTACCGTTGTAGAACTAACTCGTCCTGATCAGTGATTACTTCTTTGAAGCGTCATATTCCTTCTGATTAAGTGCGAGGTAGCGTGCCAGATTCAAATCATTCAAGCCGCTTACATAAGAGTCCCAGTCCTTATCCAGGCTCTTAGAACCGGTGACGAAAGCCAACGCATTCGAGTTAACGTAGTCAGTGATGTTTTGCTTCAGCAGTGTTTGTTCGTCAGCCACCGTCGGGTCAGGCCAAACTGCCCAGAATGGATAAAGATTTGGCGACTCTTTGCCCTTATAAAGGTTAGTCGCTGCGAGTAAGCGGTGTTCGTAACCTTGTTCAGTGTAGATGTCCGCCGACTGTACCTGAGCATCACGGATAGCGAGATCATCGAAATACTGCGCACCGGGACCCCATGAGGTATTGCCGGAAGTATCGGCGTGTTGGATCACGAAATAGAGCGGTTTGACCGCTTCATTATTGGCTACTTCGCCGGACTGCGGATCGCGCCAGTCTACGTCCTTAACGCCGAAGATGCCAGCCATGTGACCTTCGAAGGTGAACATCCAATCCACCATCTTGATAGCTGCGATCTGTGCATCCTTGCTAGCCTTGTTGGTCAATACAAAATCGGCACCCGGCACCATATTGGGAATGTAAGTGGCAAATGCGGCATTTGGACCTTGCAACGGCGGGATTGCGTCGTAGTTATAGCAGTAAGGTGTTTTGGCTGCGCCACCGAAGCAGTTGACAAAAATATTCGGGTGCATACCGGCACCAGCACCGAGCAGCTCAGCCATTGGCGTTATTGCCGAACGCACTGTAAGCATCCGCATTGTTGGTAAAGGCGCTTGGGTCGAGCACTTTGGCATCATACAGGCTCTTGATGTAGGTGAGGCCATCTTTCCAGGCTTGTTTGTTGGCCGCGATATCGACCTTGCCATTGTTCAAGAGTAGAAAGGTGCGGTCGTCGTCATAGATGAACCCATTCATCAGGAACGGGATGGGGCGTGTACCGTAGTCCATCGTTCCGCCACCCAATACTTCATCCGCTTTGCCGTCACCATTCGCATCTTTGGTCTGAAAGGCGATCAGCATATTCTTGAAATCTTCAGTCGTTTTGGGGGTGCGGATGTTCAGTTTTTTCAACCAACTGGAATTTACCCACATCTTGTTGCCATAGGAGCAGTGATAGCACTGGATCAACTGCGGTAGCCCCCAGATTTTGCCGTCAGGCGCAACCGTCATAGCTTTGAAATCGGGATACTTGTCCAAAGCGGCTTTGATATTAGGTGCGTACTGATTAATGAGGTCATTCAGTGGGATGATCGCGCCTTGCTGTCCATACTTCAGCAAATCAACTTGCGAGAATTGGTCTACCCACGGGATCAGCATAAACAGGTCTGGATAGTCACCGCTGGCAAGCGCGAGGTTGCGTTTTTCTGCCGCCGATGTGCCGTCATAGGTGGTGGTAGTCCAATCGAATTTGACATTGAATTTTTTCTCTAATGCTAAAGAGAAGGCGTTCGTTGCCATATTCCGAAGTGGGTCTTGAGGCGCAAAAATTTTTATGGTAGTCGGTGCCGCTTGAACCGCAGCAATTCCGGGCGTAACAGCGGTGGAAAACAACATGCTCGTGCCAGCAAGAAGCATCGAGACTGATAGTAACAGAGCCTTTTTCATGATTCTTCAATCCTTTTTCACAGAAGTACAAAAGTTGCGGAAGCTAAAGTTTTCTAGATTGGCGGGCTATCGAATAAAAATCACCCCCTTTAATCATTCTTTGGTTAATTACCGATTTAGCCTTTGATCGAGCCGATCAGTATGCCTTTGACGAAGTAGCGCTGTACGAATGGATAAAGCAGCAGCACCGGTACACTGCCTACCACAACCAGACAATATTTCAACAGATCCGCGAGCTGCTGCCGCTGCGCCATTGCTGCGGCATCCATTACGCCGCCACTGGTTGTATTGAGGATCAGGATATTGCGCAGCACCAATTGCAGCGGCTGCAAGTCCGTGGATTTTAAGTACAGCAGGGCGTCAAAGTAACCATTCCATTGTGATACCGCGTACATCAACGCCAATACAGCGATAATTGGCTTCGACAGTGGCAGCACTATCGACCACATGAATTGCAGATCGTTGCAGCCATCAAGTTCGGCAGCTTCTACTAATTCATCTGGAATAGCAGTTCGGAAGAAGGTACGCGCAATAATCACCTGAAAAGCTGCAACCGCTTGTGGAATGATCAAAGCCCAACGTGTATCGATCATCCCTAATTGCTTCACTACCAGATAGGTCGGAATTAACCCCCCAGAGAAGATCAGGGTGAACGTGATTAAAAACATCAAAACCGTTGCGCCATACAAATCACGTCGTGATAGCGGGTAAGCGACTGTAATCGTCAACACGACGCTGAGGAGCGTCCCGAAAACAGTATAAAAGAGTGAATTGAAATAGCCCGTAATGATCTGTGGATTTTGAAAGGTAACCTGGTAACCACGCAAGGAAAGGTCTACTGGAAATAACCAGACTTTGCCCGCCGTGACCGCCACTGGATCGCTTAAAGAAGCGCTGACGATATAAACGAGCGGATATAAGATAACTAGCAGAAAGATCGCCAAAAACAAATAGACAAAAAACATGAAAACTCGGTCAGTAAATGACTCGTTGATGTAATTGATGGGTCGCTTAACGATCTGCGATCCCAAAATAGGTGTATTGCTCACTTGTTTGGTTACCACAAGCCTGCTCCCGACTCCGACGTTCGTTTGGCTAAAGCATTGACAAGAACCAATAAAATCATGCTGATGATGGAATTAAACAGGCCAACTGCTGTAGCGAAGCTGAAGTTTGCGTTCAGCAGGCCTACTTTATAGACATAGGTAGAAATGACCTCCGATGCGCTCAGGTTAAGCGGGTTTTGTAAGAGAAAGACTTTTTCAAAGCCGACTGATAGCAAACTGCCCACATTCAAGATCAAAATGACTAAAATAACCGGCATAATGCCCGGTAAATCGACGTTACGGATTTTTTGAAAGCGGGAAGCACCATCAATTTTAGCGGCATCATGTAACTGAGGGTCAATTCCGGCCAGCGCTGCCAGATAAATGACAGCAGCGTAACCACTAAACTGCCATACACCCGACCAAACGAAGATGCTTGCAAATAAATTGGGCGATCCAAGGAAATTAATGGGCTGCTGCCCAAGCGCTTGCAAACCGAGATTCACTACCCCCAGGCGAGGGGAAAGCAGCAGTATCGTCATTGAAACGAGAATGACCGTCGAAATAAAGTAAGGTGCATACGTGACTTGCTGAGTAAAACGCTTGAAAAATCCATCACGGATTTCATTCAGGCCAATGGCGAGAATAATTGGGATGATAAATCCGGTGGGTAGCGCGTATATGCTGATGGTCAGTGTGTTTCTGAGAAGCGTCCAGAATACGGGGTTATTGAAGAACAAATTGAAATATTTGAATCCTGCCCACGGGCTTCCCCAAATCCCTTGAATAACATTAAAGTCCTTAAAGGCAATAATTGCTCCAGCCATCGGCACATATTTGAATACCAGAAAATACAACAACGCGGGCAGCATAATTAAGTATAACTGCCAGTGGCGGCGCAAACTTCTCTGGGCTTTGAATAAGCGTGATTTTCTACCTTGAACAGTCGGCGGTATCAAGTTCCGCGTTTGTTCCCCGATAGTCGCCGGGTACTCTCTTATCGCTCGAGATCGAAAAATGCGCATAATAGGTAATTTTCCCCTGACAATGGCGTAAGTCTTATTGTGAAGCTATCGCTGACAGCGTAACTTCAGGTTTTATCTCTAAGTAAAACCTGTGTTTTCGCCGATCAATTTTGCAATGTTCTGATTTATTCGCACTTCCCGTCAGGAGTGCCAAAAATTATAAAAAGTTTTTACTCAGTCAGTTTTGGATTAAAAGAAAGTTCGCCTAGCACACAATATGTGATTAAACGAACATATCGGCGTGTTCACTTAATCACATGTCGATGGGTTTGTCAAGAAGTAAAGTGAGCAATGAACATTTGCGCAAAATGCGGCTCTGATTTTTTCAACAACCATTTTTGAGAACCGCTATAAATCAAGATTAGCAGGCTTTGGCATCATGATTTCATTTCTTTTTTGCTGTTTCCCATTTAGCGACAACTAAAGTCACACGCGATTGTCTAATTTCTGTTATAGTATGCTGAGTTCGCTGAGTTCATAGCAATTGTTCCCCCTGATGTGAGGAGCCTACGTGACGACGTCTGATTTGGTTTTGTTGGCATACATAATTTTCCTCGTCCCCGCCATGCTAGTCGGCCTTGGGTTTGCCCGACGCAGATTATTTGTTCCCCACCACAAATTAACGATGACGACGATCACTATCATCAACTGGCTTTTGATCATTTTCGTAATGGCGGTCACCTATGATAGAGATGTGGCGCCACAAGTCCCGCAGAACTTGAAGTTCTCTGCCGTCTTTATCCCCACCTTGCATTTACTAACGGGTCTGACTGCCCAACTGCTCGCCACTTATCTGGTGATTCGAATGTGGTTCGAGAAGCGGTTACCCGAATGGGTGAAAGTCAAAAATATCAAGCCCTATATGCGGACGACGCTCGCCCTGTGGCTGCTGACAGCCGTATTGGGTCTGACTACCTGGGCCGTCTTTTATCGCAACTTTTTGTCCAGCCCACCCACGGTTAGCGCGGCGACAACAAACCTTAATCCAGGTGCGACCGTTGTGCAAATGGTTAGCGGGAATATGTTCGATAAAACCGATCTGACTATCCCCGCCGGAACCACTGTCCATTTTGTCAATGCTGACACCAAACCCCATACGGTCACGGCGGACGATGGCAGCTTCGACAGTGGCAAGCTCCAGCCGGGTCAGACTTTTGATCATAACTTCAGCCAACCGGGCGATGTGACATACTATTGCACATTCCATGGGGATGTAGGCAAAGTCGGTATGTCTGCCGTGATCCACGTGACAGGCAAAGCGGTCGCATCCGCTGCCACGACGGTGGCTACCTCAGTGCCTACATCGGCGGTCACAGTGGTTGCCACTTCCAGCACAGTGACACAATCCACAACCGCCAGTGCAACGCAGCTCGCTACCGTGAGCGCGACGACTTCCGCTAACACTGCGGCCCAAAGTGTCACCGTCACGCTCAATGATGATGTGTTCACACCGACCACGCTCACCGTAGCAGCTGGTACCGCCGTGCATTTCGTCAACAATGGCAAGCACAGACATACCGTCACCGCCGATGATGGTAGTTTCGACAGCGGTCAATTGAAAAGCGGCGATACCTTCGATCACACCTTTGATAAAGCCGGAGATGTACCGCTGTATTGCAGCAATCATGGTGATAAAGGCGGTGTCGGCATGTCGATGGTGATGCATGTGACAGGCAGCGGTGGAACAGCGCCAGCCGCAACGCCAATTACCACGTCGATTGTGGCGACACTAGCGGCTACACAATCCGCATCACCAGTACCGCAGGCACTTGCCACTCAAGCGACGACGCTCTCGACAAAGCAGGCGGTAACGGCAGCAGCAATTCCATCCACAAAACCCGTTGGTCAAGCCGCTACCGCAGTCGCGACGATTTCTGCTAACACTGCTCAAAGTGTCACCGTCACGCTCAACGACGATGTGTTCACACCGACCACGCTCACCGTAGCAGTTGGCACATCTGTGCATTTCGTCAACAATGGCAAGCACAGACATACCGTCACCGCCGATGATGGTAGTTTCGACAGCGGTCAATTGAAAAGCGGCGATACCTTCGATCACACCTTTGATAAGGCCGGAGATGTGCCGCTGTATTGCAGCAATCATGGTGATAAGGGCGGTGTCGGCATGTCAATGGTGATGCACGTCACTGCTGCCGGATCGACTACTACACAGCCGCAGTTGGGAACTCAGGCAGTGACGAAAACCGTACCAACCACAGTTCCAACCTTGCAAGGAACGCAAGAAGCTACTAAAGCCGCTGTCGTCTCAACCGCATCAGCATTGACCCCGGTAACATCGACCCCGGTAGCATTGAGCGATGCCGTCGTTGCTGCCTTGAAGTCGCTCGTCGTCGGCGCTACCGATACGCCCAACAAGACGGCTTATCTGGCGGGGGTGAAATCTCAAACTGCGCTGGTTGACGCACAAGGCATACTGCTTCGAGATGCGCTCAAGCAGGGTCACATTGAGGATGCTCAAGCCGCTGCCGAAGCCATCGTGAATATCATCAGCGGTGCTCCTGGTCAAGACCTTGATAAGAATGGGACAATCAACCAACCCGGCGATGGGTTTGGCTTGAAGATGTATATGTTTAATGCCAATGAGACGATCAGCACCGCACAGAATACAGCCGGATTGCCGGATAATCTGCATACCCTGTTGGCCGCCGCCCAGACCAATGGGACGACCATTCTCAAAGATTTGAATGATGTGTCTACCCAGGCGACAGCTTTTACTGCGACTGCCTCGTTAGTCAAAGCTCGTGAGCTGGAACCTGCGTTGAGTGCCGCCATCACGACCTTAGATGGTGATACTGCTACCTTGGTGCAAGCCGCCGCGACTCTGAACATATCCGGCAATACACTGATCACGTCATCATAGTCAGCCAATACCTGACAAATGCTCGCGCGCCGCCGTGCGTTAACGACAGCGCGTATGCAGGATAGTCAATCAACCTTTTGTTAAGCGTAAGAAACAAGGAAAAACAAATCACATGAAACGTTTGATTAGTTTTGTAGTCATGCTGTCGTTGGGCCTTATTGCCATTGGTTTCGGCACTCAGGCAATCCAGGCACACCCTTCAGAAGCACCCGCTACCGTCACGATCAATATGAAAGACTTCACTTTTGATGTCAAAGACATCACTATCCCGGTAGGAACTTCCATCATCTGGTCGAACACGGGTACGAAAAAACACACGGCAACCGCTGACGATAATTCCTTTAATACCGGGACAGTCGCACCGGGCGCCAGTTCTGCACCGATCGTATTCTCCAAGCCCGGCAAAATCCCCTACTATTGCCAATTCCACGGTGCGCCGGGTGGCGTTGATATGTCGGGAACCATCACTGTGGTAGCTCAGGGGGCCGACCAAGGCGCAGTAGCGACAGCTGAGGCAACTACACCTGCACTCGCCGCAACCGCAACAGCCGTCCCGCCGACGCCCGCGCCAGCAGCGGCTACAACATCGGTGGTTATCGCTCCATCGACGGCTAAACCAATCGGGAATGTAACTTTCGCCGATAAAGCCAAAAATGCGCATGGTGACTCGGTGACCATTACGATCACCGCCATTCCGCTGCCCGACGAAGGCCAACAATACGAAGCCTGGTTGTCGGACGGTCACTCCGGGCTTTTGAGTCTCGGCAAGCTGGATGTCAAAACGAACGGCACGGCTACGCTTGCATATGCCGATCCCAAAGGCGCTAACCTGATCGGCCAATTCAGCGCCGTTCTGATCACCACACAAGGCACGGATTTAACCAAGCCCGGTCCTATCACTTTTAGTGGTTTAGTGCCGCCCCAAGCCGATATTCATGTGCGTCACCTGATGTTCAAGTTCCCCGATACGCCGGATAACATTGGCTTGCTGGTCGGCGCGCTGGAACAGGAAGCTATCCTGACGCAGCACGTCGGCTTTATGAACGACGCGCTGGCAAAAAATAACATACCGCTTGCCAAGCTGCATCTGGAGCACATTCACAACCTGATGACCGGCACCAGCGGTGCCAAAGACCTTGACGGTGACGGCAAGCTGGCTGTGATCCCCCCTGGTGACGGTTTCGGCATTTTCAACTATCTGACGGTCGCTTCTCAACATGCCGATCTGGCCGCGAAACAACCCGATGCTACGGATGCGATCAAGGTCAAGGCCAGCCATATCAAGATCGCCGCCGCTAATGCCAGCACGACCTTGACGCAAATTCAGCAGCTTGCTATCCAGGCAGCGACTAAAACCAGCGTCGCTGACATGAAGCCGTTAGCCGACCAGATTACCAAACTCAACGCCACTGTCGTCAAAGGCGTTGCCGATGCTAGTGGTGCCGTCACCCCGACCAAAGACTCCGCCGGGTTAGGCTTAGCCTATGCCGAAGGGCTGGCAATGGCAGGTTTCAATCTCGTGCCAGGTGACGTAACCGCCCCGCTTACCGCTCAACCCGCCGCCACATCACCGGCAGCAGCCGCCTCGGTGACACCAGCCCCTAGCGCTAACACTATAACCGTAGTGATGTCAGATTTTCAGTTCACCGACAAGACGATCACGATCAAAGCCGGAACATCGGTTATTTTCAGCAACCAGGGCACGAAAAAGCATACCGCTACTGCTGACGATAATTCCTTCGATACTGGCGTCATTCTGCCGGGCGCGAGTTCTGCGCCGGTCAAGTTCGATAAACCGGGGACGTTCCCCTACTTCTGCCAGTTCCACGGTGCGCCGGGCGGCGTGGATATGGCGGGGGTGATCACCGTCCAATAGTTGACAGCGTTACAGGGCCGACTTCATCATGTCGGCCCTGTGCGACATCTTACGGATTAAGCCCTTATTTCTAAGTAGCCTTTAGTTGTTAAATCTCCGCTGCGCTTGCTCGTCCGCACTCAGGCTGATCGTGATCCTTTTCGGGTCATTGTCGTTTATCCTTGAAACAACTTTACCCAACTGTCATAAATTTGTGTTTTAGCGTGCCGTCAGTGCCACTGTGAATGAGCCAAAATCTTTGGGCGTGTTCCCGAACACAACCAAAAAATAACTACCCGTTTTTGCGATTTTGAAATCGAGCAGCGCAGGTTGCAGGTTGCCACCCGAATCGTCGTCATCGGTGACGAGTGCGCCGCGTGCATCACGCACTGTCAAATGTGCATCAAAGCCGCTTTGAACCGTTACCGTTATCCGATCGCCCGCCTTTGCATCGAACACGAATACTTTGCGCCCGCTGCTGTCGATTTGCGCATTCTGAGTTTGACCGTATTGGATAGTCACTTGTTCGCCAGGCGAAAAACTTTGGAACAGTTGCACAGTGTATGTGCCTGAACTGTTGGATGCGTAGCCCCGCAGCACGATTTGATAATTGCCGCTGGTGGGCAGCGTGAACAGATCAATCAAAGATGTGTACTGACCACCCGTACCACCGCCGCTGTTGTTATCGCTGACGAGTTTAGTACCGCTCGCGTCTTGCAACTGAACATAATTATTGAAATCGGCGTCCACTTCAATGCTGATCACATCGTTTTGCGTACCATTGAAAGTCAGCGTAACCTGACCGTTAGGGGTGAGAAAATCGGTCACTTTTTGGCCGTACTTGATGGTGTTAGCACGGGTGGGTGTGGCTTGCACTTTGCCCTTGATCAGCGACAATTGAAATTTTCCACTGTCATGAGCACTGTAACCGCTCAGCACGATGTGGTATTCGCCATTTTTCGGCAGTGTATAGCCGTTGATCTGCGGATTAGTGCCGCCGCCGCTGTTATCGTCTTCAGCAAGCGTGAAGTGATCACTGCTCAATAGTTGCAAATGGCCGTCGAATTTACTGGTGACCACCACGCTGATCACTTCGCTTGCCAGACCCGTAAATCGATAGTCGGTTTTCTGGTTGCGACTCAATTCGCCGTTGACTGCCTGACCATACACAAGCTGTGCATTAAGCGGCTTATTGTTCGGATTGGTGGGCGTCGGCCCGGCGCTGATCTGAAAGCTGACAGTCTGCGAAAAGACCGATACCCAGGCGTCGGTACCGTTATAGTCGATTTGATAATACGTGCCTTCGCCATTTTTGCCGATCACAGGATAGGTGCCACCGCTAGGCGAAGCGATAATGTCGTACTGCGGCCCCGGACCTGAACGCAGCGCCGTCAACTTTTTGATGATCGCCTGTCCACTGAGCGGAATGATCTGATAGGCGGGTGGCTGCGTTGGTACGGCTGTCGGCGTCGCTGACAACGCAGGCGGCACATACACGAGCTGACAATCGGGTGCATCGGCGGCGCAAGTGAGCAATTCCTGATTTGGATCATCGCTGCCGTTGGTGACGGTGATCAAACGTTGGGCTTGTGAGGTGCTGTCATACCAAATAATATCGGCGGGTGACAAGATAGCGCGAAACAGGTGCGACGGTGGGACGCGCTGACAATCCAACGGCAGCGCGGCAACTCGCTGGCGGCTCTCGAAGTGGAAACACACTGGTGCCGCAATGCGATCGAATGGCAAGCCTTGAAAAGCAGGCACTTGATCGAGTCGCAACGTCAGCAAATTGCTTTGAATATCGGTCACCTGAAAAGTCAGACCTTCCAGTGAAACGATACCTTCATTGCTGACATACAGCGTGAGTGCGTCACCGTCGCGGAAAAGATGCATCGTGATCGATGCGCCCTGATAAGCTGCCAGCGGACTCACCGGTAGGGCAAGCAGCATACATACCAGCGCAAACAACAAAATTTTTCGCATTATGATCCTCACTTCAATCTGCAAAACATTACGGCGTCGATAATGGCAGATCGCATTCGGGCGCTGATCCGGCACATTGCCCCAGACTGACGCCACTGCGCGTGATGTTGACAGTGCGCGCTTCGCTAGCTGCCAGGTCATACCAAATCAGATCGGTAGGCGATAGCAGTTCGGTAAAAAGTTTGCCGGATGGAATCTGACGGCATTGCAAAGGTGGTGACTCAGGGCGCTGCTTGTTTTCGAGATGAAAACATACAGGCGATTTCATGTTACCAAAGGGCAAGCCCAAGAACGCCGGATACTGATCGAGTCGTGCTTTGAGGTGCTGACCCTGTGCAGTATCCGTTTCAATGGTGATCCCCACTAACGAGACGGATGTGCTGCTGTTGACATAAAAGGTGAGCGTGTCGGCGGAGCGGTAAATTACCAGCAGCGACCCGTTATAAGTTGCGCTCGGCGGCACAGTTAAGGACGCGGCAGGCAGCAAGGTAGGCGCTTTTGTCACTGGCAGGGCACTGGCAGTCAGGGTTGCCGTCAGTTGTAAAGCAGCGGCTGGTGAGGGCACAGTAGTTGGTGGTATGGTGGATGATGGCACAGTGGATGGTGGTACAGTGGGTGGCAGTGTACTGGTCGAAGATGGCGTATTGGTTGCCGCCAACGTAGGTGAGGCGAGTGCCGCGATCACGATCGGCGTATTCAGTAGTGGCACAACCGTCGTGGATACAACCGTCGCAGACACAATAGTTGCAGGTACAGTCGAGGTGGGCGACACGATGGTCATCGTAGGAGTGGACGGCGCGCTGCTCGGTAAAGCCGTGGGTACAAACGTGAACACCTCAGTAGGTTGCACAGCAGCAATTGCGAGCGCTGTTGCTGGCACCGTGGGCAATACGGTCGGCAGTGCTGCTGGCGTCACACTGCGCGATGCAATCGACAATGCGCCAAAGGCTGCCAGCGCAACCAGCAGCACCGGAACGGCTAGCAATGCGCGTGATCGCCTTACGTTTGGTACGGCGTCAGATTGTGTGCCATCAGGTCGTGCGCCACCAGAGAATGCCGCTGGCCGTTCACCGATTTTTCCACTGCGCTCTTCGATTTCCTTGACTAAGCCTTTAGTATCACGCTCAAAGTTAGCCTCAAACGCGCTGTTGGATACTTTACCCGCAGACAGCGTATAGGTTTCGCGGCTCGCTAACCCACGCAAAGAGGGTGGTAAGGCATCGGCAGCAGGCGCTTGCGCACCGTCGACCAGTAGCAGGATCACACTCAATTTTGGTGCTGCCAACGCTGCTTCCAGGCTGCGCCGCAGCGGATTATACGGGTCATCAAGCCAGCGCTCGCCAGCTTGTGTGATTTGCCTGGCGGCTTGATCCGCGTTACCAGTAACGTTCACTTCGGTTGCTGTGTTGTCCGATCCGTTGGTCGCGCTGAGCCAGCCCGCGCCGATCACGACCAGCACTGCATCGTAGGAGCGGATCGCGTTGGGCGCATGGCCGAGTAAGGTTTGCTCAACATCAATAGTACCGAGCGTGGAGGCCACATTATCCACCCCAAACGACTTGGCAAGGCGCGTCAACAGCCGCTCGCTCAATGGTTGTGTTTCGTCACTGCGCGCCGCAATTAACACACGCGGACTATTCGCGTCGTGGCGAGCTTGCATGTCACGATTAAGCTCTGTGCCAGGGAGCGTATCGGATACGGTATTTACGTCCAGTGCCGGAGCAATTGCAGGCACTGGAACTGACGATACGCCGAGCAGACACTGATTGACTGCTGCTGCAAATTCATCTGCCGACCCATAGCGATCTTCTTTACGCTTCGCCAACGCTTTATCGAGCACCGCTTTGATGTCTGGCGGCAGTTGGGGGTTGAGCGTGACCGGTGATGGCGCTTCGGCTTCCATATGCAAATACATCAGCGCGAACGGTGTATCTCCCACGAACGGTAATTTGCCGGTGAGCATCTGGTACAGCATGATGCCCAATGCATAAATATCCGTGCGCGCATCGAGCGTTTCGGCGCGCCACTGTTCCGGTGCCATATAGGCGGGTGTGCCCATCACAGTGCCGGTAGCCGTCAGATTTGCATTATCTGATTCGAGCACTTTGGCGATCCCAAAATCCATCAGATACGGATTGTCAGCGCGATCGAGCAGAATATTGTTAGGCTTCAAATCACGATGGATGATCCCATGTTGATGCGAGTACGTGAGCGCTGCCGCAATCTGAGTGAAAATGTGTGCGGTTTGCACGCTGGATAAGCGTTGTTTACGCATTCGTTGATCGAGCGCACCGCCATCAACCAGACGCATGACCAGATAGACCAGCCCATCTTCATCGCCAAAATCGTATACAGGCAGAATATGCGGATGCTCCAGTTTGGAGATCATGCTCGCCTCGCGTTTGAAGCGCACAATGAAATCCGGGTTGGTCGCGATCTGACCTGCAATAATCTTGATCGCCACTTCGCGATCGATTGAGCGTTGGTGCGCACGATAGACAGTCGCCATGCCACCTTGCCCAAGCACGCTCAAAATTTCGTAGTTTCCCTGTCCCAGACGTTTTCCAACCAGATCAGACATATCGCATTCCCAAAGATGAGGTCAAAACAGGCTAAACATCGTCTTGCGACGCAATCACAAAAAGCAGCTATTTTGCTTTTTAAGTATCGCTTTACGTTCATTATAGTCCTATCTATGCAAAGCGATAGCGGCACACCGCCCATGAACCATATAAAGTTTTTAATAATTTGTATCGCCTGATTTGTGCCCTTTTGAAAAATCAAATAGAGTAGGCTGGTAGCGATAAGCGATAAATCGCTGAAAGTTGCGGAGGCTTCCTATGTTCAAACGCGTTTATAAAAAAAACATCTTTATCTTTTCGCTTGTTGCCTTGTTAGCGCTCGCTGCGCTGCCGTTCGGTGTCCAGCTTCATGCCAATGCGCAGATCACCACTTGCCCGACATTCGTAGCGGGCGTTGCCCAAAGCGTCGCGGCGAACATAGAAGCACTGCAACCCGGCCAAGCCTACTATGGCAATGCCGCCCTCACTGCATTGTTACAAGAAGGCAGCACGGCCAGCTTCAAAACGGCAGGCGATCACGCCGCATTGGCCGATCTGAAAAAGCTGACGGCGGCTGCTACGAGTGTCGATACAAAAACATGGGGCGTGGCAGTGCTCAAACTGCGCGCTGGCATATCGGCGGATAGCACCGAAGCGCTGATAATGGTGCTGCTCGGCCAGGGTACGTTGACGAATCTGGTCGATCCGAAGCTGCAACTTGCCACCTTGATCGCTACCAATCGCAATAAGAGCACGGTCAACTTATATGCCGCGCCGGACACAAAAAGCGCGTTGGTCGGAACATTATCGCCCGCTGAAAAGGTGGGTGGCAATGGACGCACCACCAAAAATGATTGGGTGCGCGTTTTGCGCAGTGGTACGCTCGGTTGGGTACAAATCGCCAACGTTCAATTGGACAAAGAGATCGCGTCGCTGGCAGTCACCGATGAGAAAGACCTCAGCCCATTATATGCTGAGCCGATGCAGTCGATCACGCTGGAAACGCCCGCCAGTTCGCCCTGTAAAGATGCGCCGAACGGCCTCTTAATCGCCGGATCGCCGACGCAAACGGCGCACATGCTGATCAACGGCGCAGCTTTGGCGATCAATGGCGCGGCATTTATTACCGCAAGTGGCGATGCGCTGACCATCACGAGCGTACAAAACCGAGTTACGGTGAGCGCGGCAGGCAAAACAGTCACGCTGCTCGCCGGACAGTCAACTACGGTGCCGCTGGATACGCTCACTGCCAAAGACAAACCGAGCGATCCGAGCGCTGCCGCTGCAAATAATGCGGTTGATCTGGTCAACAGCTTATTGAATGGTCAGTCCTACAACGGTGCCGGATCGACTACCGCAGGCGCTGCTATTCGCCTTGTCACTCCCACCGATGCCGCCGTCGTCAATGACCCACTGCGGCTCGATGTGCGTTATACAGGCGATGCAAGTACCTGTCCACAGACTACCACCGCTAACCCAATACATTCGCCGCAAGATGTGGTGCTGGCGATCGAGGCGTCTGATCGGCTGTCAGGCGCTGCGCTAGCTGCTGAACAAGCCGCCGTCGCGCAATTTATTACACAGCTTAACCCACAAGCGGATCAATTCGGCGTGGTCGCTTTCAATGCCAATGCGCTGCCATTGAGTCCGTTCGGGACGGTGCTAGACAGGGACGCGCTTCAAGGCTTGACCGTCTTACAACCCGGTAGCACACCCTCCGCGCAAAATGGTTTGAGCGCCGCGCTTAACTTGATCAAGCAAAGTACGCACAGTAGTGCCGCTAAAACGATCGTCCTCCTGTCATCCGGTACAGATGATCCCAAAGCACTGCAAACGGCCTCTGACAATCTGAAAAATGACGGCATCCGGCTGATCACGATTGCGATCGGCACAGGCGGCGAGGTAGTCAAAGCTAACCGCGATTTGCTGGCACAATTGACGCCTGACAAAGATGATGCGTTGATCGCTGCCAATGCCGCTACCATTCGTCCGGCCTTACAACAGGTCGCGCTCAGCCTGACGCACGCGATCGCCGTGCGCAATTTGACAGTGACGTATACGCTCGACTCGACTCATTATCAATTGAACGATGATCTGTTAGCGCTGTCTGGCGGCACGCGGATCGATCAAAATACAGTGAGCTGGAAGCTGCCACTCGTTTATGATAGCCAGACGGTTGATTTTCCCCTGCTCATCACCCCATTAAGTGTGGGCAGCAGTGCTCCTGGCAGCGCCAAGTTGTTTTACGAAACGTGTGCCGCTAAAGTGAAAACGGTCACCAGTGAGGCGATCACAGCGCCTGTCTTAGCCGCCTATCAAACTGCGGCTGATCCTGCGCACACTGTCAACGCGCTCAGCATGATGAATGGCGAGCTTGTCCTGCATGTTGGCAGTGTGGCAAATGGCCTGATAAGTGCCTTCGGGATGCAAACGTGGCTGGTTGTCAGCAAAGCCGAGCAGGTCTTATCGGTGATCACCAGCGGCACCAGCGGCGCGTTATCGCCCACCCTGAGCGGCGCAACTGCGCTGTACACGCTGCGCAATTACGACGGCAAGCAGCGCGATTTGAGCGTGTTCTACGTGCCGAAAGCGGGCGTGGGCGTGCTCGACATTAACAGCACTGCCGCCGATGCCAATGGCGCTTTTACGCTCAGCATTGAATCAGGCATGACGTTGCAACCAGCCCTGGCACTGACCGTCGATGGTGAGCGCGTGCCTGATCACCAAACGGGCGAAGGACGGCTGTACAACATCGTCAATTCTAAGGGCGACGGTCATCTGATCACCGTCGTGTTCGATGCTGACGATCCGATCGCCACTGATTCGCAACTGCCATTCACCGTGATCAGCCTGGACGGTAAGGCGGCCAGCACGCTGTACAGCTATCTCGATAAAGCTGAGAATCGGTGGGTCAGCTTGCAACTATTGCACGGTGGCGGACCCTATTACGTGGTTACCGCCGTTAATGGCGTCTACCGATTGGGCGTGGAGAGCGAAAATACACTCAGCAGCGATCGCGGAGCGCTCAAAGTGGGCGAAACGCGCTCGCAAGTCGCCAAGAATAGCAACGCTGAAGTGTTTTCCTACACATTGACCGTGCCGGACAGCAAACGCCTGAGCCTGGTACTATCGGGTGGCGTGACGGCGGCGCGATTGAACGCATCCAACAGTCAGCAGGTGGCTTTTGCCAGCCAACTTGCGACCAATAACTTTCGTGTGCAGTCCTATGACCTGCAACCGGGCGATTACACTGTTTACTTGCAGACCGCCGGTAACTTTGAGATCGGGGTTACGGAAGGTGACACCGCTGCATCACTCAAGGGGCCGCTGCTGTTGGGTCAAACCCGCCAGGAAGTGTTGGGCGCTGATGAGAACTTTGCCGCTTATCGCTTGATCCTGAATGCCAATAACCCGTTGACTGATGGCTCACTCGTGACGATCAACTTGTTCGGCCAAAATGTCGGAGTGCAGAACGTTTACATCGAAAGTGACGATAATCAGCGCTCCGAAGTCAGCCAAACTTTCGTTGACAGTCGCGATCGCTCAAAACCGCAGCTTTTCAGCGTGCAAACGCTCAAGGGCAGTGCGCCTTACCGGGTACGTGTCAATGGCCTTTCACAGTATACGATTCATGTCGATGCAGGCGATTTGCTCAGCAACAACAAAGGGCCGCTGATCATCGGACAAACTGCACGCGACAGCAGTCAAGCACCTGCTGTATTGTTCTATAATCTGATTCCGCAGCTTGGTAAGCAGTTGGTCGAAGGGGACGTGATCACCGTCAACTTCACGCCGCAAATTACCGATGATCAATTGTTCCAAAGCGTGAGCGTCAGCCTGCAAAATGGCGCACATCAGGTGCTTACGCCCGATAAAACGTATGTGCCCTATCAGAGCCGCCAATTTGTATCGGTCTATACGCTGGTTGGTCAACCGCCGTACCGCCTGACCATCCCGAATATCGGCGCGTATACGCTCGGCTTGACCATCAACGATACGCTCGATCTCGATCAGGGCACGATTTTATTAGGTGCGACACAGCAAGATCGCACGACGGGGCCGCAGATCATCGGCTATACGTTCGATGCGCCCGACAATCAGAACATCACCGTCAAAATGACGGATACCCGTAAAGCGCGTTTCCACTTTGAACCCCATCTGGTAAACGCCGACGGTGTGGTGATCCCTGAGCGCCGCGCGGCGCTCAATCAAAGTGAAGGATCACAAACGGTTGTGTATGTATTGCACGGTCACGGGCCGTACCATCTGACCTTCGAAATGGACGGTATTTATGAGGTATCGCTTAAAAAAGGGGATGTGCTGACGCTGTTCCAGGGCACATTCTTTGTTGGTGACGCCGAAACCGTAGACGCTGGTAAAGCGCTGCGGATCGTGACTTATGCGCTGAACCTCAAAGCGGATCAAACTATCACCATTGATCTGCGCGGCGCTACTGACTTTGCATTGACCAGCCCATTGGGTGACCTTCTTCAGCCAGATGCCGCATTGTACCCATACGACAACGGCTCATTCGGACGCATCGAAGTTCATCATGTGCGGTTAGCTGGCACTTACGAGCTGGCATTCAGTCAAATTGGGCAATACACCTTACGCATCACGGATGGCGACGCCTTGACCGTCAATAAGGGCAACGTCTTTTTAGGCGTGACCGAAAGTGACAAGCTCGGCAATGATATTCAATCAGCGCAGTACACTCTCCATGCCGACCCCGGCCAGACGATTACAGTGCGCGCAAGCATCGACGCCTATGCGAAAGCAGGTCGCACATTACAGGATACAAAAGTGCTGTTGGTTGACGCTAACGGCATTCCGCTTTCCTACCAAAGTGTAATAAAACCTGGCGGCGGTTTCATTTACGTCTATCAGGCACAAGGCAAAGCACCTTACACGCTCACGTTTACACCGGAACGTGATAGTGGCATTGATCAGGGTTTTTATGCGCAGCAGCCCTATACTTTACGTGTTGTCGGCGGCGATGATCTGAACGTTGACAAGGGAGTGTTGAGTGTAGATACGCCAAACGCGAGCAGTGTAGATAAAGATACGCTGCGCCGTCCTAGCTATACGCTGCCCGACAGCTTCAAGGCGGGTGACTCGGTGAGCCTGAGCGTCAGTCGAGATAAGGCGAAGTTGTTCGTGCAAGGCACGTTGACCGATGCTGATAATCGTGTGATCACCTCACAAGCGGTTGGTACAAGCGACAAAGGGCTGATCGAAAGCTGGCAGCTCAGCGGCAAAGCGCCTTACCACTTTGCGTTCAATATCAGCGCTGATTACATTGTCACGCTTAGCAAAGGCAATTTGCTGGTAACCGATCAAGGCACACTGGCGGGTGATAAGCCAGTGACGGCCACGCTCAAAGCGCCTGCCTCTATTGCCGCTTACAGCCTCGACGGTAAAGAAGGCGACACCATCAGCTTACAAGTTAAGGTCGGCGGCAGCAGTGAAGTACCGATCGATTTGCGCGATGCGAGCGGCGCGCCTGTTTTCCCACAAGCTGCCTATTTCGATCGCGGCACTGAATTGTATCTGGTCAAGCTGACTGGCAGTGCTCCGTATCGGCTGCTCTTCCCGACAGGCAATCAATCGTATACGGTAACACTGAGTGGAAGTGACGTGCTCAGCGCGCAGTTCGGCAAATTACCACATAACCCGGCCAAGTCCGATGATCCAAAGTTCAAACCCACGGTCGTTACCAGCAAAATGGCTGCACCCGCGCGTGTTGCGTTCTACTCGATCGAGGGCAAAGACGGTGACGTGATCACCTTACAAATCGCACTCAAAGGTGGTGGCAGCTCGATCGACCCAACCCTGATTAATCAAGCGGGCGAAACGCTGGATGCCGCTGTCAAGTTACAGGATGGCAGCAGCTTCTACCGCGTGTATAAACTGCGTGGCGATGGCCCGTATACCGTTTCATTTGCTACAACATCCGACCATGATATGACGCTGACCGATGGGGATGTGCTGCGCGCTGATGCTGGAGCGCTTCCGACCGGTAAGCAAGATAAGCCGTTCTCCAACACGTTGAAAGCGCCTGCTAAGATCGCGGTGCATCAGCTTGACGTTACCGCCGGGCAACTGCTCACCTTCCAACTGAATGCGGGCGGTAAGCAAATCGTCAGCCTGCTGCGTGATGGCAGCGGTGCGGTGATCGCGCCAGAAGTCAGCGACTTTCAGAATGGCAACAATGTGAGCGTGTACATTTTGTCGGGCAGCGGCCCCTACACGGTCGAGTTTCCAGCGTCCGGTCAATATACGGCGAGCGTTATGGCCGGCGATCTGATCCGGCTCGACAACGGGATCGCCACTTTCGGTCAGGCGATTAAAGCGACGCTGCCCGCCCCTGCCCGCGTCGGCATTTTTACCGTTGATGGCAAACGCGATCAATTGGTGACGGTTGCCGTACAAGCCAACGGTGCCACCAGTGAGATTGAATTCCGCGATGCGAATGGCAAGTTATGGCTGCCGATTTTCCAATTTGCTAAGAGCAGCGCGATTTATAATGTGTACCAATTGGGTGGGCCACCACCGTACACAGTCAACTTCGGCGCGCAGCAGTTCACGCTGACCGTTTCCGATGGCAATGTTGTTCGTGCCGATCAGGGCGCGCTCACGCTCGGCCAGAAGATCACCAACAAACTGACCGCTCCTGCTCAGGTCGCCGTCTACACAATCGATGGCAAGTCAGGCGATCTGGTCAGTGTGCAGTTGCAAGTCAATAACCGCGCCGTTACCAGTGAAATGCGCGATACGGATGGTAAACTGCTGCAACGCATCGATACGGCAGATGTGAACAATACCAATGTGAGCGTTTACACGCTGTCCGGTAAGCCACCGTATCATATCGAATTCGCTGCTGATGGTCAGTACAATGTAACGGCCAGCATCGGAAATGCCTTGCGTGCTGATCTGGGCAAGGTCGCACTGGGTACACTGATCACCAGTACGCTGCCTGCGCCTGCTCAGGTGGCGATCTACACGATCGATGCACAACCAAAGCAGGTGCTCAGTGTTGAGTTGCAAGTCGGCTCACAAGCTGCGCCGAGCAAACTGACCGACGCTGACGGTAACGAACTGACGCCTGACGCGCAAAGTCAAAAAGGCAATATGCAGCACAGTATTTACACGCTGAGCGGTATTGCGCCTTATACACTCACCTTCAAAGCGACCAGCCAATACAAACTAACTATCTCGAATGGAAACGTGCTGCGTAAAGATCAAGGAGTCGTACGCTTTGGTAACACCGTCACGGATACGCTCAAAGCGCCCGCTGAGATCGCAGTGTATTTGATTGACGGTCACGTAAATCAGGTAATGTCAGTCAAGGTGCAGGATAATGGACAACCACTCAACAGCCAATTACGCGATGCAAACGGCGTGCTGCTTCAACCGACAGGCCGCGCGACTGCCAACAGCGCCACTTATGACGTGTACACACTCAGTGCTCAGCCGCCGTATACCCTCACGTTCAGTCCGACGGGTCGCTACAGTCTGACGCTCACAGAAGGCACAATCTTCAACGCCGCGCTTGGCGAAGTGCCCTTCGGTACTTCCGTAACCAACACTTTGCAAGTGCCCGCACATGTGGCCGTGTACACGCTTAACACAAGCGCTAATCAGGTGATCAGCGCGCAAATCTCCACGCAAGGCAGTCAGGCCGGGTTCGTCAACGCTGTGCTGTTCGATAAAGACGGTAACCCGATCGTGGCGCAAACGCGCATCTTCAGCGGTACGAACATTGTGACTTATATCTATACGTTATCCGCGCCCGGACCGTATACATTCTCATTTGAAGCGACAGGTCAATACACGCTTTTGTTCACGCGCGGCGATACAAGCATTGTGAAGTTAACGCAGTTCCCAACGGCCACACCGACGCCTACGCCCATACCAACCACGCCATAAGCCGTTTTCAACAATGCACCAGGGGGATAAGCATCCACTTTTTCCCCTGGTAACTTGTTGCACGCTCACCTTAAAAGCCGACTGCACCTATCCCAAAAATGCCGCTTGGAATGCCTCCGCATGGATGCGACAGATGACAGACACAGCAATAGTACTGCATAATCTTTAGTGCGTTCCACGCGCAGGTTTCAATATGCTGAAAATGTTTTACGTACGTGTTGGACTGCTAAGAGTCATTGGCAATATCCTCTTGTTTACGAGTTTATCCAGTTGTCAACCCTCAGTTGGATGCACTTGCCCTGATGTGCCCTGCCCTGGGGATTGACATTTTGATATGCTGCACTTATAATCTGATCATTGCCTGTAGTGATGCCCCCATCGTCTAGAGGCCCAGGACGCGGCCCTTTCACGGCTGAAACCGGGGTTCGAATCCCCGTAGGGGCACAAATCGCTCCAACCCTTGAAGCCACCGATAGCCTCGGTGGTTTCGCCATTTCTAGCCTCAGCGCTGGCGGTTTCATCATCGGCTTCATAGAGAGCCGCGCGCAGTATCAGAAACCGATCTGCCCAGGGCTTTAGCCGAAAGTCGATGATGCGCTTGCTGTCCAAGTCGTAATAGACTGCCTCGAACAACATGCGTGCCATGCCCTGTTTGTCCTCGTCGTCAGCCATATCCCACAGCTTACCCATTTTATCGAGCGCGTCCATACATAACGACAGTTCCAGTGCCGCTTTCTCGGTTTCGCTAGTGCGGGCTTCCCAGTGGGCAATCTCACGTTCGAGCTGCTCTTTGCGTTTCAGGTAATCTTCGCGCGGCAGGTCACCATCCTCGAACAGGTAGCGCGCCGCTTCCATACGCCGCTTGGCCTTCGCGATGGCTTCCTGCTTTTCGACTTGCTCATCAATCGCTTTGCCTTTTCGCTGACCGGCTCGATCAGCTTGAATGGAGAGCTCCAACATGAGCGGAAAAGCGTCAGCATTCAAAGTCAGCAAGCTAATCAGCCGCCGAAAATCAGTCTCGATATCCTCAATCAGGATAGAGCGGCGCTTACACGTGCATTTCACGCCTTCGGCATGGCGATAGCGTCGTTTGCTGTACTTATCCGTCCCACTGATTTTGGAACGGAAGGCCGGGTTCTTCTCAGTCATCGCGCGACACTCACAGTGGGCGCAGTACAAAATGCCCGTCAGCGTATAAAAATGCGCCACCTTGACCGAGCCAAACGGGCGGGTGGTGACACTGCGCGTCGTCTGAACTTCGGCTACCGTGCGCAGCATTCCCAAATCAAACACGTTGTGTCCAGTGTCGTATAGAACACCGGGTGCATTGTCGATCAGACTGGCATTCTGGTCTTTGCCGCGCCCCAGTGGCACCAGTCCGGCATACGAACGCCAGTTGGCGACCACTCGCCGCACGTCGTCGCGCGTGAACGGACGCGGTTTACCGCGTCGCGTGCGGAACACCCAGCCGTCCTCGGCCATCTGGTAGGCAATGCGTTCTAAGCCATGCTGACCCGTTGCGTAAAGCTCCAAGATGTGTTTGGCGCATTCGTAATAACCTTTCCACAGGGCACCCGGCACGGGCGGCGCAGACTCGGCGCGTCCGCCGACATACTTGCCATCGGGCAATCGCCACGCGCCAAACGGACTGGGCATCAGAAAGCCATTCTCGCTGCGCACTGTGCCGAACGGCGGTTGCCCAATCGTCTGACCCTGGGCGCGACGGTGGGCGATGCTGTCGCGCATCCGCTGCGCAATGTCGGCGGCGTAATATTCGTCCATCATGGCGATGAAGCTGGCATTCAGGCGGTCACGCGGATCGGACAGGTCGAGCTGGCGACCTGGCGCGGCAAGCGCTAACACGACACTGTGCTCTTCGATCCACTCGATGAGTTGGCCGACCCGCCAGCCTTTGCGATGTAAACGCGATAAATCGTTAGCGACCAGCGCGACCACATCGGCATCATCTAAGCGGGTCTTGAGTTTCAACCAGCCGGGACGGTTTTTCTCTTGCCGACCCGATTTGTGACCTTCGGCATCTGTGTACCACTCAGGAATCCACCCCTTGCGGTCGCACAAGGCTTGAATGTTGGCTTTCTGTCGTTCGGGGCTGTCCATATCGGGACCGCGCTGCTTTTTGGCTGCCGAAAATGATCCCACCTCGTGTTCTACAGGGGGGTCTTCAGTCGCTTCAGATTCGCTGAGGGTGATGGACTGACGAATGTAGCAAAGCGCAACAACACGCTTGGCCGCTTTGAGGGACGACTTTATTTTGGGACTCATCACAGACTCCTTGCAGGCGATAGGCTAACGGGATAGCACAAGGCCGCCGAGTCTGGTACAGTGTTCGGCAGTCGGTGCGCTAGAGACGTAGTGCAGCGATCAGAGCGTCGTGGGTGTTTCAGCACCTGCGGCGTTCGCATATAACACAGAATAGCATTTTCGGTCGGTGGTGTCAAACGTGAGTAAACTTCCTTATACTCGGAACTGTACGGTCTGTGGAGGCGACAATGCTGGATGGACTCGATCAGGTTAATTGGCGAGCTTTACGCCATTCGTACGGACTGGCAACGGATGTCCCTGAAAAACTGCGCCTGATGGTTGAGGCGTCAGACGAGGAAGCGCAAAACGAGGCGTTTGGTGAGCTAACCAACACGATCAACCATCAAGGCGATATTTATAGTGCCACCGCCGCAACCGTACCGTTTTTAATGCAACTAGTTAACAGGCGTTTGTTTCCGAGACGCGATTGGGTTCTTTACGCGCTGGTTGGGCTCCTTGAGTCATGTAATGGCCATATCAGTTATCGTAAAGAAATCAGCCAACTGAAAGACGAATTCGCGACCTTGGTCAGCATCGAACAAAGCCTGCCTGCCTACCTGGCGCTGCTCAAAGACACCGATCACACCGTTCGGGCGCTCGCAGCGCGTATCCTGATGCTGGTGCGTAACCAACGTCCTGCGGTGCGCCTGCCTCTGTGGCGGGCTTCCGAAGGGGAGCAAAATGTATTCGCGCGTGCCTGGATGATTCAGGGCGTTAGTAAACTCATCACGCATAACCATTATCCATCGGCTAAACATGTACGGCAGCACTATCGCGCACGTTTCTTCAGCCTGATTGCGCCCCAGGAAAAACTCGTCATTCGGCTGGCTGCCGCCGTTGCCTGGATCGATTGCGAACCTTATATCGCGCTTAAACCAGTCCCCACGCTTATTCCGCATACCCTGACGGATGGCTTGGTGAACCCGCGAATACCAGAAACAAAAGAGGATATTTTCCCGCTGCTGGATGGGCTGTTAGAGCAAGACACAATCATCGAATGTCTCAGGCGTTTAGGCATCAACGGCCTGAGCGAAGCGCTGCACACCGAGGGCTTGACCGCCGAAGTCGCACACACACTCATCCGCGAGCTGCTCGAAATTGGCTTCACGCGTATTGGGCCCCATCACCGTCATATTTCCGGCGATACCTTCGATGCTTGGAGCCCTTATGAGGGCGATCATCGTACAAAAAATCGGGCAGAAATTTTGTATGCCTATCCATCGGGATTTGGCACTGCGTCATCCTACTTGGTAAATGGACGCCTAAACCAGCGTCAACTAGAGATTATCGAAGGTATCGTCGCCTGTGAGCAATTCTGGCAAATGCCAACGAACCTGTTCTCGTTTTTCTACGGCCTGCCCGACACGCGCGATGAACTCCAGTGGTTAAGTCGCACGTGAACCGGCAGGAAGTCATGTCGGGCGTTACGGCTTATCCAGCAGCGGAGTCAGCCATGCTTTGAGCCGATAGCTTACGATGCGCTGTTCGTCCAGGTCGTACACAATATCCTCGAACAGCAATCTTGCAAGCGTCTGACGTTCGGTATCCGACGCGATTTGCCACAAGTGGCGCAGGTCGCTGAGATAGTCAATGCTGCGCAGCAGCGACACTTTGGGAACAGCTTCAGTGGACACCTGCGCTTGTAAGGCAATGACCTTGGCCGTCATGTCTTGAAGGCGTCCTTCGTAGTTGACGCGCTCAAGCTCACCCTCTTCGTAATCACCGTGCAGGTTCGCCAAACGCCGCTGCAAGCGTCGTAGCGACACGCGCCGTTGGGCTTCCTGATCGTCACGATTGCTCAGTTCTACCTCATCGACATGCTGCGCCAAATCTCGCATTACCGTTAACAGGTCAGCGCGGAAGCGCAGCGTTGACAAGACGCTCTGAACGTTGGCGTGGACAATCTCCATCGGTAGCGACCGAACGTGGCAGGTGCACCGAATGCCTTCGGCATGGCGGTAGCGTTCTTTAGTGCCCGTCAGTCGCTTGCGCAATTTGGGATCGTTCAGCTTGACCGCTTGCTGGTCGCAGTGCGCGCAATACAGCAGCCGTACCAAGGGATAGGGGAAAGCTGTAGCCACTGAGCCGTCTCCGCGCCGCTGATGAGCGCGCCGTTCCTGCACCTCGGCCACCCGTTTGAGCAGCTGCAGCTTGAACACATTGCGCCCGCTAGGCGCTGACGCGAGCAAGCTCATATTGCCAAGCGCCTGCCGATCCTTAGCGCGACCC
>Ga0209100_1000572_pt1 | contig 30855 bp, 27 predicted proteins | sample lystaG_FD_185480 | JGI IMG/M metagenome (GOLD analysis project Ga0209100, IMG submission 185480) | Glacier valley bacterial and archeal communities from Borup Fiord, Nunavut, Canada, to study Microbial Dark Matter (Phase II) -... | ecosystem: Environmental > Aquatic > Freshwater > Ice > Glacier ... | reverse complement strand
CTCGTTCTCCTTCCGAGAATCCATGGCCTCGTTGGTCATAGCGGAGAACACTGTATCCCCAAGCATTTAACTTCTTCGCAACATAATCATAACGACCCAAATGTTCGCCCAACCCGTGAGCGATGACGATCACCGCTCTAGGTGTTTCCACCTGATTCCACTTTATGTGGAGGGGGACATTATCAAATGTTTTAGTGAATTGTCGTTGTGTTGACATTGATGATTCACTCCTTTCCGGCAAAGTACCCGTGTATGATTTCATTATATACCCTTTGCCAATTTCAAGTAAATGTTTGTGTTAATTTCCGATAACAACATCGATGAACAGCGTTTGATTGATGATTTGATCGGCTGCGGCTGATTGAACGGACAAACCTGCTGAAACGATGTCGGCAATAACGAAAAATAATATCAAGAGTAAGACAGTCTTTGCTTTTTGTTTGCGAATATAATAAAATGCTCGGGTAACCAAGTGCATTGTTATATCATCCTTATCAGTGAGAAGTATACATTCACAAAGTGGATGAATCATGTATTTGAATGAAGAAAAAAGAACACAACTAAATTGTGTTCAGTAACGCGTTCAATATTGAGTCAACAAAAAGCAGCGATCATGAACGCAAAAGAAAAGGCTCCCTAAAGGGGGAGCCTAGGAATCCGGCAACGAGTTATTTTCACTATGGCATGCATAGCTATTTTCACCGCGGTAGTGCTTAACTTCTGTGTTCGGGATGGGAACAGGTGTGACCACTACGCCATTATCACCAGATGCGAGAGATAATTCTCTCAAAACCGAATAACAGATTTTGTATGCAATAAACGGGGTTTCTCTGAATATATTGATGTTATTGTTGTTTTTGTGATTAAATCCTCGACCTATTAGTATCAGTCAACTGCACGCATTGCTGCGCTTCCATCTCTGACCTATCAACCTCGTAGTCTTCAAGGGGTCTTACTTCACTAGGAATGGGAGATCTCATCTTGGAGCCGGTTTCACGCTTAGATGCTTTCAGCGTTTATCCGATCCATACTTGGCTACCCAGCTATGCTCTTGGCAGAACAACTGGTGCACCAGCGGTATGTCCATCCCGGTCCTCTCGTACTAAGGACAGCACTCCTCAAATCTCCTACGCCCACAACAGATAGGGACCGAACTGTCTCACGACGTTCTGAACCCAGCTCGCGTACCGCTTTAATGGGCGGACAGCCCAACCCTTGGAACCGAATTCAGCTCCAGGATGCGATGAGCCGACATCGAGGTGCCAAACCTCGCCGTCGATGTGAACTCTTGGGCGAGATCAGCCTGTTATCCCCAGGGTAGCTTTTATCCGTTAAGCGACGGCCATTCCATACTGCACCGCCGGATCACTAAGTCCGACTTTCGTCCCTGCTCGACTTGTAAGTCTCGCAGTCAAGCACCCTTCTGCCTTTACGCTCGTCGATTGATTTCCAACCAATCTGAGGGTACCTTTGAGCGCCTCCGTTACTCTTTAGGAGGCGACCGCCCCAGTCAAACTGCCCACCTGACACGGTCCCGTTGCCAGCTAATGGCAATCGGTTAGAATTTCAAACAAGCAAGAGTGGTATCCCAACGGCGACTCCGCGTAAACTAGCGTCCACGCCTCAACGTCTCCCACCTATTCTGTACATGCTTGTTCAAAATTCAATATCAGGCTACAGTAAAGCTCCATGGGGTCTTTCCGTCTAGTTGCGGGTAACCTGCATCTTCACAGGTACTAAGATTTCACCGAGTCTGCTGCCGAGACAGCGCCCAAATCATTACGCCTTTCGTGCGGGTCAGAACTTACCTGACAAGGAATTTCGCTACCTTAGGACCGTTATAGTTACGGCCGCCGTTCACTGGGGCTTCGGTTCAGAGCTTCGCCTTGCGGCTAACAACTCCCCTTAACCTTCCAGCACCGGGCAGGCGTCACCCCCTATACGTCGTCTTGCGACTTTGCAGAGAGCTGTGTTTTAGTTAAACAGTTGCTTGGGCCTCTTCACTGCGGCTCTTTCGAGCACTCCTTCTCGCTAACTTACGGAGTCATTTTGCCGAGTTCCTTGGCAACAGTTCTCTCGCTCACCTCAGGATTCTCTCCTTATCCACCTGTGTCGGTTTTGGTACGGGCCGCCATACAATTAACGCTAGAAGTTTTTCTTGAAAGCTGGCATCAGTTGCTTCGTTACTTGGTCACCCGTTCACTCCCCATCACGATTTTGTCTTATACTGCGGATTTGCCTACAGTACAACTCCTTCGCTTAGACCGGCTCTACCAACCGCCGGCTCAACTTAGCCTTCTCTGTCACTCCATCACTTGTACGCGGGTACAGGAATATCAACCTGTTGTCCATCGACTACGCCCTTCGGCCTCATCTTAGGTCCCGACTTACTCAGGGCGGACGAACCTTCCCCTGAAAACCTTGGATAATCGGTGTGTCAGATTCTCACTGACATTTCGCTACTCACACCGGCATTCTCACTTCTATACTCTCCACTGCTCCTTACGGTACAGCTTCAACGTGTATAGAACGCTCCCCTACCATTCCCGAAGGAATCCGTAGTTTCGGTACCATGCTTAGCCCCGGTAAATTTTCGGCGCAGAGTCATTCGACTAGTGAGCTATTACGCACTCTTTAAAGGATGGCTGCTTCTAAGCCAACCTCCTAGTTGTCTGGACATCTCCACATCCTTTTCCACTTAGCATGAATTTTGGGACCTTAACTGACGATCTGGGCTGTTTCCCTTTTGACCATGGACCTTATCACCCACAGTCTGACTGCCAAATATGCACCTATGCCATTCGGAGTTTGATTGCAATCAGTACCTCGGGATGAGGCCATCATACATTCAGTGCTCTACCTGCATAGGGCTTCACTTTGACGCTAGCCCTAAAGCTATTTCGGGGAGAACCAGCTATATCCGAGTTCGATTGGAATTTCTCCCCTAGCCACAATTCATCGGCCAACTTTTCAACGGTGGTCCGTTCGGTCCTCCAGTTGGTATCACCCAACCTTCAACCTGATCATGGCTAGATCACCCGGTTTCGGGTCTACCGCGTCGTACTATCGCCCTATTAAGACTCGCTTTCGCTGCGGCTCCGCATTTTCTGCTTAACCTCGCACGACATGGTAACTCGCCGGTTCATTCTACAAAAGGCACGCCATCACCCATTAACGGGCTCTGACTTGTTGTAAGCATACGGTTTCAGGATCTATTTCACTCCGCTCCCGCGGTTCTTTTCACCTTTCCCTCACGGTACTGGTTCACTATCGGTCATTAAGGAGTATTTAGCCTTACCGGATGGTCCCGGCTGTTTCCGACAGGGTTTCTCGTGCCCCGCCGTACTCAGGATACCACTAAGCTGATTTCAATTTTCGTCTACAGGGCTTGCACCTTCTGCGGCTGGCCTTTCAATGCCATTTGACTAATCGTCATCAATGCTAGATCGTGGTCCTACTACCCCGACTCTAAAGTCGGTTTGGGCTGTTCCCCGTTCGCTCGCCACTACTAAGGGAATCACTATTGTTTTCTTTTCCTCCAGCTACTAAGATGTTTCAATTCGCTGGGTTGCTTTCTCGTGACCTATGTATTCAGTCAAGGATAACAGCGCATTACCGCTGCTGGGTTTCCCCATTCGGAAATCTCCGGATCATTGTGTACTTACCACTCCCCGGAGCGTTTCGCCGTTAGTTGCGTCCTTCGTCAGCTCTTAATGCCAAGGCATCCACCGTACGCCCTTATTAATTTAATCACACGGATCGGTTTCTCGCGAAACCTCTCTTGTTTTTTTGTTTTGCTTGATCAACTTGTTTTTGTTTAACTGTTTTTCTCGATTTGTGAAAATCTTTTGTTTTTTCATCAACTATTCAGAAAGACCATATCTATCTTCTTTCTGTTATTCGGTTTTCAAAGAACTATTTCTGAGAGCTGAACTCTCAAAACTAAATAGGAAATCCGTCGTCTACGGTATGCTAGTCTTTCTCCTTAGAAAGGAGGTGATCCATCCCCACGTTCCCGTAGGGATACCTTGTTACGACTTAACCCCAATCATCAGTCCTACCTTCGACGGCTCCCTCCTCGTAAGAGGTTAGGCCACCGGCTTCGGGTATTACCAACTCTCATGGTTTGACGGGCGGTGTGTACAAGGCCCGAGAACGTATTCACCGCGGCATGCTGATCCGCGATTACTAGCGATTCCGCCTTCATGAAGTCGAGTTGCAGACTTCAATCCGAACTGAGACGTACTTTGTGAGTTTCGCTCCATGTCGCCACTTCGCATCTCTCTGTATACGCCATTGTAGTACGTGTGTAGCCCAGGCCATAAGGGGCATGATGATTTGACGTCATCCCCACCTTCCTCCGGTTTGTCACCGGCAGTCTCTCTAGAGTCCCCAACTTAATGATGGTAACTAAAGACAAGGGTTGCGCTCGTTGCGGGACTTAACCCAACATCTCACGACACGAGCTGACGACAACCATGCACCACCTGTGTTCTCCATAACTATTTCCCAATCTCTTGGGCTTTTGAAGACATGTCAAGGCCTGGTAAGGTTCTTCGCGTTGCGTCGAATTAAACCACATACTCCACCGCTTGTGCGGGCCCCCGTCAATTCCTTTGAGTTTCACACTTGCGTGCATACTCCCCAGGCGGATTACTTATTGCGTTAACTGCAGCACTGAGTTTCCCCAACACTTAGTAATCATCGTTTACAGCGTGGACTACTAGGGTATCTAATCCTATTTGCTCCCCACGCTTTCGTGCTTCAGCGTCAGTTACAGGCCAGGCAACCGCCTTCGCCACTGGTGTTCCTCCATATATCTACGCATTTTACCGCTACACATGGAATTCCATTGCCCTCTCCTGCACTCTAGTCTGACAGTTTCTAAGGCAATCCGGAGTTAAGCTCCGAACTTTCACCTTAGACTTATCAAACCGCCTACGCACCCTTTACGCCCAATAATTCCGGATAACGCTTGCCACCTACGTATTACCGCGGCTGCTGGCACGTAGTTAGCCGTGGCTTTCTGGTCAGGTACCGTCACTCCAAACGCATTTCCTCGTCTGGTCGTTCTTCCCTGACAACAGAGCTTTACAATCCGAAGACCTTCATCACTCACGCGGCGTTGCTCGGTCAGGCTTTCGCCCATTGCCGAAAATTCCCTACTGCTGCCTCCCGTAGGAGTCTGGGCCGTGTCTCAGTCCCAGTGTGGCCGGTCACCCTCTCAGGTCGGCTACGCATCATCGCCTTGGTGGGCCGTTACCTCACCAACTAGCTAATGCGCCATAAGCTCATCCACAGGTGTTGGTTTAACCCAACTTTAATGAGTAGGGGATGTCCCCAGCTCACCTATCCGGTATTAGCTATCGTTTCCAATAGTTATCCCAGTCCCATGGGCAGATTGCTTATGTATTACTCACCCGTTCGCCACTAAGAGAAGAGCAAGCTCTCCTCTTCGTTCGACTTGCATGTATTAGGCACGCCGCCAGCGTTCATCCTGAGCCAGGATCAAACTCTCCATTTGACTGCTCATTGTTTTAAATATTTTGAGCCATTTCTGGCTTAACGTTTCCGTTGTTTTGTATATCGACGTTTTTCCTATTTAGTTTTCAAAGATCAGCTCGCTGCCAGCTCGTTTTCAACTTGCGTTGCTCTCGTTGGCGCTTATTTATAATACCAAACACAGCCATTCATGTCAACCTATTTCGACCTTTCTTTCGAACTTTTTTCCTCACTGGTAATCAGGTGGGAATTGTTCGCAAGATGTCTGGAAATACCTATTAAAGCGGAAACAAAAATCAATCGACCGATACGGTCGCAATTGAATATTCATTGCACACTTTTGTAAGGTATTTTCATTATATGCGATGAAAGAACTAAAAGCAACCCTTACACAAATTTTAGTTGCGGAAAATCGATTCTTCAATGTTCACTTACTTTTCATTGTATATCTGTTGTGCTTAACAATAGATAGTGCTATTATGTATCCGTTTTACAAACCCGTCAGATAAAGGAGTCCCATGAAAGCTGTCTTCTCAAGAATTGCCTTAAATGATTTGAATAGTACTGCTGCAATTGAATTCGCCGCATTAACCGGCGATCTGATACATCATCCTAAAGTGCAGGAGATGAATGGATTCGGTCAACACTTGAATACAACTCGCTTTCAGCACTCGCTGAATGTCGCATACTATAGCTTTTTGATTGCGAAGAAACTGAACCTGGATGTCGAGAGTTGCGTACGCGGAGGTTTACTTCATGACCTGTTCCTATATGACTGGCATATCGATCAGCCTGTAGAAGGACGCCATGTAGATGTCCACCCGCAACAAGCGTTAATGAATGCGAAATCTATTACTGAAGTCAGCTCGATCATGGAAGACGTGATCGTCAACCATATGTGGCCGATGGGTGCCGCGAGACCGAAATCAAAAGAGGCATGGCTTATCCAAGGTGTCGATAAAGGATGCGCATTGGCGGAGTTCATAAATCAATCATTCGCACTCGGTATTAAATACAATCTTAGCCCGATGATGTTGGGATTTCTTATCTTTATTAAATAGCAGTAAATAAAGTGGGCACGATAAACGTATCCATTTTTTTATTGTGATAGTACATGGAAAGCCAAAATAAAAGAGCCTCGTTAGTTTATCTAAGAGGCTCTTCCCTTATATATAGAAGAAGCTGCTATCTTTTTTAAGTTTTATTTCTGATTCAACATGTTTTTAGCAAGAATAATCGTGAAGATTGTTCCTTTGCCAGGTTCACTTTGAACTGTGATTGTTTCATTCATATGTTGCAATATTTCTTTAGCGATAGATAGCCCGAGTCCCGTTGATTTACTGGTACGTGCCTTATCCGCAATATAGAATCTGTCAAATATATAAGGTAAATCCGTCGGGTTGATCCCACTTCCGTTATCGATCAGATCCAATTTGTAATGTTTATCTGTTTCACTTAACATTAATAGGATTTTCCCGTCTTGCGGAGTGAACTTGAAAGAATTGTCCAACAGAATCGTCAGAACTTGATCGAGACGATCTTCGTTTCCCATATAGAAGTTCTTTCCTTCTAAAGTCTGAACTTCAAACTGAATATGTTTATCGGATGCGATACGTGAATATTTCTCGTGAATTTCAATCAAGAAACGATTAAGTTCAATTTTAGTTGACTCAAATCCTCCGTTACCGGATTGCAAGCGAGACAATTCCAGCAGATCATTGATCAGTCTGTTCAATCTGGCTGTCTCTTTTAAGAGTAGCGTATAATACTCTTTCTTTTTTACGTCATTGGTGATCAGACCGTCATTCAACGGATCCAGTAAACCTCTGATAGCTGTGAGCGGCGTTCTGAGTTCATGCGATACATTCGCAACGTAATCTTTGCGCATCTGTTCCAGCCGTTCCGACTCGGTAACATCTTGGAAGATACCGACGGCACCGACAATATTTTCTGTTTCATCGAGTATCGGGCGAATTGAAACCTTCACTCTGTGTTCCAGATAGGGAAGAATAAAATCTTCTTCATTATTATTGAGACCGTTCTCAAATCTCAGTCGAACATCACTTAAATCCAAGATGCTTTGGATATTGACTAAGTTCGGTGTCATTTCAAATAACCGATAAACAGAAGGATTTGCGATAATGATCTCTCGTTGATTATTCATTGAGATGATTCCTTCACTCATTGACTGTAATATCTGCATGAGTCTGTTTCGTTCGATCGATACGTCATTGATCGTTTGGCTGAGTTCATCGCTGAGTTGATTAAGTGATTTGCCCAACTCACCGAGTTCGCTTTTATCTTTTTCGTTCGCACGTATCGAGAAATCACCGCGGCGCATACCGGTGGCAACTTGAACCATCTGATTGATCGGCTTGGTGAAACTCTTAGATAAGAAATAAATTGGAATACTCATAATAAATAGAACGAAACTCATGGTCAATACCAACATCCATGTCAGATTCGTCAGTACCGATGTTATTTCATACGCCGGTAATACCATCGCTACGGAACCTACCATTTTACCGTTGACAACGATCGGTTGTCCGATAAACAAACTTTTAAACGTCATTCCGCTGAAAGTTACCATTGTATGTAACTCTTGATTCAACAGTAGTTCAGCCATCTGTACGCTAACTTTGTCGGAATAATCGATCACTGTCCCACGATTCTTGTCATTTTTATTGGCTGATGGTTGAATGATCGGCTTAGTGGCATAGATTATTTTGCCATTCATATCGGAAATCAATAGTTGGCTTTTATTCGCCATCGATTGTGATACAATAATTCGATTCATTGCAACTTCATCGATCAGTCCGTTATAGGAATCTTGAACCAGACTGGCCATTGATCTTAACACAGGTTGCATCTCTCTTGTTTTGATATCCGTAATGAACTGTTGTCCGAAAGGTATATAGACCAAAAGAGTGATGATCAAGGATGCTGCAAACATAACAACAAATAAACTGAGCAAGCGAAAGAATAACGTATTGCGCAGTTTCATTTATTCTTCCTCAAATTTATATCCGACCCCATAGATTGTTTTGATTGTTTCACTATAGGTCTCCGGTAATTTGGCTCGTATACGTTTGATATGGGTGTCCACAGAACGCGTATCCCCGAAATAACTATATCCCCAAACTAAATTCAGGATCTGATCCCGGGTAAACACTTGTGACGGATGGGATACCAAAAGAAACAAAATTTCAACTTCTTTCGGAGTCGCTTGGATCTTGCTCCCTTTATAACTGATCGAATAATTAGCTATATTGACTTCCAATTCACCAATAGTAATGGAATGGGCTGTTTTCTTTTCTTTTTGCTCATTGACGCGTCTCATAATAGCCTTGATTCTTGCCATGACTTCCCGTGCACTGAAAGGTTTGACGATATAGTCATCGGCTCCCAATTCAAATCCGATGATTCGGTCAATTTCTTCACCTTTGGCAGTCAGCATAATTATCGGAACACTGCTGTCTCGTCTTATTTCTTTGCAGACTTCAAGTCCGTTTTTCTTTGGCATCATTAGATCCAACACGATAAAATCAACCGAGTTGGCTTTGAATTTCTCCAAAGCTTCTTCTCCGTCTGCTGCGGTTATGTAGGTGAATCCTTCTTCGTTCAAATATACGCCTAAGGCTTCTTTGACGATCGGATCGTCATCACATAATAAAAGTTGCATATCGTTCACCTCATCTGTAGTTAATGTACCATATAAATATGGATACAGTGTGTACTGATTGAAAACAAATCCACATAGTTAACGTATTACTTAAATATTTCATGGCGCAGTGCTTTTGAGAAACGCTCCTGAAAAGCCATTTTATTATCTAGTTTCTGACTGATGATTATTTGTAGAAACAATGAGATTGAAGCTCCGAACCACACATCGCTCAAATAATGTGCAGATATATTGACTCGTGAGAGAGAAACCGCTATACAAAGAAGAATCGCTGCAATCATCATGACTCTTTTTCTGAATGATCGTTTCGGTAAAAATCCCGCAAATCCAAACGCCATCATGCTGTAAGCTGCATGAGCAGAAGGAAATGATTTTCCCGCTCCGGCTAAGTTGAACATATACCAAGGAGTAAACATTGAACCAGATGATACATCATAAGGACGTACGCGTCCGCCGATTAGTTTCAGCGATTCGATAACGATCATAACAGTGAGGATACTGACGATTGCGATCAGCGCATTCTTAAGTACCTCAATATCGCGATTCGCACACAGTTGTTTTGCGACAAATCGAACACACAGAAATAGTAAACCGCTAACTCCGGCAATGCCGATCCAAATGACTGAAGGTTCACCGATCCATACTTGGGAGATATAAAAGGAAACTGTGGCCACCGTGGCTATACAAAACATAAAGCTAACAAGTACCATCACTTTTCCGAACCACCTATGGTCAAGTTCGCAGAACAGTATCATTCCAGAAACAGCCCCCAGAAGGTAAAGCGGAAGTAACCCGAAGATTTCCATAAAGATACTGATTCCCATTGGCGAAGAGCTCAAATAGGCGGATGCAGATTGATCATTCAGCGTAATAACGGCTGTCATACTCAACCATAACAGAAGTAATAATGCATAAGTTGTTGTTGTTTTGAAAAGTTTCATATCGTTATTATAATGGTTGTAGAACTAAATTACAAAATAAAAACGCATCATTTAGAGACAATTTGTAAAATGTTTATAAAGTTAAACTATCTGCTGTTTGTTGAAATTCTTCCTGAAATGTTCTCTCTCTATAAAGTAAGTGAAACCGACTTTAGTGAATAAAAAAAAGATCAGCAACTATTTCTGATCTTTTATTGAACTTAATGTTATTTAGATAAACAGTGTTGTCCCGACGTTTTCATTGCAAGCTATGTAAGTACCGACTCCACCATATTCGATGCCATCCAACAACTCTTCTTTTTTAATCCCCATCAAGTCCATGCTCATTGTACATGCGATGAATTTGATTCCGACATCTTGCGCGTTTTGCATCATCACTTCAAGCGGATCCACATTCTTTTCTTTCATGATCGATTTGATCATACCCTGACCCACTCCCAACATATTCATATTGGATAACGGAAGTTTCTTAGCACCTTGCGGCATCATGAAACCAAACATATTTTCGATCAGATTCTTTTTGACCGGCTCATGTGTTGATTTGCGAAGTGCATTCAATCCCCAGAAAGTGAAGAAGATCGTAACAATCTTACCTTGTGCGGCTGCACCTTGAGCAATGATCATAGCAGCCAAAGCTTTATCCAACTCACCGCTGAATAATACGATCGTTGCGTTTTCTTGAGTAGCTGTTTGAATCGAACTGAGTGTGCAGTTGACCGGTTTTTTACCTTTGATGATTTCAGCAATATATTTATTCTTCTCTGTTGTTAAACCGACAAGTGTATGGCCGTTGGTTCTGCACCAATTCTCAACGTCCTTAGTAAATCCTGAGTCAGTAGCGATGATACGTACAGTATCACCTTCATTGGCATCCTGAATGGCTTTGTAAGTTGCCATAAGAGGTCCGGGGCATTGTAGTCCGGTCACATCCACCACTTTGACTTCACCACTGCTTTGACCTGTCGTATCATCAACTTGAGGCGTACTGCCTCCTTTAGACGAAGTACTTGTATTTAGCTGATAAGTGAATGACTTATAGGTAGAATATCCGCCTGATACATTATATAAGTTGGTATATCCGTTGGCACGCAGAATCATGATGGCTATGTAGGCGCGTAATCCAACCTGACAATTGACATAGATTGCGGTGTCTTTACTGACGGTGATTTCAGCCAACCGAGTGCGCAGTTCATCAACTTCGATGTTGTGAGCTCCTTCAAAATGACCGGCTGAGAATTCGATCGGTGTCCGAACATCCAAAAGATAGGCGTTTTCACTGACTAATCGAGCCACATCTTGAGCGTACGCAACACGATAGTGTTTAGCAAGTACATTTTCAGCTATGTAGCCTAAAATATTGACAGGATCTTTGGCACTTGAATAAGGCGGCGCATAACTAAGTTCCAAATCGGAGAGTTGCGTTACTTTCGCCTTCAATTTAATCGCTGTAGCGATGACATCGATTCTCTTTTCCGTACCCTCTTGACCGACTGCTTGAGCCCCGAGTATTTCACCCGTTTCCGGATTGAAACAGAGTTTCAAAGCGATATTCGTCGAATTCGGATAGTAGGATGCATGATTTGAACGGTGCGCATGAATAGCCGTTACCGGAATCTTCTTCATTTCGAGCGTACGTTGATTATTTCCGGTTGATGCGATCGTCAGATTAAACACTTTGAGTACCGAAGTTCCCATTGATCCGTTGTATTGGGCATCGATTCCGTTGATGATATCAGCAACAACACGTCCTTGACGATTTGCCGGCCAAGCCAACGCAATCGCCGTATCACTTTGCGTTATATAATCTTTGACTTGGATCGCATCACCGATCGCATAAACATCATTGACAACTTCTTTGGTTTCAGCATCGAATGTCTCTAATTTAGCAGTCGTTGCGATGTGTCCGCGCGGCCCCAACAAGAGTCCCGCTGATTTAGCTAAGCCATTCTCGGGAACGACACCGATCGATAATAGGATCATATCGGTTGAAAGTAACGTTCCGCTTTCAAGCAAAATTTTATGGCCTTGCTCCGAGAAACTTTTAACTCCATCCCCAAGAATCAAATTGACTCCGTGTACATTCAATTCTTGATGAACGATCTGTGCCATTTCAAAATCCAACGGTGCTAAGATCTGCGGCATTTTTTCAACAAGTGTTACTTTGATGCCACGTTCGGTCAAATTTTCAGCCATTTCGACGCCGATGAATCCACCGCCTACGACAACTGCCGTTTCCGGTTTCTTCTCTGCGATAAACTTGTAGATTCTATCCGTATCGGGAATATTACGTAAAATGAATAAATTAGAAGCTTCTTTTATTCCTTCGATCGGAGGTTGGATGGGTTTGGCACCCGGTGACAGAATCAACACATCATAGGTTTCGGTATAAGTCGTATCTGATTGTGAGTTGTGTACAGTTACTGTTTTATTAGCACGATCTATCGACATGACCTCATTAAAGTTACGTACATCCAAATTAAATCTTTCCGACATTCCTTCTACTGTTTGAACCAACAGTTTCTCACGTTGTTTAATCACGTTTCCTATGTAATAAGGCAGTCCGCAATTTGCGAAACTGATATATTCATCTCTCTCGAACAAAATAATATGATCATCTTCATTCAGTCTGCGTAAGCGCGCTGCTGCGGTCGCTCCGCCGGCTACTCCTCCGACAATTAGAATTTTTCTCATTTTAGTCCTTTCTTTCCTCTTCAAAGAGGTCACTGATCAATTTCTGTAAGCTATTGTCTGCAATCTGATATTGATTCTCATTTCCGACACGAATACATTTCACGATACCGGCAGCTTTCAATTTTGAAAGATGCTGAGAAACAGAGGATTGCGAAACATGCAGACATTCTTCCATATAGGTTACGTTACAACTCTCTTTTTGCATTAACCCCCGCACGATACATAAGCGGATCGGATGGGCCAATACTTTTAATAATTCACTTTTTTCTTGGTAGAGCACAGTGTTATAGTCCATGGTTGTCCTCCTAGTACATTAGTATATTAGATTGTTCTAATATACTTGTCAATACATGCACAACACAAATAGGACTAAAAAAAAGATATCGGACGAATCCTCTATCTGGCTTGTGAAAACAAATCATTTATCATCGAATTTACGCTTTTCGAACCGCAGGAGATAGCCACCCGATCCTATGAAGAAGAATTTGGAGGGAGAATGAAATGAAGAAATCGAGTGGCTTGTTCTTTGATGATTTTAGTTGTATTACGTGCTACCGAACACATACAACCAATCAGCGGATTATTCTTAGCGCAAAGGAGAATGTTTCCTAAATTCAAGGAGGAGTATGGGCTTCTCCTTGAATACAATTACATTCTACCTCGTTTATGTGGAGGAATTATGAAGACTATGTGACAATTTGGCGAAGAAATAAAAAACCACTCGTTAGAATGGTTCTTTGGATCAATCATTTTCTTCTTCGCGTTCTTCTTCTTTTTCTTCTTTTTCATTATCTTCTTTGTCTTCAGATTCATTCTCATGATCTTCACCGACACTTGCGGTAGAAATTGGGGTAGGTACAACAGCAGTCTGCTGTGTGACCACAAGTTTAGTGATTTGAAGTTCAGAAACTTTACCAGTTGCGTCTAATTTTACTCTGATATAACTTCCGACACCGACATTGGCAAATGAAGTTCCGACTACTGCGCCTGTTGTTGAATCGATTACTGTTATAAGTGCATTGTCGGATAAAGTGAATGTTGACATCTTTCCGGTTAATACATATGGATTAACCGTCGTTGTCGTGTTCGTCGATGTGATTGGTTTAGTACTTCCGGTTACTGTATCGACTGTGTTCGTGGTCGAAGAAGTTGTTTGGTTAGCCCCTACCGTTACGATTTCAAAGGTGATCGTTCTTCCGTTTATAACTGTGATCTTACCGAATAAACCGTCTGTCTGAGATGTTGCTGCGGCTCCGTTCTTAGATTGTGTTGCCGATGTCGTTGCATCGTTGGCTGTCGCAACACCATAAAGGTTGACTTGAGTTGCGGAACTGGTCGCATCTGTCACTAAATAGGTTCCGGTCGTATTTTTTGTCGCTGAAGAAAGCGTACTTTCATTCTTTGCGGAATCACTTAGTTCGCTTGTGTCGCTTTCCGAAGATAAGCCCAGTAATTTGTTGACTACCTCCGTCGAACAGCCACTTAATAGTAATAAGGTTAAAACGATGGCGATAGGGGTTAATAATCTCTTTCGGGTCATAATGATAGCCTCCTGTTTGGTTTTCGTTATTTCGCAGCTCAACTTCACTGTTATCCGTTATGCGGCTCATAGGTTTGCTTGTGAAATTAATGTCTATTTGCACATTTAAACCTATTTATCACAGTATAAACAAGTGTATTGCACAAGTCAATTTAATTGTTCTCAATCACATAAAACCACACAGAGTTTTCACAATTGAAAAAACCCATTCTTTTGAACGGGTTTAACAGTCAATTAATCAAATTAAAAGTTAGTTGCTACCACTTCGATCGAAGTCTTTTTCTGGTTTGCCGCAAATTGCATAACTACAATCGCATAGATTGATCCGTCAGTGCTGACTTGTACTTGCAGATAACTGTCAACCGTTATGTCACTGAGTGTTGCCGTCGAGTTACTTTCACCGGTTTCCAAATTGACTGTTCCGAGCAAGGTTGATTCACTCAAAGTTATCAATTGACTTTCCCCGGTCAAGATAAACGGATTCACAAAAGCACTGTCGGCAATTGTATACATATTCGACTCAACAATAATTGAGACCGCATCTGCGTTAGGTGGTTCTTCTGAAATTGCCGGTGTATCCGCTGCTGTAATTTCAGCTAGAGACAATGTTAGGTTATATCCATCAATTGAACTGACTTTTCCGTAAATAACGGTTAGTTGTTGATTCCCTTGATTGCGTTTGCCTCGAAAATCAGAAGGTTGGGATTGAGATGTAGCTGCTGTCGTTGTTTCAGTTTGGACTGTAGACGTACATCCGCTGAGAGTGAAGATCACTGTTCCACAAACTAGTAACGCTATTGTACTCATTTTCTTCGTAGGTTTCATGAGCGTATCCTAGATTGAATAACACAGAGTGTTGATACCCGTCTCTTCAATCGGAAAAACAGCATTTGTTTTCTTAGTGGCCGAAGATCTAGTATCTGAAGAAGATGTTGAACAACCCGATAAGAAAATTACCATCAACAGTCCTGCCAAGACTACTTTATTATTTATGTAATTTTTCATGCAGTTACCTCAAGTAGCATTCCATTCGGAATAATAAAATTGTAGCGTTTGATTATGGCTGAAATATGAACAGAGAGTGAAAAAAAACAGAAATTTCGACAAAGGCGATATTTCTGTTCATTTTTTCAAATAATCCTTCACTCTTCCATGCATTCGATTCTTTTTTCGAAATAGAACCAATTGATCAGATAGAAGCCAGTCAATAATGCGATATTTGTAGCTTCCATCGAGGTGATGTCATGGATGACGACTGTAGTGACTAAATTGAGGATAATGCTTCCGGTCATATAGATACGATTCCATCGAATTCCCTTTTTTTTCATTTTTATCATCTGACTTCGCACGGTAAGTGCTCCCACAGCAATAAAGATCGAAGTACCAACCATACTTATATAGAGAGGAATTGAGATGGTAGGATCACTAACAGCATCAGTAATCACCATCAAATAAAGCACAACCAAGACAGTATTACTGAACGATTGTATCAGAAGTAAGTATTTAACATAGAAATAGAACCATTTAACCGGTTTCGGACTCATTCTGCATTTTTCTTTGAATTCGTTTGTTAGATTCATTTATTTCTCCGAAACTTCAGGTAAATTGCTTAACCAAAAGTAATAATTCTTCCATCGTCTTGACGGATAATATATATTTGCTTTCCAAGAACGGAATCGATAAGCGTATATAATCCGGCAATATCACCGGCTTATGCAACTTCACGCAGAAGGTTGCTTCATCCATCGCATGACCGCCTTCTTTCGCAGACATGACGATGCTTACTTTCGATAAAGAAGCTAATATTTTGTTGGTTCGTTCGATATCAGTCCTCAACAAAGGTGTTTGAATCGGTGGCAATGCACTGATCAACAGGTTCGGTGAAATAAAAAGATTGCGTTTAACACTTTCTTGTAATGTGTCAGTTACAAATGATTTGAGTAAAGGTTGGTTCAAAATGACGATACCCGGTCGTTCGATCGTATGCAGTGCCATCTGCACCGATGTGTCTAACGGATTATCAAATCCAGAAACGATTGTATAACCTTCTTGTGCCAATCGGCTCGCAAGAACTTTACTTTGAACGATTTCTTTTTCATTGGCACTTCTACTTCCGACAATCGTGATCTTTATTGCTTTGCGTCGTAGTAGTGTCAAATTGCCACAGGCATAAAGAAATAACGGTGCATCTTCTTTCAGATCCTGGATCAACGATGATGGATATTCTTCGTCGAACTTACTGATGATCTTCGTTTGCGGCAACAACTGAGAAAAAGCTGATGCAGTTTCCCGTTGCATCATCTGAAGTGTTTGCGGGAAATTTAAAATGAACCGTGAAGCCGGAAAATATTTGAAGTAGAAGTCGCTGATATGTATCAGCTCGTGAAACCGTTCACTATTTACTTCGAGCTTCACCTTTTCACGATCTTGAACCAAGCGTTCAAGTATCTGTAAATTGATTGCGATCTCTCTGTTTCTTTGAAAATGGTTCACTTTATTACTCCTCAGTCCTCCTAATGATTATACTCAACAGATGCCTCGGTGTCACTCATGATTATCCGACAGATTTTCATCCGTATAATTGCGTAGTGTTTTCGCAAGCATTTCCTGCATGCGATCGACTGCCGGTTGCGGACCCAATAAACGAATCTTATCATCAAACTGAAACATCCACGCTAAGAATGTCGGACTCATGACAACCGGAACCGTTATCCTGAAATGGTGTTCATCCATTTTAACAATGATGACATCATGTCCGAAACGATCGATGACAACACCGATCAAACTATTATCAAACTGAAGTGAAACGATCATATCCTCGCCGCCATACATATTAAAGATCTTCGCACTGTATTTCATAACATCGAGATCTTCGGGAACTTTATCAAAACTATCTTCCAAAACTTTCACATCGACCATTTTATCGATACGGAAATGAACATAATGTTTATACTTTTCATTATAAGTGACCAAATAATAATTCTCATCATCCCAGCACATAAAACAAGGAGTTACGATATATGATTCACCGTTCTTTTTGAATTTTCGTTCTTTCTGAAGATTATAATCAAAATATTTAAACGAGATCTTATGCTTGGTAGCTATCGCATAATGCAGCATATCGACGCTATAGTAGATGCTTTCGTTTCCGATCTTCAACCGATTGGTCACATAAACTTGACGAACCAACTGTTTGGCCGCATGTTCGCTGGTCAATGAATTAATTTTGCGAATCAATTCTTCACTCTTTTTTTGAGTAATGAATTTTGAATATTGTACCGCATCGATCATTAGTTTCAATTCAGGTAATTCAAACTCACGACTTCCGATAAAATACATATTTCGTTTCTCGCGACGACATATAATATCAAGACCATATTCTTGCAAAAGCTCGATATAATCATAGATACTCTTTCTTTCGCTGTTCAAACCCATTGTTCTTAGTTCGTCCATGATTTCCTGAACAGTGATCGGATGGTCTTCATCCGTTTTTTCCAGCAATATCTGCATAACATACAGAAGTTTAAGTTTGCTTTTCCCCTGGTTTTCCATTGATTATTCCCCTTAATCTCATTGCTTTCATTGTACAACCGTATTCGGTCAACCGCAAGACGTGCCATCGATGTAAAGAAATATATTCCTTTCATTTCGTATAAATCTAGTTTAAGTTCATGCAGACTTACCTAGTTTAACATTAGTTTACGTAGAGTAACATTAGCAGAATGATCGAAGTACACTCTGAACGATTGAGAATCACATTTAATGTTAGTATAATGAGTAAAGACCCTACTTTATAGTTTCGATTTCAAAAGGAGAAACTCATGATCAAAAATATCGTTTTCGACATCGGCAGAGTATTGGTTTCCTACGCTCCGCTCGAATTTCTTTACTCTTTGGGCCACAATGAGCCAAAATCTCAGGAGCTATATAACGCTATTTTTAACAGTCAAACGTGGAGAGATGCCGATCGAGGTATTCTCACATTGGCTGAACAATTAACCATTTATAAAAACCAGTTACCTGATTATTCAGTTGATATTGATGAAATCATGGAGAAATGGATCTATATGCCGACCATGATGGAAGAGAGTGAAACCTTATTAAAAGAGGTACTTGATCTTGGTTATAACGTTTATCTTCTTTCAAATTATCCGGAAAATGGCTTTCCACAATTCAAACAACGCTATTCGATCTTAGATCGAGTTCATGGTTACGTTGTTTCTTATCAAGAGAAACTACTTAAACCCGAGAAAGAAATCTATGAAGTACTGTTGCAAAGGTATGATTTGATTCCCGATGAGACAGTTTTCATCGATGATATCCGCGAGAATATCGAGGGAGCCGTTCAATTGGGGATTCATGGTATTGTATTTGAGAATATCACTCAGACAAGATCGATTCTACTTTCACTCGGAGTTACGATAAGAAGAGATTGACCAAAATATGCGATGTGATTTAAACTTGTTGATTCTATATTAAAAGCCAATTTCAGAATGCAAATTGGCTTCGAATATCTATATGTGTTCATAGAAAACTGATCCTAATAAGATCAGTTTTCTATTGTTGGCTACTTCTTAACTTCGATGTTTATTTCTTTGGCGATGACTTCACCGCATAAACCTAAAGTCGATGTAATGTCGAAAATCTTATATTTCTCTTTTTTTAAGAAATCTTTCAAAGCTCCGATATTATCCATCTTTTGCGCCGGATAACCGTATTCCAATGATTCATTGATCACTTCTTTATTTGTTGCGATGAAATAATCAATGGTGAACTGCGAGATTTCATATAATAAGTTACTTAAAATGACATCTTCAAATCGATGAGATAAAACCCCTGTGAATGTAATGTCGACATGGTATTTTCCATCTGCTGATTTCGTTGATATACGCATCGTTCTGTTGATGATGTCTACCTGATAAGAAAGTACCTGGTTATTTTCGATATTCGGATATTGTTCGACGATATGTTCGCTCATATTGTTACCTCTTTATGCATCAATTATACCATAGAGTTGAATTCCGAATGCTGCTTCGCTCAAAACTCATAAAAAAAACAGTCTTTCGTTTGAAAGACTGCTTGATTGGTGATTATTCGCCCAATGCTTTGATTTCTTTGTACTTTTGCAGATCTGTAAACAATTCTTGCGTATAGGGATTCCGTTTAGTCTTCATAACCTTATAGATCATGTAAACAAACACAGCCGCATTGATACCCAATGCTAAAGCAGCTAAGATCGTGTAAATGGTTGGATTATAGGTAGAATGTACCATGAATATCCCTTGATCTTGAAACGCAGGGAAGGTTTGAGCAAACATACACCAGATTGCCAACGTTTGTGCACGGTGTTGTAACCAAGCACCTTTACCAATCGTAAATGCGCAAAGTGTCGGAGCCAAAAGCAGTGCGAGACCTGCATACCATGCGTGTGAAGGAATACAGTTATAGGTGTAAACGAAGTTCCAAATATCATAACCGATGATCCAGAACCACAGCATATCCGGCCATAACATATCTTTACTCTTATCATTTTTGATTTGTTTGCGGATTACGATTCCGAACCATCCTGTGATCGCAATGATATTCAATATTCCTGCGATCGCATTCATGTAATTCCAAGGTCCGCCGAAGACTCCGATGACTTCCCCTTCGATTGCACCTGAATGAACCATCCAATAAGTGAATCCAACTTGGAAATCACGCGCGACAGCTTCTAATATATTCACAGCTAAAATCAACGGTGGAAAGCACAGAGCGATCTTAATACTCGATAGTTTCCAAAAGACTTCCCCGGTCTTTTTGTCTTTTTTCTCATAGTGTCGTATCGCCCAGAATCCGATACTTCCGGCTGTTGCAGAATAGACTTTCGCTAAATGAAACCAGTCTGTGTAGATTTGACCGCGCATCGCAGTCATCCAAAGAATCGTCAAAGTGACCGGCAAAATTACAAAACTGACAAATCCGGCTGTTTTCGATCTTCTGGCAACTTCATTGAACATAAATAACAAAACAAATACAACCAGCAACATAACAACTGCCAAGTAAACCGATGACCCCTCTGTTGTGTTAAAAGTAAACATTTCTTCTCCCTTTTCGGCTGATTATTTTTAAAGCCGATCGTTAAGTATTAAATGCCAAGCGTTAAGATCATTACCCCGCAAATCGTTATCGCTAATCCCGCTAACGTATGAGAATGATTTTCCAAACTTTTTAATCTGAATGCATTGATACCTTTTAATCCGACCCAAGTTGCTAAAAGCATCGTTGATAAAGTACATATCGAGAATGTTGTGAGAACCGCTATAAATGCAAAGGTGTTATGTGAAGATGCCGGATACATAAGCAACGGTATCAACGGTTCACACGGTCCCAACACAAACAAGATAAATAATCCCCACAACGTATTGATATTGGTTTTCGGTGAGGCATCGTGATGAACGTCGACCGATTCGATCGACTGATGATGATGTTCTAACGTTATCCCATCGACTAAATGCGTATGCGGACGATTCATGTAGGTATTCCGGATCGCCCAGAGTGTATATATAATCCCGAATCCGATCATGAAATAAGTGGCCAGTGTACCTCTGAGACTTTCAATGTCCACCAGATAGGCAAGACTTTGACTGAGTGCGATACCCGCAACCCCAAGTACAGCTGAACTTAGAACATGACCGATTCCGCAAACAAACACGATCATCATAGTTTTTTTTATTGTCCAATTATTCGCTTTTGAGAGAACTATAAACGGAACATAGTGATCGATACCGATGAGTGTGTGGACTGTTCCGATAAAAATCGCAGTCGTGATCAAATAATTTAAATCATTCATGGCACAGACCTTTCTTTATTGTGAGGAAAATCAATTCTCTGCAACGACGATTTCTTTGATCATGAATTCCTTGCCGCTCAATAGTTCCCAATTTCTGGTATGACAATCCGGACATTCCCCTTCACTCTCTACGATTTTGAATACTTGATCGCATTCACGGCATAATCCGGTTGCCGTTATGATCTCGATGCGTAGTTTTGTTTTTTCCAAAAATGTTCCATCAATGGCAGCCGGAAAACATTCTTCTACATAGCGTGGAATCATCGAAGAAATTTCTCCGATCTGCAAGACAATGGTATCCACTTCAGTGATATGGTTGTCAAAAGCAATTTGTTCAACTGCTTTGACGACCTCGAAAACAACGCTCAATTCATGCAACGGAAGTACCTTCTTTCTTACTATTCTTTGGCAAAAGCATTCTTGATATTCTTGTAAACGATCTTCACTTCTCGAAGCAATGCAGTTTTGACAACTAACGGTTTAACATCTTCAAACGAAGCACCGCCGGAATTATAGGTTCTGACGAGTGTTATCGCATCGAACTTACATTTGGTCGTACATTGTCCGCAACCGACACATTTATATTCGTCGATCACCGTAGCACCGCAACCTAAACAACGTTCAGTTTCTTTTTTGATTTGCTCTTCCGAGAAGGTCATGCGCGCATCGTTGAATGGATCATTGAGTGAAGCCGTTTTACGTTGCGGAGCACTTTGTCTTGGTATACGGTCATAACCGGCGAGATCCAAGTTATCTTTATCGATCGCATGATATATTCTTCTGTCGCGCCCGTTTACCAAACTCTGTCCGGGTTGAACAAAGCGATGAATCGAAATAGCTCCTTGTTTACCGGCTGCGATGGCATCGATCGCAAAACGCGGTCCGGTATAGCAATCTCCCCCCGTAAATACATCCGGTTGATTTGATTGATACGTAAACGAATCTGCTTTAAGTGTCTTGTTGGAATTGAATTCAACAGTTGTTTCATTCAATAGATTTCCCCAATCGATTGATTGACCGACGGAAACCAATACATAATCCGCTGCTGCGATGATCGTATCGTTTTCATCATAGGAAGGACTGAATCGACCGTTTGCATCAAATACCGATACACATTTCTTGAATTCGACACCGGTCACTTTTCCGTTTTCGACAATGATACGTTTAGGACCCCAAGAATTATTGATACTAATATTCTCTTCGAGTGCTTCTTCGATTTCTTCCGGAAGAGCCGGCATCTGAGCACGATTCTCCAGGCAGTACATAGCAACTTTCCCTGCATCCACGCGGATTGCGGTTCTGGCGACATCGATCGCAACATTACCGCCGCCGATGACTACCACATTACCCGAAAGTTTTTGTGCTTGGCCCAAATTGACTTCACGCATGAAATCAACTCCGGTCAACACATGATCATTGTCTTCGCCTTCGATTCCGATGATTCTGCCTTTTTGAGCTCCGATCGCAACATAGAATGCGCGATAATCTTGTTTCCTCAATTCATCGAGTGTTATATCTTTGCCGACTTCTACTCCGGTTTTGAATTCAACACCCAATTCCCTGAGTATATCGATTTCCGAATTGATGACTTCTTTCTCTAAACGATAGTTCGGGATGCCTAACGTCAACATACCGCCTAAAACTTTTTGTTTCTCAAAGACGGTCACTTTATAACCATCGATCGCTAAAAAGTAAGCGCATGATAAGCCGGCCGGACCGGCTCCGACGACAGCGATCTTCTTACCGTAACTGTGTCTCAGTCTTGGTACATAACGATGTTTCTCGTTCATGTCCTGATCGGCAATGAACTTCTTGATCTCATCGATTGCAACCGCTTTATCAATACCGCAGCGGGTACATTCCGTTTCGCACTTATGCGGACAGATGCGACCGCAGACAGCCGGGAACGGATTTTCGTGTTTGATCAATTCAAGCGCTTCTTTATATTTACCTTGTGAGGCTAATTTAACATATCCCTGTACGGCGATATGCGCCGGACATTCGGTCTTACAAGGGCTGGTTCCGCTGTCAACCACATCTTGACGATTCGTACGGTAATCCGTGTTAAACTTCTCAGGTCCCCATTTTGTATCACGTGGATTATCCTCTATTTTGACTTTAACCGGATTCAGTTGATGTAACTTTTGGCCCAAACGAGCTGCATTGGTCGGACAATTTTCAACACATTCACCGCAGGCAACACATTTTTCAGCATCCACATGAGCGACGTAATTAGATCTGACCATATCACTGTTGTTGTACATTTGAGCGATGCGCATGGCATAACAAGAACATCCGCAACAATTACAGATCGCATGCGTTTTACCGGTTCCGTCAAAATTCGGGATCTGATGCATCAACCCATTATCTTCAGCTCGTTTAATGATCGCATAGGCTTCTTCACGAGTGATCTCACGACCCCGTTTGGTACGGATATAATACTCAGCCGCATGATCTAATTGAATACACATATCTTCTTTTAAATGACCGCAACCTTCCCCCATAGCTTCACGTGAAGTCCGGCACGAACAATCCGATACTGAAAAGATGTGCGCTTCATCGAGATATTTCGATATTTCTTCATAGGATGCTTTACGAGTTTCACCTTGGATCGCTTGTTCAACCGGAATAACACGCATAACACCGACTCCGACCGGGAATTTACCGACGCTCATCGGTCCGACGACTCTTCCGTATTCTTCAAAAGCACGAGCGATTTGAGGATATTTCTTGACGTTCTCTTTATTGTTGACCATCATTTCCATGATTCCCGGAACCCATGTGTCATACCAATACTTATCTACGCCTTCTTTTTTATTTACGAAACAAACACCCGCCAAGGAAAGTTTCCAAGCAAGTTTTTCCGTTAATTCAACTGATTTATTACAAAGTACGGCAAGTTCGGCAGCACTTTTCGGTTTTCTGAAATCCATACATAAAGCGACTTCCGCCATTTCCTCGGTAACGACCGGTTCCATGATGTAATAACGCGGATCACTGGCGGGTATCATTGATTTTGAACCCATCTTCTTATTACTTACTTTATTGACGAATTCCAATAACTTCTGGTTGATCATTTTTTCGCTCATTGGGTTGTACCTTTCCAGTTCTTGACTTCACTTCGTAGCCAGTCTGCAAACTCTTCGATTCCTTCGCCGGTTCGGGCTGAGATCGGAATGATTTTGATTTTCGGATTTAATTTTAATACACGCTCTTTACAGATTTCCATATCAAAATCGAAAACTGACAGAACATCGATCTTATTGATCAACAGAACATCGCAGATCGTAAACATCAACGGATATTTTAACGGTTTGTCATCACCTTCGGGAACACTCAAGATCATTGCGTTCTTACTGGCTCCGGTATCGAATTCAGCCGGACAAACCAAATTACCGACGTTTTCCAAGATGATCAGATCTAACTCATTGACTCCTAATCCTTCCAATCCTTGTTTTGTCATATCCGCATCCAAGTGACACATGCCACCGGTATGTAACTGAATTACTTTAGCTCCGGTTTTCGAAATCGTTTTAGCATCTACATCCGAGTCGATATCCGCTTCCATGACTCCGATCCGGAATTCATTTTTCAGTTGATTGATCGTTTGAGTCAGGGTTGTTGTTTTTCCTGAACCCGGTGAAGACATCAAATTGAGCAGAAAAACCTCTTCTTTTTTTAGAGTCTCACGTAAAAGATCCGCTTGCCTGTTATTATTCGCAAATACGCTTTGTTTGATTTCCAGTATTTTGAATTCTGTCATAATTTTCCCTTTCACCGAGTGGATTCAGTCTTTGTGATAACAATAACATAACATATGTTATGTTTCAAGACACATTCGAAGAATTGCGTTATAATGAAATTGTCCATCAAAGGATGGTCATAAATTGACTGAATCAGATCGAAGAAAAGAGACACATGAACATTGAACCAATAAATAAAAGTAAACAACATATCCTTGAATCTGCAATGGGTGTATTTGCCATCAAAGGATTTGAAGATGCGAGTATGCGAGAGATCGCTGCAGCGGCAGGGTTAACGACCGGAGCGATCTATCACCACTACAAAAATAAGGATGATCTCTTTTATGATGCTGTCAAAGAAGCTGCTTATTTCGTCCACAAATTATCTGAAAAGAACGAAGACAGTAAAATAAAAAGTAACGATGAAATCCTGGATGAAATCAGCAATCGTGTAAGAGAGCGCATGTCAAAAGAGATCGAACAGCGTTTGTTGATTTTGTTGGCAGCCTACGCGATATCCAAAGGCGGACGCATCAAAGAGAAATACAAACAAGATTATACCGAAATCATTCATAAAGTCGCAGAGATGTATTTCTATGCTTTCGGTATCGAAAATATAGACTATCAGCGAAGTCTGGCAGCGATCTTAGTCGCTGCACTGGATGGTATAGCTATCCAATATTCATTGGGTGTCTTAAAACTCGATGATCAGAAATTCAAAGATACATTCATAAACTTTTTTGCGGAAAGCATTCCGGTATTCTTACGTGCGCACAGTAAATAAAGTGAACCGAACATAAAAAAATCGATCTCCCCGTTTGAGGAAATCGATTATTTTTTACTGGTGCACCAGACGGGACTTGAACCCGTACGGTTAAACCACACGCTTCTGAGACGTGCGCGTATGCCAATTCCGCCACTGGTGCATGACTTGCTTTTCAATTATAACAAATTTCTCCGTAATTTCCACCCCTTTCGAAAAAAAAGGCGGAACATCCGCCTGAAACTTAAATATGTAGATCCCGTCTTGGGAATCGAATAAACGCCATAGCCAATCCAACACCTATCCATAAAAGACTAAGTCCGAGATAGAGAGGTTCCAATTCCATATTTTTAATGAGAAGGTCATTCGGGAAATATTTAAATAAGATAAAAGGTCGAGCCCAACCGCTTCCTTCAAACAGATCCATCATGACTGCTCCGATATAACTGATTCCCATCATTGAGATCATAATCATCGAAGCTCTGCGATTATCTTTCATCAAGCCGGATAATCCGAAAGAGAAACAATAGAATGCCAGCATCAACAATGTCATCGATCCGAACATCAATCCCAATTCTGCGGAGATGTTTTCATTCGGTGCTATTTTAGCAATGAATAAGACGGATACAATATAATCGATAATGACGAAAGCCAACACATAAATAATTCCGGCTAAGAGTTTTTGGCCCAGTACCCAAGAACGGGTCACAGGTTTGACCATTAAGAATTCAGCCGTTTTATCGCGTTCTTCTTTAGCCAATATACCGGCTCCGAGAATGATCGCATACACAGCCCCCATGATCACCAGATAGAAATGCAGCATCCCATAGAAACCGCTGAGTGACGTCACTTCGAGATTTGCCATACCAAACATCGCCAAAAAGGCTTTGGGAAGTTTATCGAGAACACCGGTGATCGATGAGTCGGTCGCTCCGTAGAGAGCAGTAAATTTTCCCATTCCTCCGCCAACCATCGCAACGATGCCGATCGACCAAAACAAGAGGCTCTTCCAATACATTTTCATTTCATGAAGAAACAGGTTCATAGTTTCCTCCTACACCGCATGGATGTCTTTTTTGACATAATAGATAAACCCAACTATTAGCATCCCTAAAATCAATACAACTGACCAGATCAGAAAAACGGAGTCGAATGATTTTGACGCAATAATCGTATACTTCTCAAAGAATTGAAACGGAGAGAAATAGCGGATCCACTCATCATCGAAGATTCCTTTAAGCATGTTGACGACATAGAATCCGAATACGATTCCGAGTGAAACCGGAGCCACCGACCGAAGTTTACGGAAAGTCACTCCCAACAAGATTCCCATCGCCGCAAAAACCAATTGAAGCAGAAACGTACTCAAGCAAACCATCAGCAATGCAGTAAGGGAAAATGGTTCTTTTGTGACTGCGCTGACGGAATAGAGAGAAGTGAGTGTTATGCAAAGATTGGTCATAACCAATATCACCAAAACTGCAGAACTCTTGGCAGCTAAGATCGTCCAACGCGAGACCGGTTTGGTAACCAAGAATTCCGAAGTACGCGTACGAAGTTCACGTCCCGATGTACCTAATGCCAACATCATCGCCTGCATCGCTGCTAGTAATTCAATGTAAATCAAGACAAACGAATAGAAACCGATTGCCGAAAAGAACTGTTCGATATCCATGCCGAGTGCTTTCAGCAGTTCCGGCGGATAGTTTTTTAATACTTTAATAATTCCTTGCGAATTATCTGAATAAGCTGGAAACGCCATCATGAAGAAGTATACTGTCAAACACATCACAGAGATCCAAATAATCGTGCTTTTAATATTACTTTTTAATTCGAAACGAAAGATGTTCATCGGATCACTCCTTCTCGTAATAATGCATGAAGATTTCTTCCAAATCAGGTTCCGACATACTGATGCGTGTCAGATTCAGCTGTGAGAGTTGGTGTAAGAGCTCATTGACATTACCGTTATATAGGAAGGAAACCTGGCCGTCGACTACCTTATAGTTATTCATGTTCGAATTACGGAAACTCTCCGGTAATATCTGAGGGGTTTCCATCATCACTTTCAAATATAAGTTTTCTTTCAGTGAAGACATCGTATCGATGCGTATGATCTTGCCTTCTTTGATGATCGCAACACGATCGCATAATTTCTGAACCTCACTGAGAATATGAGAAGAGAACAATACGGTCGCACCGCGTTCTTTTTCCTCTTTAAGAATATCAAAGAATGTTTGTTGCATAAGCGGATCAAGTCCGCCGGTCGGTTCATCCAAAATAATAAGTTTCGGTGAATGCAACAACCCCTGAACGATTCCTACTTTTTTCTTATTCCCGTAAGAAAGATCGTCTATCTTCTTGTTTAAGTCAAGATCCATCCGCTTCGCCAATTCAATGATCTTGGCACGACAGTCTTTGCGATAAAAAGAGGCCGAATACGCCAACAGATCTTTTACTTTCATATTGTCATAATAAAATACTTCCGATGGCAAATAGCCGATCTCTTCATGGATCTTGCGATAGTCTTTCTGACAATCCAACCCGAAAATCGTCGAACTGCCGGAAGTCGGTTTGATCAGTGATAATAACAAGCGGATGGTGGTTGATTTGCCGGCACCGTTAGGTCCGATAAAACCAAAGATCTCACCTTCTTGAATATCCAGATCGACCGAAACAATACCACGTGCTTTACCATAATATTTAGTCAATTTTTTTGTTTCGATGATACCCATAGAAACCTCCCGATATCTAATTCCTAGATTTATTATAGGCCTTTGATAGTAGTTGCACAAGTTAAGAAGTGATAAATTTATTCATATTTTACTGATTTTATCTGCGCGCTATTTTGAATATAACGGAACCTTTAATTCCATTAATTCATTCCGCTTGAATTATGACAACTTGTCATAACATTGATCAACTTAGAAATCAAAAGGTAATGATCATGCCCAAAGAATGTTTTATCTCCCTTCCATCCGATAAGCAAGAGAAAATACTCGCAGCTGCTCTGCAAGAATTTTCTCTTCATGTTTACGTGGAATCTTCCATCAATCAAATCATCAAGGAAGCCGGTATTCCGCGCGGAAGCTTTTATCAGTACTTCGAAGATAAAGAAGATCTCTACTTCACACTCATTGAAGAAATATTACATGTTAAACTGACACACTTTTTGGCGAATCGAGATTCCGAAACGTCAGATGATCTGTTCACGTTTCATGAATCGATCTTTAAATTCAGTTTAGCTCTGTTATCTGACGATAAATATCGTTTCCTATTTCGCAATCTGTTTCTGTCGATGAACTTTCACTTTAATCGCAAAATAAAAACAATCATTGAGAATACTCGCGCGGAAGTATTATCCGGATTGAAACCACAGACCACCGAATTGACTATTAAGTCGGATATGCTGGAAATCACGCAACTGATCACCCAAGAATTATTACTGTCGAAAATCGTAAATAATCGAACCGATGAAGAGATTATGATCGAATACTGCAGAAAGCTTAAATTATTGAAACCTGAATCTAAATGATTCTCGGGATTGTTATTGAATTCGGAAAGCAAAGAGGTCTACTTTCGATGGAAACATTACTATTGGTTTTGTTGATCGTAACGATCGTACTTGTTTATTTGTATTTCAGGCCCTCAATATTAAAAGCTAAAAATCGAGATTTTAGACTTAAAAATCAAGAATACCATAATAGGATCGATGCGCGTTTTCATCACAAGTACATAGATGCAGGACATTTCAGCACTCAGGATCAACCTGAAAAAATCGCTGACACAACCTATCAAGTAATCAACAGCGTAATTACGCAAAAATCGGAGAACCAGCCATGAAAAAATTATTTATAAAAATCTTCCCTGCGACCGTTACAAACGAGATCAGCGGCTATAAAATCGCTACGTGGACATTTATGTTGCTTAGCGTCATAAGTGCCGTACGAAGCTGTATACACCTGCTTGCACCGGATGGCGGAGCCAATACGATTGCCGGACTTGATCTTTCGCAAGGAGCTGCCAATGTCGTGTTCGCTTTTGGTTTATGGGGACTTTCTCAACTCATCTATGCACTCATCCAATTATTAGTCGCCTTTCGATATCGAAAACTGGTTCCGTTCATGTATATGTTGTTGATTTTTGAAACAATCGGGCGTATGGTAGTCGGCCATGTCAAACCTCCGATCGTTTTACACACAGTACCCGGAGGTGTTGCCAATTACATCATATTACCGTTGGCGATACTCATGCTTATTCTGTCACTCATGGAAAATAAACCTAAGTTATTCTCAAAAAATTAGTTATGAATCAAATAATCGATCTCCCCGCATTGAGGAAATCGATTATTTTTATTTAGTGTACTAGACGAGACCTTTACCCGTATGTTTAAACCACATACTTCTGAGACGTGCGCATATGTCAATTCCTCCACTGCATCTGAACTAGCCAAAATTATAATAAATCCCTTGTAGAATTCATGTATTTTATTTAACCTTCACCTCATGATTATCTTCATATTTTCGGTTAGAAACATGTCATTACAGAATATAAAAAGGGCAGATCATCTGCCCTTTAGCTATACTATTTCCAAAAATAATTATCTGATCGTGAACTTAATCGTTTTATCACTGTAGACGGAATAGAAATTATTTGTATTTACGTAAGTCAAATCATCACCCGTCAGTGTCGGTGTGGTAATTAGAGATATCAAAATACGACTGGAACCCAGATCCATCAATGTTGTTGCCCCGGCGTATTCATTCGCTAAGCTCAATTGACTGGAATTGATCGCTTTGAATTGTATGATCGTATCGAAACTGGCTCCGTTATGATAATAAACACCGAAGGTATCCTTGGTAATATTCTCAAGTATTTCAATGCGGTCGACGCTCTTACCCGGTATCGACATTGCCATCGTAAGTGCCGGCAGATAGCATTCGGTCGTATTCGAAACTGCGGCATATTCGCACGGTAGGATATGGTAACTGTACCCGTCACGAACGTTTAGCTGCAGAGCTGTGAGCGTTGCAGTCAATGTTTCAACTTGAGTCGTTAAAGCTGTGATTTTTGTTTCCAAGTCAGTGATCTTAACTTCATAATCACTCTTAGTCACGGAATTGGTACTGCATGCGCTCAACAAGAGGACACTTAGCAATAT
>Ga0209100_1000570_pt1 | contig 30888 bp, 23 predicted proteins | sample lystaG_FD_185480 | JGI IMG/M metagenome (GOLD analysis project Ga0209100, IMG submission 185480) | Glacier valley bacterial and archeal communities from Borup Fiord, Nunavut, Canada, to study Microbial Dark Matter (Phase II) -... | ecosystem: Environmental > Aquatic > Freshwater > Ice > Glacier ... | reverse complement strand
TTTTTCGACGACTTGATATAATCCGCGGATCGTTTCATCCGCTTTTTCGATGTTGATCTGAACCATGCGCGGTGAGGTCAGTGATCCGATCACAAACGCCCGTACTTCGTCATCGATCCGAATCAATCCTCCTTGATAAGGAAGTTTCCCAAACAGATCCAATATATCCATCGCCCCTTGTTTTTCAAAGCGAAAATAATCATCAACGATATCGGTTTCTTTCCAGTGATAGAGAAAATCTTTCACTTCAGCCAGATTCGCAGTTGAGATTTCTTCATAACGGTAACGATCTCTATATTCGATCATAAAGGCATTGATGTGATTACGTCGCTTCTGCAGTTTTTTTCCGCTGAACGTACGAAGTTTCTCAGCTTCATAGATATAATCGGAAGCATCTCGTTCGCAGACTGACGAACAACCCGGAAATAACTTGAGTACTTTTTCCATTTGGTGTTCGGTAAAGCAACTCAGCATAAACGGAACATGTGCTTTCGCAAAGATCTGCTTGGCTTGTATGATGGCTTCATTGAAGAATTCTTCTTTGCATAACGGCATATAGATGAAGAGTTTACCTTCATGGATTCCCAGTAGTAACAGATAATTGGCTGTTGCACATTTCCATAACGGATATTGGCGGCGCCATTGAAACATATTGACGATATTGTGGTTGCTTTCTTCGTATCCGGCTTCTTCAATGAAATGAAGAAGCAGACTACAGTCAGCTTCCGTTACTTGATCAAAATCTAATTCACTCGCATCCATAAGTTAGTTGTCTCTTTCTGTGTATTGTGCGTCGATGACGTCTCCTTGTTGAACCGGAGTCTCGATGTCGTCATCTTGACGGGCATCGTGAAATTCTTCTTGTGCTTGGGTATAGACCGAATCGGCCGCTTTTCTGACGCGACGTAAAAAAACTACCCAGTAAACCAATAATACGACGATCAGTATTACTAACAGCGGCCATAGATACATGAACAGGACAACGCCGATCATAACACCGAAGAATATTTTTAACAGTTGCATATTTTTATCACCGTGTTTATTATAACACGCTTGAGAATGCGATTAAAACAAAAAGAGTTTTCCAACTCTCTTGTTGAAATCATTCTAAAAGAAATCCCGAATGCCCACACCTAAGCCCTTAGCGAACTTTTCAAGTGCTTTCAATGAGACGTTACGACGACCTCTTTCAACATCTGAAATGTAATTGCGATGTAAACCGCTGCGGAACGCTAATTCTTCTTGTGACATTTCACAACTGATTCTCAACCGTTTGATTCTCTCCCCGAATAGATGTTCGATGTTGGATTCCTGCATCGCAAAACTTGCTTTTGCCTTTACAATGCGTTGCACCATTTCTCTGGTGACGCCTTCATCGACCGTTTCGATTTCTTCCTGATTCATGAACTCTTCTTGCTCAGTTTTCATAAACCCCTCCGCCCATAAAATGGACTCCCATGTTGGCTATTCTACAATAATCGACATAAATTCACTACCTACTATCTGTGTTGTTCCTATGATATTTTATAATGAGGTAAAAAAATTATAATCATCGACCCACTAGTCTGATTCATTCCATTAAGTTTTCTTATATATTTAATTATATACTAATTTCAATAGTAAAGTTGTGAAAAATGGATAAAATAAACGTCAAACTCTTTGTTTTAGTTATTATACTTCAAATCTTACTTATTTGGGAGTTTTTTTGGACAAATAAGGATTTCTTGAGTCAAGAAATCCTTATTACTTCATGAATGATAGTCAGATTAAATCGTGATATCTTTGGATTTTGATACTTTCATGAAGATCAACAAAGAGATTACCGTGAATCCGGATAAGATCGTCGCCAAGGCAGCCGCATAACCGTAATTACCGCGCGTCACAAACGTATAGATCGCCAACGTCAAGGTAACGGTTCGAGTATTGTACAGAATAATGGCTGTCGATAACTCGGTAATGATCGTGACCCAACTCAAGATCGCTCCCGAGATGATACCGTTAGCCATCATCGGAACTGTCACTTTGAAGAAGGCCGAGAGTTTTGAACACCCTAAGCTGATGGCTGCTTCTTCAACAGTCAACGGAATTTGCTGCAGGGTCGCAACGGACGATCGTATGGTATAGGGCAATCTTCGGATGATCAAGGCGATGACCATGATGGCTGCCGTGCCGGTCAAAGCAAGCGGTTTCTTATTGAACGCCATGACCAAGGCGATACCGACGACGGATCCCGGAATGATGTAAGGAAGCATCGACATTGTATCGATCGCAGTATTCATCGTATTCTTTCTGCGAACAACCAGATAAGCAATAAATACAGCCAGAATGATGACCATCACCAAGGCGAGACCGCCGATGATGAAAGTATTGGGGATCGCTTTACTCATTCTCTTGAGTGCAGCGGTGTAACTGTTGAAAGAATAACCGGCTTTGAATAATTTGCCGGATGTATTTTGAAAGGATTGATATGCGATGTAGATCTGCGGCAGAAAAGCGATCCCGACGATCAGATAACTATACAGATGGATAAACACATTAAATAAGCCTTTGGCTTTTTTCTTTTCGATCGGATGCAACGCATTCATCGTAAAGGCGAAACGGCTGGACAGAAATTTTTGGAACAGGAAGATCACAGCCGTAATAAGGATCGCGATGACACTGATAGCGGCCGCAAAGTTATAGTTGGTTCCGGTCTCTCCCAAGAATTGAACATAGATCTCGACCGGGAATACTCTGAATCCTTCGCCGATCAAAAGCGGTGTGCCGAAATCAGCGAATGCCCGCATAAAGACCAAGAGAGCTGCAGCCAAGATCGTCGGCATGCATAATGGGATAACGACTTTAAAGAAGCGATTGATGCCGGTACACCCCATGTTGTCTGAAGCTTCTAACAGTGAGTTATCAATGTTTTTAAGCGCTCCCGACACATACAGAAAGACCAGCGGAAATAATTGTAAGGTCAGTACCAAGAGGATACCGTTGAATCCATAGATATTGGGAACCGTGATACCGGTGAGGTTCTTGATGAAAACAGTGACGATACCGGAACGTCCTAACAGTTGTATCCACGCATACGCACCGATAAACGGTGCCGACATGGAACACAGGATGATCAGGATCTGCAGAAACCCTTTAAACTTGATTTCATACATATTATAGAAGTACGCCAGCGGAATTCCCAAAATCAAACTGAGTATCGTCGTCATGACAGTTACGTTGAAACTGTTGATCAGGGTTTGCGAGTAATACTTGAGACTGAAAAATTTAACAAACCATTCAAGACTGAACCCTCCGCTTTCCCCGATGACCGCACTTTTAAGTAGTGCATAAAGGGGAAACAGTAAGAATAAAACATACAAGCCGAGAATGACAAGGGACATAAGTGTCCATATATCCACAACTTTCTTCTGTTTCATTTTATTCACCTACGCTTAACTCATTATCATTGCGAACGTCTTGCAGAATGTTGCGAGTTCCGTCTTCCGTAAACAGGTTGATTTTTTCTTCTTTGACCGTCAGATAGATTTCGGAACTGACCGGAATGATACTGTCGATTTTCGATTCCTGGATGATCTCTACTTTTTCACCGGTACTCAGGTGCACAAAATAGTGAGTATTCAACCCCAAGAAAATACTGCTGTCGACAACCGCTTTGATGCCTTCTTTGGTTTCGGTTGAAATGGTGAATTCTTCGGGACGTACGGAAACCGTTATATTGCGTGATTGTTTTTCTGTTTCCAGAACATTCTTCATTTCAACGCGATAACCGCTTGAAAATTCGACGATGGTCTTGTTGTTTTCACACACAAGTTTAGCTTCGATCAAATTGGTCCGGCCGATAAAGGTCGATACAAACAAATTGGTCGGACGTTGATAGATATCTTTGGGAGTTCCCAAGTGTTGAATGACACCGTCTTTCATAACCGCAATACGATCACTGACAGCCATGGCTTCTTCCTGGTCATGGGTGACATAAACGGTCGTGATACCGACTCTGTTTTGGATCTCTTTGATGACACTTCGCATTTCGACACGTAATTTGGCATCGAGATTACTGAGTGGTTCATCCATCAAAAGAACATCGGGCTGGATGACCAACGAACGGGCTAAGGCAACGCGTTGTTGTTGGCCGCCGGAAAGTTTATCCGGCATGCGATCTTTGTATTGTTCGATCTGCATTAATTCAAGAAATTTCAATGTTTCTCTTTCAATGTTTTCTTTGGAATATTTTCTGTTTTTTAGTCCGAAAGCCACATTCTGTTTAACGGTCAAATGAGGAAATATGGCATAGTTCTGAAAAACCATACCGATATTTCGCTTACTTGGATCGATGGCATTGATTCTTTTGTCATTAAAGAAAAAGTCTCCGCCTTCAATCGTGTTAAATCCGGCGATCATACGTAATAAAGTAGTCTTCCCGCATCCGGATGGACCAAGGAGGGTGAAAAATTCACCCTCCTTGATATCCAGAGAAATGTCCGAGATGACTGTGTTTGTACCATAGCGCTTGACTGCGTTTTTGATTTTTATATTTACACTCATTTTGTCGTCCCCTGAATCTTTCTATGTTGTAAACTTATTTCTTGTTAACTTCAGCCCACAATGTCGACCATTTGGCCTGCATCGTTTTCTTATTGGTTGCTGTATAGGCGATATCTTCAAAAGCAATCTTGATCGATGAGAACGGCTGTAAGAAAGTATTGGTGTTCGGGATCGATGTATTCGCAGGACGATTGGTCAGACCGCCGATGATTTTTTGACATTCATCGGAATCCAAGAAGTCCATGAATAATTTAGCGTTATCCAAATTTTTAGCTCCGGTTACGATAGCTGAAGCTGACGGCAGCCAAACAGCGCCTTCGGACGGATAGACAACACGTAAATTCTTAGCACCTGATTCTAATAAAGAAACTGATGGATCTTCATAGGTCAAACCGACAACGTATTCACCGGCACTGACGCCTTTATAAACAGCGGATGAACCTGAAGTCAATTTACCGTTGAGGTTGACCATCAACGATTTAACGTAATCCCATGCCTTCGCATTGTCATATCCGCCTTCAACTAATAAGATGTTGGTCAATTGAGCCCAAGCACTTGAGGAGGATGTCGGATCGGCAGAAGCGATTTTACCCTTCAATAACGGATTCAACAGATCAGCATAACCTTTGATGGTAATTCCCAATGCTTTTTCAAGATCGGTGTTCACTAACAGGTTACTTCCCGATAATAAATAATTCGTGTAGAATCCGGTTTTATTGCGGTAGCCTTCCGGAAGTTTTTTGTCGTTTTTCGATGTATAAGCTTGGAATAAATCTTTGTTGTTTTCCCATGTACCCTGATTTACGCCGCCAAACATTACGTCGGCTTGCGGATTGGCTTTTTCAGCCGTCAGTTTCGAAACAACTTCACCGGTGCCCATCGATTGCAGCTGAATTTCGATGTCATATTTGGTGCCGAAATATTCAAGGATATTGGTAATCTCACTATCGGAATTCGGGGAATAAACGACCAATGTTCCGCCGCCGACTTTCTTTGTACTGCAGCCGGTAAATGTAGCTAGTGCCAACAATGTTACCAGTGCGAATTTTAAAATCTTCTTCATGTTTCCTCCTATCGGTACATAATGTAACCGTTTTCATAGTTTAATAGTACCTCTTTTTGATTGATATGACAATATGACTTTAACTAAAAAGACGACAAATCATCCTTATTTCTACGGTAAAAAAAGAGGTTTGTCCAACCTCCTTTCTTTTTCATGTTCAACATGAACATAATACTGTTTTATTGAACTATAAAGGACAGTTCAATTTTTGAAAGGGTCATTTTTTGTGTGTCGGAATATAGGCATTGATTACACTATTCTATACTGTTTTAGGCTCCGGTTTCGTTATTACCGGCCATAAGCGAGTCTGTTCGATTCCTTCGTCAAATGAGAAATATGTAGTAAATCCGATATCTTTCTTGAGCATACTGATATCCAACCAATTCATCTCATACGGAGTCGATATTTCCGGTCTGAACCCCATTCCGATCGAACATTCATTATCGCATTGTTGTAAGATACTCCCCAGATAGCTTTTCAACGGACGAGGTTCTCCGCTGCCGACGTAATAACAGGATTCCAATGTATTCTCATCCCCCAACAGATACAAAGCACGCGCTGCATCACGAATAAACATCAGATCATAAGGTTGATTGGATTGATAGACGGTCGGTGTGTTTCCTTTTTCAAGTTCATTGAGGACATATCCGACAATATTGGTTTGTGTGTCACTGTAAGGTCCGTAAATTTCGCAAAAACGAGCCCAGACATAGGTAAGTCCGATTTTTGCGCAAAGTTCGTCGATTTTTAAGTGCGCTGAAAGTTTGGCAATCGCAAATCGTTCTTCATCATTCATACTCTTTTGATTGAGTATCTTATTGACACGCAACTCTCCGATAGATCCGGGTACAATCAGCTTTGTTATATTGAGTTGTTTCGCAACGACGGCGGCATCCATGGTTGAAGCGATATTGATCTCTTGAAGTCTAGACGCATCGGCCTGTTCTTCCGAACGCGACCATGCGAGATGATAAAAAACATCGATGTCGCGATCCGGTATCAAGCGGATCAGTTTACTGAACTCACTCATCTCACAATAAACGCGGCGGACTTTATCCGACAGAAAACGGGTATCCGATTGCTCATTTCGGAGAATCGCGATTACTTCGACGTTGTGTTTTACCAATTCTTTGATCAGCCAACTGCCGATAAATCCATTGGCTCCTGTGACCACTGCTTTTTTCATACTGCGACCTCCGTTACCGTTATTCTCCAATCCTGCGTTATCAACTGGGAAATACTATTTTCCTGAGTAATTTCAGAGACAGGATATCTGTCACTTCTGATATGCATCCTCGCCTTCATTCTCCTGCAATGAGTAGTTTATTCTCAAAAAAAATGTAGGTCAGATGAAAACGGGTTATGAGCATAATTTATTTTCTCTATATACATAGTATAGACCTCTTCTGTGAAGATACTTTCTAAAAACCCAAAATAAATCAACTATTTGCTGAAATAAATGTCGTTTCGGTGATAATTGCCACTGACTTTCCGATATTTCCTTGCAAATACACTTTACTCCGTTTTTTTTACCCGCCGTTCAATTCTTCAAATTAATCATTTTCATCGATGATAACCCCTTATTTAGAGACTAACACGTATTGTGGCTTGACTGAATGTCGCTCGAATTCTATATTAAATATGCAGAGCAGATATTGGAGAATTGCAACTTTTGAAAATCAACTATTCACATCAATAATAAGAACAGTTTCAACTGGATTGCAATATTCAAAGAATAACTGATTTTACGAATTTTGGTACTCACAGATATATCATTCTTCACAACTAGTATCTTTTTATCCCTTTCATAAAGGGACCTACATTGGAATAATCGGGTATAACCCGGTTACATAAAGGAGGATATGATGAAAAGATTTTCTGGGATTTTCTTCGCCTCTCTATTTTTAGTGTTGAGTTGTATTTTCCCGATTTCCGGTAACGCTATTTATGTAGAAGTAGGGGTCAGCTATGAAGGGCATGTTCAAAATGTCGGCTGGCAATCTCCGGTTTCGGACGGCGAAATTGCCGGCACCGTCGGAAGATCTTTACGTTTGGAAGCATTAGAAGTAGCCATAACAAATGCGCCGGAAGGTGCAGACATCCAGTATACGGCCTTTGTCAGCGGAACAGGTTGGCAAGCGTGGGTCAGTGACGGAACAACCATCGGCACGACCAATAAGGCCAAAGCGATCGAAGCTCTACGTTTTTCACTGATCGAGCTTCCCGGCTATTCAGTTGAATATCAAGTTCATCTTGCTACATTAGGTTGGCAGAGTTGGGTCAGAGACGGCCAGATTGCCGGTTATGAAGGTGCGGGAATCCGCATCGAAGCACTCAGGATCAGAATCGTCAAGATTTCGAATAATACTGATGTCGGTGTCGAATATGCCAGTCATATCAAAAATATAGGTTGGCAAGCACCATCAGTCAATGGCAATATCTCGGGTACTGAGGGAAAAGCACTACGGATTGAAGCATTGAAAAAGAAATTGGTCAATGCGCCGGCAGGTGCGGAAATTTATTATCAGGTCCATGTCGCGAACATCGGATGGATGAGTTCTGTTGCCAATGATGAAATCGCCGGTACGACCGGCAGAGGATTACAGGTAGAAGCCGTTCGGATTTGGTTAAGCGATATCGTTGGTTATTCAGTTCAGTACCAAGTTCATATCGCTAATCTCGGTTGGTCGGCTTGGGTGAGCGATGCTGCCACCGCAGGTACCGTCAATCAAGCATTACAACTTGAAGCAATCCGAATAAGAATTGTAAAGAATGACGTTTTGACCGTAACTGTGACAGCTGAAGACGATGCTGTCAGCGTAGTTAGAGACGAAACATTGCAGATGATTGCGACAGTAGCACCAGCCAATGCGAACAACATGGTTGAATGGAGCGTTGCTCCTGCTGAAGGTGCCGGTGCCGGCGAGGCAACCATTGATGAGGACGGTCTGCTGACCGGAACAGCCAATGGAAACGTAGTCGTTACCGCTACAGCGAATAATGGAAAACAGGTGAAATGACAGTTGCCGTCGTAACCGGTAAACAACCGATCATTTCTGCTATTAATGTCAGTTCCAATAATGAGGATTCCACAAAAGCAATGAATGGGGACATCATTACTCTGACGTTTACGAGTGATGAGCCGGTCACCAAACTTTCCAATTTTAAGATCAACGGCAGTAATCCGGATACCTTCACGAATGAAGGTATGGTATATTCAGCAACGCATCTGGTCGATTCCGGTGATGCCATCAGCGGCGAACCGATTTCGTTCCAGATCAATGTCAAGAATGCTAAAAATGTCTATTCTCCGACGATCGAGACTACATCTGATGCCAGCGCAGTGACGATCATTGCGAAGTATCCGATCATCTCAGCCGTTCATGTTTCTTCCAATAATGCGGATCCGACAAAAGCACTGCGCGGCGACATCATTACCTTGACGTTCACGAGTGATGAGCCGGTCACCAAACTTTCCAATTTTAAGATCAACGGCAGTAATCCGGACACGTTCACAAACGTATGTCTGGTTTATACGGCCACTCATCTGGTCGATTCCGGAGATGCCGTCAGCGGCGAACCGATTTCATTCCAGATCAATGTCAAGAATGCTAACAATATCTATTCCAAGACCATCGAAACAAGTTCGGACGAAAGTTCCGTTACCGTAATCGATACATTGCACGTTAGCAATGAGGCGCAGTTTCTTGCCGCCGTCGCCAACATCAATGTCGCTCACATTGTTTTAGACAACAATATTATGCTGAGTGCCAATACATCAATCTCGCATACTGTCACAATCGACGGACAAGGCTTCTATTTCAGTAAAGCTTTGCTGATCGATGCCGCAAATGTCGAAATCGACGATGTGACAATCATGACTTCTTTCTTCTATAACGACGGCGGCGATTGGTATTTCGCAGTCATGGTCGGCGACTATGCGGGATTCAAACTGACAAACAGTACGATCACCGGTGTTGCCTATCAAGATGCCGTTGGTATCAGTGATAAGACCAGTAATACGATCTCTACTATTACCGTTGAAAATGTCGATTTCTCAACCCTTTGGGTAGGAATTCTGACAGACAGTATGACTACTGTCGTCAACGTCAAAGACAGTTCATTTGATACGTTTAAACATGGTATCTATTTAGCAGGCGATCCGGTAATGCCGAATATGATCACTGGTAATAGTTTCACAGGTTTAGTCGGAACCAATTATCCGGATGCGATCAGTGTCAGTTCCACAACATTACAAACTGTAATCGATGCGATGAGAGCTTCAAACAACTTTAATGAAATCGTTTATCCCGCCGACATCAGAGTCAGAGATGTAGTTGAATAAAAAGTTTGAATCAAAACGGAAAAAAAAGGAAAGTTATCCGACTTTCCTTTTTTTTTCGTCTGTTCGAGTATAAGTTCAATAAGTACTCTTCACCTTATGCATAAAATCGATAACCATTTGTTTTATTTTTGTTTTCTCTTCGGCGTTCAACACAAATTGAATTCCGATTCCAAGTCCGATCACCGCCATCAACATAGCTACAATTAACAAGCGAAGCCATGAGTGGATTGGAATGAGCAAAGCCATAGTTGAATTTACAATGATGAGGATGGTCATGTAACCCAAACTTTTCAGAATCGATGAATAAAACAGGGTTGGTTTTTCGTTGAGACAAAATGAAGCATAGAGTGGAATGAAGATCAGACACCGAAAGAGCTCCAAGAAACTGGATACACCGGCGATCGCATAAAGACCAATGTTAGTTGTTTTGATCAAGATATAAACAAGAGCGATATTCACTAAGCCAGCGATAAAAATGGCAATGGATGGCCATTTGAGTTTATTGGTGATCGTGAAAATATACATCAGAGGTATAATACTGAAACTGGCGATCATGCTGATCATGGTCAAAATCGCAAGTACTGTCAATTGCTGATTCGCAACTGTCGGGATCCACAGACTGAAAAAAACAGATGAAAGTGCAATAAATCCGGCGATCGGAATCCCAATCAGAATGGATGTAAACTTAAGGGTATAAAGCAATTCATTGATAAAATTATCGCGGTTGGCTTTCGCATATAAAATCGTCAGGTAGGGATTAAAGGCTGTCGGAACAACCGCGATGAGTGCCTGCAATGCCATCGGAGCTGTTTTAGCGACGGCCAGTGTTCCTGAAGCCGATGCCCCTAACATGATATTGGCAATCAGCAGATCAAGTCCGGTCAACAATACTGCACTCAGTTGATTGAATGAATTCCAGATTCCCGAACTGAACAATTCACGTACGATCGTTAACTTAACTCATTTATAGGAGATTCGTAATGCAGGCATGATCTTTTTACCTATAAAATAATTCATCGAACCTTGGATCAAGATCACCACGAGTACCGACAGTCCGATATAAAAAACCTTCGCCTTAAAAAATCTGAAGGCTACGAAGATCACGGTCATGCGTGCGATCGATCCAAAAATACTGATGATGCTGCTTACGTCTAATCGATTCATACTAAAGGCAGCCACTGAGAAAGTGGTTGTGGATACATTGATCACAAATGTCAGAAACATGATGCCGAAAAGCAACCGGACATCCAAGAGTACAGCACTTGGAATATTGATCAATTTATCTAAATAGATCAAGAGTATGATACAAATAACACTGACGAGTGCAGCGATGGCCAGATTGGTAAAGAAAGACGTACTATAGTAATCATTGGTAGCTTCCATGTCGTTTTTATGAATCTTTAGTGTCACAAACCGTGACGTCATCGACGTCAGCACGATCGTGAGTATCGCCATATATGAAGTGAAGTTATTGGAGATTGGAACGAATGAATAGGCTTCTTTCCCGATGCTTAAAACGATAAACGGAGTTATGTAGAAACTGATAAACAGTCCGATCATAACGGAAATGATGTTTGAACCTATGTTTAACACCAATTGTTTGTGTCGCATTTTTCGTCCTCGATTAACTAAATAATATTACTCCTTTTCGATGGTCATCACCACTTTTTTTAACTCGCTCTGGGTCTGATTTGTGAAATACGTGTGAAATAGATCCCATGCGCTTTTGAATTTACTGTTAAGCATATAAAAAAGGGCTAAGATGTCTCAGCCCTTTATTCAATCGAGTGATCTATAATTTTCTTTTTTTCTTTGTAAGAAAAGATTCGCTGACCAACGCAAAGCCCAATACCATCATCATTGAAGTTACATTCGGATTGACAACATCACCCGTATTCGGGATCTGGTTGATCAACTCAAAGTCGCCGGTGATCGTAACGGACGCTGCCGGCATAACGAATGTTGTTCCATCGATTACGATTCCGTTATATTTCAAACTGCCGGCCACTAATCTAAAACCGGCATTCGATGTCACAGTGACTGTAACGATCTCACCCGGAGCTGCCAGATTCTTATCCGAACCCAAGGTTCCGTTAGGGTCTGCTTCAACTTCGATCTCAAACGGAATCAATTCAGATATCTTATGGATCAGCACATCATCGTTCGGCATTGCGAATTCGGGATCAATATGAACGGTCGAGTTATATATCAGACTTCCGGCAGCCAATCGGTAACCGGCATCCGGTGTAATCGTCAACGTGACAGTATCTCCGACACCTGCCGTGGCTTTGTCGGTTTCGATCGTTCCATGCTCAAGTTGCATGATCCCAATGTCGTGTTGGATCTTTTCGAATTCACCATTCACAACCACATGGACTTGCGTTCTCTTTTCATAAGTTACCCCTAATTTCCTTCAGTAATAACAAGAAACCAATGGTTACGACTACATAAAAAAATGACAACACTGCATAAAGTACTATCTTTTCGTTTTATAATCCAATCAATTCATCGCTGATTTTATGATGCTGATATCATCGATATCGGATCATTCAATTATGTTAAAATCAAGATTGTTGAAATTGAGGATAGGTGGTAAGCTCTTAATCTGTTAGCAGAGTCTATGAATGTGATATTCGCACATTATGAGTTTTTTTTAAACTATTTTCATCTAGTTACTATTATAATACGAAAATAGCCATTATTCTATGTTAATTGAGCCGTTTCTTCCGTTTTTCGCTTGCTGAAAAAAATCGCTCAGATCTTGGCCGGAGGTCTGATCGATCAATTGATTTTGATCAATTTCACTGCGTTTGTTTTATCGACCCTGTACATGCTTTTACTCGTGATAGCGGAGCGTTTCTCAAACAAGGATCCGTAACGATCGATGAATGATTGATCGATGTTGTAGAGATAGACATAGGTATATTCATTCATCAATACTTCTTTCCATTGCGATACACTCAGATCTTTCGTCCATAGGTCATTATTACTGTATTTCGTTCCCAAACTCCAAAGGTAATTCGGTTCGATTGCGATCGGTGTGACCAAGTAACGGGTGATCCAATAGCCATAGCCATCGGTGTTCTGTGTGATAAAGTAGATCCGATCCGTACGATAATCAAGTTTGTTTGTATAACGTGTAATATCATCATAATCATCTCTGAAATTGACACTGTAATCAACGGCCCGACCTTCGAAATCCGGTTGGATCTCTTTGAAGGGAACAAACGGAACAAAGATGCATTTGATCAAGGTAGCTGCACATAAACAGAAGAGTACCGTTCGTAGGATCCAATTGAACTTCTCTAATTGCTGATTCAATACATCCATTCCGATCGCAAAAGCGATAAAGAAGAATCCGATCAGGTAGGTATTCATATAGCGGCTCAATGACGCCAACGTAGTCGCTTCATACTGTGAATAGGTAAACAGATATAAAAGCAATAATCCGCCCGCATAGATAAAATAACCGATCAGCACGCCGAAGCCCACTGTTTTGATCTTTCGTTTGAGTAGCCTGTCCGAAATTAATAAATTAGCAACAATTATAACGATAAACAGGAAGATCGCCCAACTGAAATAAGAGAGCGGAAATCGATAGTTGAATACTTTGGAATCAAAGAATACTTTTGTGAAGTTTGTGATCGTTGCAGATTGGTAAGGCAAAATCTTGGGGGTAAATAACGATAGTGTTCCTGTGAGCGTGATCTTACCGATTGCTGATGAGATCACAGCCTTTGTGAGTTTCAGATAAACTTTCCATAAAAGGCTGGTTACGATGGCCAAACTCAGCGGAATCAAGAGTAGAATCGAATGAATCCACTTGATCCTGTGTTCCGGTTTGAATTTTTTACCCACACTTCCGAGTAAAGTACCGATCAGTATAATAATCCACGCTAGTAGTACAAACACGATGCCCGATTGTTTCACCAAACACAAAACCGAACTGGCCAGGGAGAGTCGAACGATCAATGAGGTATCTACTTTCGATGCCAATCCATAGGTGTAGATCAAATAGAAATACAATAAGCCCAGTACCGCGTCTACATAGATCGTAGTTTGAAAATTATAGTAAAAAATCAGCGGTAAACAATAAAACATCAATGTGTAAAACGGGATCTTGATCCAATCCTTTAACTTTGTGAACTGGACCATCGGGATCATCAGTGAATACGAAAATACCAACATCGCTCGAACGATATCTGCTTCAACAAAGATCGGATTATAACTCAAAAAATAGTACTGAAGTAATGCGGTTGCCGGCGGATAATCTTTGAACATTGTTGTGGAAGCAGCATCGGAAGCAAAAGTATCCAGTGAAACCATGTTTTTAACGACCAACCCCCAATGTGAGAACTCATCCCAACCAGTAAATAATAAACCGCGCGTCGTATAGAGAGTCAATCCTACTAAAATAAAGAATACGATAAACCCGGGTGTTATCACCTTGCGTAAAAGCATTGATAATTTCAGCTTATGTTGAAAAACATGGATCCCCGCCCTGATCACGAATAACAGTGTGATTAACAGTACAATCAAATTCAACAATCTCAATAATCCCAACAGTCCCATTATATAAGCAACAAGAATCACCGAAAAGAAGGTAACGGGAAGTACCAGATCAAACTTCAGATCACTCGCCACAACGATCGAAATTGTTATTAATAACAATAAACTAAGCGCAAAGATAAAGTACATGGTCATCTCTTCTTTCTGTTAACCGATCGCTATCATGGATCCCACGTAAAAACATCGTTTAAAAATCCAATTGATGAATCACTGGCATATAATATCACCTTCAATGGTTATATTTTAGAATCATTGAGAAACTTAGTCAACCTACGAAGGGTTTATCCATTCGAAACAACGTTCAAATCGTTACTTTTCATAGAGCCTAATCAACAAGAGGAAAGTCATGTGACTTTCCTCTTGTTGATAGATATTGATGTTGAACTGATTCGATTTAATATCGTTATTCTTTTTGAACAAACGGTAAATAGGTAATTCCGGGAGCTGCCGCTCCTTTGTGGATCAGTGCGATCTCGATTCCCTCCAACCGATAAGCAAAGTTTGCTTTTCCGGCCGGTCCCCCGTTTCTTGCCCAACCCAACCCGCCGAAATTCTCGGCATGGGCGCGGTAGTAGATGTCATATTTAGTGGCAATATCACCGGTAAGATTGATTTTGATGGCTTCCAAGCGTTTGGCTTTGCCGGAAGTTCCGCTCATGGTACCGTCACTGACAAAGTCCGACAAGCTTATCTCGTTAGAAAATGATCTTCAACCATTTAAATGATTTGTTGCGAGCTAACGCAACAATACCGAAGGAGAAGGCCATAGAAGCGATCGTAACAGCGAAGAAGCGTACCAACGAGTCTTTATATAGGGAACTGATTCCCAACGCACTGAAGACAAACGGCATCGCCAAAATAAACATCGGATGGGAACAGTAGATCAATAAACTACCGTCTCGGAAGTACTTATAGATCTTGTGTTCGCCCAACGGTATCTGGATCATACGGTTGAATAAAAACCAGGTGACCGGTACCGCAAACAGGATCATATTATAATTGCGCGGGATATCCAAGGCACGTAAGGTGAATACTTCGACAAACATCAGTCCCAGAAATAGCAAGAAATAACGAATCGGTTGTTTGAGTTTGATTTCGTGTTTGGCCAGATATGCCCCCAGTGTCACATACAACACGCCAAAGAACAGTCCGTTACGAGTCGTCTGGAAATATTCAATATATAAGCGTGAGATATTTCCCAACAAGAAGTGACTGCGAATCAGTCCGTAATAGGAGTCCCCAAACAGTCCGATGAGAAATAGCACCGAGCCCAAAATCAGTACTTTTGTGTAGGACAAATAACTGAGTAACAGATATACAAGCAACATTGCCAGTATCAGTGCCGGCAGGTACCATAGATGCGAGATCCGATTCAGTCCCCGAACAAATTCGAACATCCCAAATACACTGAACGTACTGGAGCTAACATAGACATAGGTTCCGACGGCTAAATAAGCAACATACCAAATCATATAAATAGCCAAGATCCGCTTTATGTATTTGAATAAGAACTTCGCATTTTCTTTGTTTCCCGAGATGGGAAACTGGATCTTGCGATAAAATAGATAACCGGCTGTCATAAAGAAAAAAGGCACGACGATCCTGGCTAACACATGTATAATGGCCACATCCAAGACCATTGAATACGAAGTGAAAGGACGTACGTGCCCGCAAATAACAAGTATGGATCCGATAAACTTCATCACATCCAAAATATATAGATTTTTTCGAGGAGCAATTTCCATGTACGACCGCCTTTGAGTACTGTACCTTCAAAAGGTGTTACGAGTGAAACCAGCCTAATTGATTCGGATTATTTAGCTTCAGCGAAATTACCGTTCTCAAATAAAACGATCGTTGACCCTGAACGGGTGACAGCATCCACTTTCATGTCGTAAGTCCCAAACATGAAATCCACATGGATCCCGGAAACATTCAAATGATGATCGGCCCACGTTTCATCCATCACACTGTTGACGCCGTTCACACAACCCGAGAAACCTTTTCCCAACGCCAAGTGACACGCCGCATTCTCATCCAACAAGGTATTATAGAAAAGCATGCCGCTCTGTGAGATCATCGAAGAATGTTCAACCAACGCCACTTCACCCAAATAACGAGCACCTTCGTCAGTCAGTAACAGATCCTTCAACACTTTCAAATTCTTTTCGGCGATCACATCCACCACTTCACCGTCTTTGAAGGTCAACGTAAAGTTATCAATGATCTGACCCGCTAAATACAGCGGACGACTGCTGACAACGCGTCCATTCACTTCAAAACGATCCGGTGAGGTAAATACCTCTTCCGTCGGCATATTTGCAGAGAAAGCAATTGTGCCATCCTCTTCGTCGATACCGCCCCCCCAATGATGATCAACCGACAGACCGACCGTTAAATTCGTACCGATACTGTTCGTGAAATGCAACGACTTCAATTCCAATGTATTCAACCAGTCACGTTTCGTTTTGATTCGCAACTGATGATTGTTCCAATTTTCGACCGGATCTTCACCCTTCTTCATATACATCAACTTAAACAACACTTTCCAAAACTTCTCGATCGCATCCTTCTCGTCTTCTTTCGGAAACAACACTTCAGCCCAATACTTATTCGGTACCGGCGCAATACACCACTGAATGTGATGCGTCTGAATACGATGACGGATCACATTGCGTAGTTCATTGGAGCGCTGTTGATAAGCGGTTGCTTTCTCACTATCCAATTCATCCATCAACCCCAAATACGATGACGTTAAAAGCAGTGAACACGCACCCTCACGCACATAGCGATCCAGTTGTTCACGCTCCCAATATTCAACCTCACGGATCTGTTTCGTAGTCTGATGTTCACACTTGAATTTATCCAGCTCCGCATCCGTATAACGAATAACCACCTGCTTCGCTTCAGCCTTATAGCTCTCTTCAGCCACCAGCTTCGCAAAATGTTCATTCTCGACATCCACTTCAATAAGCACAGTCTGTCCGGGCTGAACATTCAGTCCTGAACGAACGAGTAATTGTGCATATGATCTTAGTTGTTTTAGTCCCATAAATACCCCCTATATGTTAAATAACTGCTAGAAATAGTATAACACTTATGTCGAGTTCTTATATAGTTAAAATGCGTGAGTGTCAATCCAATTGCTATGCAAAATACACTATTTAGTAATTTTGTTTCTTAATGAGTATTTCTTAGTGAAAAATAGAATTATCAAAATAAGTAAGTAAGTTAGGAAAAAAACAATAAAACCCCATAGTCCAAATAATATGTCCATAATATCCATAACGCCTGTATTTGAAAGTCGTTGACCAATTTCTATCGCGAAACTTATTACGACTAAATTTGTTAATGTAAAAATGAAGGTGAAAATCATTGTGCTGTGTTTAAATGATTTCTCAATTTGCTTAAAAATCCCATAAAAGATAAAGAAAATAAGCATACCTAAAATTCCCATCACTATTAAGTGCAGTTGTTTATCCGAAAAGAATAAACCATTACTATCATTATATCTTAATATATACTCATGAATTAAAGCAACTCTCTGGATAAGCCAGCGCAATATTTTTTCCATTTATGTACATACTCCTTTTAATTCTTATCTACCATATCTTATCATAATAAATTGGTGATACTCAGCTAACAAATACTTTCTTTTTCGAAATACCTTATATCATTATAAAATCCTTCATTTTTACACTTAGGTGATCTCAATGGAAAAAAATCACTTTTCTGCAGATAGATCTCGTTTCTCAACATGTTCCTTATGGTTCTCGTTTTTCTTCCATTCGTTCATTTTATCCTCTCAAACTGTTTCGTACATAGATCTGATCGATTTCCAGTACATCATTTCATGCTGATCGAAGAAATGTTGATCAAGCGTCTCGATCTTCGCAATTTCGAACGTTTCAAAATCAGGATCTACCTCGCATCCAATTGTAAAAAGGAGCCCTCATTTCTGAGAACCCCTCATTAACTCCGCACATTTTATCGGGTTACCTCACAATTTGACATTGAGTTGAAAATTACTCTGCAACTATCATAAAATCGGAAATATTTTGTTTTATTCGTGCAAGTGATGCAGCATCCGGATGCATTACGTAAAGCAAACGACTACCCATACTGTATGTCGGTTTCATATCTCCAACTCCGGATAAATTTGATGTGGATATTTCCCATGCTTTATTATTTTCCAACTGCCTTTTGATTAACTTTGATAGATCATCTGTTGACATATTTGTATCAATGCTCTTGCTGGTAGCACTTATAATTCCATCAATTTTTGTAAGTGTTGACAAAGAAGTTAGTTTTGCAATCATTCCTTTGATTAATTCTTGCTGATTAAGCCCTCGCTGGATATCACCATCAGCAAATTGATGACGTGCTCGAGCAAAGATCAGTGCATTTGTGGAATTTAAGGAATTTATACCTGAATTGAAATGTGCACCATTATCATCTGTAAAACTATATTTAGAATAAACATCTACGTTACCAATGACATCAATTATCTTAATAACCGACGAAAAATTGACGCGAACATAGTAATTGATATCAATTCCCACAAGATTCTCAATAGTTTTTACACTACAATTTATCCCAAAATTACCCGCATGTGTTAACTTATCATATGCACCAGTTTCGCAACCAAGAGGTGTATAGGTATCTCTAGGAATACTAACGGTAAGAATCTTGTTTGTTGTTGGGTTTACAACCATAATAATATTAACATCACTTCTTGATTTTGTTGTAATAGGACCAGCAACATCAATACCACTTATGAATACGATAAATGGTTTCTCTGAAATATCAACTTCTTTGACAATCACTTCTTTCACTGAAGTTTTTTCCACTGTCCAGATTACTCTCGTTTTTGATTCGAACTTGGGATCAACTTCAATCAAGTAGTCTCGCATAGAGTTGTCAAGGACCATAACATCAACATCTCCAGAGTATAGTTTCTCCATGTTTGTTTGGTCATCTGTAACGGAATTCCACGAATATTTTTGAATTTTTGTTGTCAATTGATCAGAAAGAAATGTATTTGTAATTTTATCCATTGTTTCAGATACACCAAATTTTGAGTTCTTAGCATCCTCAATTGAGATAATTTTACTATCAGCTAAAACTACAAATGTAATTATGCTGGTTTCAGTTTTATTATATGATAATACTTTTTCAGCTGAATACTGGACATAAAAGAGAAATCCAGATGTAATAAAAATAGCAATAATTACTAAAATCTTAATTATTTTCGAGTACTTGAATCTGCTGACGATTATATTTAATATTGCAACTCCTCCAAGTACGTAAATTGCTACAGTTGGTATAAATGTATTATAGATTAAACCCAAAAGTAAAAATAGAGAAGCAATGATAGTTACGATCCAAAGTATATTTTTAATTAGAAATTTCATACCACACCCCAACCTTCCACTGTTTATCATACATCAATATTCGTTAAATTCCAATATTTTACATTCTTTTTGGTGCAATTCTGTAAATGAGGATCTCATGTTACTAAATCTCTTATATCATAAGTAGTTTTCGAGTTTTCACATTTTGATTCGTAAATGATACAAACGTGTTTTTGGTCTTCTGAAAGAATACTATTTATTTTCCCTGATTATCCATTCCAATGAAACGTCGCATGAACACATATAGTGTAAGACATCGATTGAAGTACTTTGACGAGACATCTCGGTAGACCAGATATAAGTTCTTGAATCCGTTGTTCAAGCAAAATAAGAAACCTGCGCCGCATAGTGAACACCGTGACCGAACATCGGCCGTTGATCACTGCCGTCACATGCATCGGAACGGCATTCACCGTATCCAGGATGATGGTCGTCCAAATATCGGATGGCTGTTACGAATAGTAACTCAGTTTCCAAATGAGGATACAAACTTATGATTGCATTCCTTACGCTAGACGCGTTGCTTCCCACCTAAAAACCCTTTTTGATGATGCGAGGTTCATTTACACCTCATAACGAACAGATCTAGACAGTTGCGTCTGATACGATCTCATTGAATTGAATGAAATCGATGATTTCACGGTAGCGTTTCTCTTTTTGAAAGGAAGTAAACTGGATAATATGGGATTTGATATCTAGATTTCTCATGTGAACTTCATTTTCTTTGTTCATTATACACTAACTTTATTCAAATTACTGTCCGCCAATGAGAACATCTACGATTCAGGTTGGATAGGTTACATTAAACTGGACAGATAAAATAGGAACCTGGGAACTTAGAAGAAAAGAAAGAGTCTATTGAAGTCTAACCGCAGAGAAATAAGAACGTATGCGACTGAATTCAAGTTCCATCTGGTTAAGCTGTTTGAAAACGGGAAACCAAGATCAAAAATCATCAGAGAGTATGAACTTGGTCCAACAGCGTTTGATCGATGGATCAAACAAGGTGAAAGCAGTGGATCCTTCAAAGAGAAAGATAATCGCACACCTGAAGAGAATGAATTGATTCGATTGCGTAATGAAGTAAGACAGTTAAAGATGGAAAATGATGTATTCAAGCAGGCGGCGCTGATTTTAGGTCAAAGAGTGTGGTGATAAGGCGAAATGCCCACAAGTATTCGGGTTCAGCGCTGTGTAAAGTCCTAAAGGTTACCCGCAGTGTTTACTACTACCAATCTACGGTCAATGAAGTTCAAAATGACTTTCTATTCCGTCGAGGATGCGAAACATCAGCCGAAGATTCATTTATCGCGCTCTAATCATCGTCGGCTGCGGCCTCTGACTTACCTGTTACCTACAAGTCCTCGCAAACTTTATCTCAAATGTGTAATATATCATTTACACACCTCAATTACACAAGCTCCTTGGCGCTACCCAAAATTATATGAATACACATTTTTATTTGCACTATGCTCATTATTAGATGTGAGATATATATTTTCTGCGAATTGACATTAATATTGGATTCATTAATAATAATTGATACCCTTTACAGCCATTGATATAGAAATATCGGTTTAACCTATAACAAGGAAATTCACGTTTTACTAGTGCAAAAGCTTCAGAAACGCTTCTCCTAAATAGGTCATCCGAGCTGAGTTTAAGACTGTTGCTAAGAAAAGTTCCTAAAATATATCGAACAAATGAATACTCCAGTTCTAAATGATATTCTTGAAAGAGATTTTTCTGACGATAAAAGCTAATAATTCCCTCCCAATTAGTCAGATAATCGAATAGCTTGATATTGAATGTTTTGGTAATAGCATTGCTGCGCTGAAGGTAAAAAACAAGGGGTTGTGACACAACTCCAATAGATTCAACATAAATTAGTAAACGATAGATAAACTCGACATCTTCAAACCAAACTCCCTTTTTAAAAGCTACATCATTTTCAAAGAGAGATCGTCTATAAAGTTTGTTCCAAACGCCAGGAAATATATTGTTCATTGATTGCTTCACATCTTGTTTTGTCAATACGTCAGTTGTCAGTCCTGAAGTGACACATTGGCAATATGACTCATAAACAAAGTTTACATCACAAACAATCAAATCGAAATCACAGGTTTTTGCTTTGGTATACATGGTCTCTAGCATATTGAGATCAATCCAGTCATCGCTGTCAACAAACCCTATATATTCACCTTTTGCAATTTTGATTCCATCATTACGAGCCATCGATAATCCTTCATTTTGTTTTTGAACAGAGACAGTTTTTTTGGGATAATTTTTGACATAGAAATCGATGATTTCTTGACAGTTATCTGGGCTTCCATCATTGACAATGATAATTTCAATTTCATCCAAACTTTGATTGATCAACGATTCTAGGCATTTAGCTAAATACTGGCTAGTATTATATACAGGAACAATAATGCTGACTTTTGTCATGAATTTTCTCCTAGAGTTTGAAGGAATCGTATCATCTTGAAACGCATTTTGTATACTAAATGACAAATCAGTTTGAACTTCATACTTTTACGTCTATAGTAACAGTTTTCTGACCAGTTCGGAAATTTTTTTCTAATAATTTCAACATTTTTTACAACCTGTTGTTCTGTATTCGTATACTTTAGAAATCTTAAAGAAGCACTGTAAAGAATATGCTCTATATAAAGATATTCCATTTCTTTTGGATTTAGAGTCAATAAATTGTCAATCTGAGATACGATATAATAGATGTCATCAAATTTTATATCAAGTTGAGCATTATTAGTTGTTGATTTCTCACGGATTTGGTAGTTATAAAAGGCTTTTGGGATATACATAATCTTGTTTGCGGCCAATGCTAATCTAACATTGAAGGTAAGGTCCTCAAAGATTCTACCTGCTTCAAAAACAACATTGTTACTAATGAGAATTTCTTTTCGAATCAGTTTGGCAACTGATCCTGGATGAGATAGCATAAGATTTATTTTCATATCTCGTGAAAACTCAATCAGATTTTTAAAATAGATTTCTTTTGTTGCGTATACTTTCTTTAAATCAGTAACAATTACATCCTGTTTATCAATTTCATTGAATGTTACTAAATTTGCTAAAAAATCATTATTTATTGAGTCATCGCTGTCAACAAACAAGACATACTCGCCCCTAGCCATTTGAATCCCCAGATTACGGCAAATGCCTTGCCCTGAGTTTGTTTTATGTAGAGTAACTATATTTGGATATTTTCTTTGGAAAACATTGCATATTTCTCCAGAATTATCTGTTGATCCGTCATTAATTAAAATGACCTCAAAATCTAAAAATGTTGAATTAAAGATTGATACAAGACAACTTTCTAAATATTTTTCGGTGTTATATACTGGAATAATAATACTGATTTTCATATTTTCATCCCTTGTTCACTTTCCATTCAGATATCCAAAATATCTTGCATAAGTATTTGGAGAATATGATAATAGGATTTTTCGAAATATCATTTTAGATGATGAACATTTTATAAAACGTTCCATTTTATACTCATGTATGGTGAGCAAGAAACAGTACTGTTCTTGTTTGTCTAGGCTGGTAACTTTTGAAAACATAGCGTTTAAAACAAAATTGGTTATCAATTGATAAATATAGGATTGAATATTGGGGAATTGCGAGAATTTAAGTAGTAAATGTTTGGACAAGTTGAGGGTATCAAAGGCTTTTTTTACCTTAAAACTATAATCGTTGTTTCTCATAATACTATTGGGAACCATGAAGACCGTATAACCCACATATGCCATTGAAATCATTTTTTCCGCAGTGAACAAGACCAACGGAATGAGGCCATAATCTTCATGATATTTCCCTGGGGAAAACTCAAAATTATTTGATTTAAAGAATGAAGTTTTATAACAATATCCACATGCAACAGCGAAATTTACCTGATGTTCGAGATAAAACTGTAAAAAATCTGAACCTGTATTTAAATCTGGCTGATGTTTATCAATGAATGCAATTTTTCCTAGCTCAATATTTCTTTTTTGAACATTGTAGCTTACAATTTCAACTTCGTCTTCATCACAAAAAGTGTGCAATTTTTCAATTAGTTCATTTTCTATGATATCATCTGCATCTATAAATAAGAAATAATCACTTTTGACGATAGCAATTCCTAAATTTCTAGATATACTCACTCCCTCATTTTTTTTATTGATGATGCTATGTGATAGGGTGTTAAAGTTATAAGTTTCGATAAGTTCAAATGATTGGTCAGTTGATCCGTCGTTAATTAAGATAATTTCGTCTGGCAAAACAGAGTTATTGAACACAGAGTCAAGGCATGCCAAAATGTAATCTGCTTTGTTGTAAATCGTGATAATGACAGCTATAGTTTTCATGATTACACTCCTTTTAATTAGAAATTAAGATCGAATATAATATCTTCAGTTTAGATGTAACTTGGTAAAAGTAGATCATATACTTACAAAAATAACTGACGAGACTTAAAGCTTTGGAACCAATAGTTGACCTCTGAAAAGTTGATTGTTTACAGATGTAAACATCTTAACCAATGATTTGTGTGTAATCCCGTGACTCCTAACAACAACTCTGGTAATGGCATCCATTTTATACCTTCCTAAACTTCTCCGGTTGAATCTCCATTCGAACTCAGCTAATGCCAAGCGTAGGTATTTCTTCTCAATGCCGTGATAGGTCCCTTACAGAAACGATTTCAAATTGGAAATGACGGTGTTGATCCATTGATGCTGATCCGGATTCTCTGTGTAGTTATTCACTTCCATCGTCAACTTGAAATGGCTGTGCAGACTCGGATAAGTTGTCTTTCAATCCCCATGAAGGGAACATCCAATCTGCACATTTTCCAACAGGACATTCGAGCTTATGATTGCCGTGGCATCAACGACCGAAACAAGACGCAGATATTTAGGAAACCGTCCATTTTTAAGAGAAAATAGGACAACGACTTGTTGTTTATCTGTTCCCAGACCTCTTTTTTCATCTTTCGAAGGTGAACCGATGAAAATATCATCCATTCCGATGGATCCTTTCAATAGATAAATCAGATTGCGCTGCGACATTGTAACCTTGATTTTGCGTGCATTCAGTTTAGCTGCCGTATATCCGATGCCGACTTGACGATACAGTTCAGAGGCGGAAGTCCCATTTATCGTGCAGGACATAAGATACATCATAAGCAACAATTGGTGTAAACTCAGTTTGCTGTTCCCTATGATAGTGCCCGTTTTCAGCGAAGTTTGATGCCGACAGACGGTTCATTCATAGATCTACTTTACTCCGAAGTAAGTGCGCCGTATTTCATCGCAGATCGGACAAACAAATCCATTGGACCACTTGATGGATTCAAAGTGCTTCCGGCTTTATTCTTCCGTTCCATATCTTTCGAAGAATTCAGGCAAAGATAAGTTTTGTATAATGATGGCTTTGGGTGTTCCTTTGGAACATTGTATCATGTTGTTTTACCTCTTGAGACTCCAATTATTAAGCAAATTTTCCCAAACTATAAGTCCTATTTTGAACTCTCGAAACTTTAAGTCTCATCAGTCATAGATTCGAGAATTATTTTAAAAAAATCAACAAAAGTAATCTAGAATGATGTGAATATAGTGCTACACAAACTAGTCAGAAGATGAATGAAACGCTTAAATAAATATTGAAAGAATGAAATTGAATTACCCAAATAGCAACATTTTACTAGCAATCTACTGACTTAAATTTATAAATTAAACAATATAGTCAGAAATTCAGCCTTTTCTCAATGACTAAATCTGCATTCATTTCTTTGATTTGCGATCAATACAATTAGAAATTTAGAATTCACTCCCCAAATTATAAAATCTCATGTCAGTACACATTACTCAAGAAACTTAATCAGAGAAATATTTCTTTATTTTTTCGAATGCCTTAACAACTAGTCTACGTTTCAGAAGTTTTTCATAGTCAAGTATGAATGGTCGCATATGTGCCTTAAATGTTTCAAAATCATTAAACTCTAAAGCTGCCCTAAACGATTCGTGACTTTCCTTGGTAATCAAAAGACGTTTCTCATAAATTCTTTTACGTTTTGCACTAATATGATTACTAGCAGGAAAACGTTTTTCAGGACGCCACTGTTGATTTTGATCTTTGAGATAAAGTCGATATGATAAACCTTGACGGCGATGTCTGAACCCACCAGCTTGAGATTCGTAAATTTTTTTAGGTGATAATTCTATTAAATTCAATTCATCTTTACTTTCTTCGAGCAGGTTTAGTAAGTCGGGATGTCTTATTGTAATAATATTAGTGCCAAGGCTGTCATTTACATATTCAGGTAACCAGGCGTCTCCGATTGTGATATCAGCTGTTTCAGCTAAAACGTCATCACAGTAATCACAAGCGTTCAGTTTGAAAAAGCCATTCCCCCAGTTTGTTGTAAACAATGAACTGGTGGGAGCTTGAATTTTGACTTCTTTCCCATCAATTATGCCTACCGCTTCAACACCATATTGACTAGACTTTCTGCCTTCGATCTTAACTCGAAAATCGAATTTCCTTAAGTCTTTAGGATTAATACCCATCTGCCAAGCCATGGATTTCACAAAACTGCCAGTCTTCATGTGTCCACAAACTAAACCAATTGTGTATTTAAGTCTAGAAGCAATCAAAATATCTTCGGAAGCGATTAACCTAATCGCTTTTACAAAACAAGGGACTCCGATAAAGGCATATGAACCTGGATTTTCGCGCATTGATTTAATTACCTGTGAAATCTCAACTGGAAAGTATCTAGATTTTGTACCATCCATAATTTCAGATACAGAGGTTGATATCTGATAGTTGAACATAACATCACCATTTAATTGTTGATTTGGCTTAACATGGATAACTTTTGTTACCATCTTCTTTTCAAGTAGCTTTGTAGCGAGCCAAGTACCCATCCCTCCTGAACTACCCGCTTCCCTGAATTTTCCTATCTTGACATGCCCAGCAAAGTTTTTTAAATAATATCCAATAAATGGGTCGGATTGAATCTGACTTATTGATTGAAAAAGTGCTTGTGCAATCTGGTTTTCATTTCGAATTGAGTTTGAGAACGGGCATACTTTATCTGGACAGATAACGCTTATTTCGGAAGATTGATACTTAGGTATATATTTCTCGTCTTCAAAGACCATAGTATAACTGGAATTTGGAATCGAGGCGCAACTACCACAGCCTACGCAATAATCGTTCTTTACCACCCTATCAATTACCATATTTGATTCACATTTCATCGTTAGTGCTCCTAGTTATTTTTCTGTTATTTTTCTTTAATTTTTTTAGTAATTTAGCTGTAGATAAAAGAAACTTCTTTGTTTTGTCAAAAAAGACATACAAACCATGATTTTTCATAATATTGAAAAAAAATACATCTTTTAAAGTAATTTTATCCATCTTCCTAAGATTTTCATAATACTTTTTACCCATTTCACTATTTCCTATTTTCAAGGCATATTGATATTTCCTTCGACAATATTTTCCCAAAATCATAGATTTACAATATTCAAAATCACAAATGCTATGTTTAAAAGAGTCAAGAAGAATTTCTTTATGATCATCAAATCTGGCAAACATTTCTTCTATAGTCCGAGGTCGGCGTGAAAAACTGTTTGGATATTCTCGATAGTAATAAATAAATTCATCAATGTTTCCACACTTCGTCCTGCTGGCTGCAGGAACGAGCAATTGCCAATTCTGACTACCTAAGCCCGCAAATATGGTTTTTTTGGGATAGCAAACAAAAAAAAGATCCGCCTTCATTAGATAGCAACCACCACTTGGAAATGTTTTTTCAGTAAATAGGTCGAAAAAGATATCCTCATTAAAGAAATTTCTATTATCATCCGAATTAATCGCTAAATTCAAATTATCCTTGAACTTTTTGCGTTTACCTCTGATCAATTGATGATTTGGATGAATCAAAGCATATTCGATTTTTAGTTGGATATTGTCAGGTGTCATCACATCGTCTGCATCCGGCCAGGTAAAATATAATCCAGAAAATATTTTCAATCCTTGGTTAATAGCCGAAGCTTGACCAGAATTTTTTTGTGAAATCAGTATTAACTTGATGCCTTGTTTTTCTAATTTTGATTTGTAGTTCGTTATAACACCTAGAGTATTATCTGTCGATCCATCATTTATTAAAATCAACTCTAGTGGTGAGTAAGTTTGAGCTAATACTGAGTCTAGAAATTCACCAATGAATTTTTCAGCATTATAGCAAGGGGTTATTATACTTACTAAAGGTGCAATATCTTCGCTTACCATCTGCCAACTCTCCTCTCTTTGATTATGTAATAAGCATAAAAGAACAAGTATTATGCTAAAATAAAAACATAGATCATGTTGTTTAATCCTTAATTATTATACCATGAATAATCAACTCACAATGAGTTCTTCACAAAAAATTATGGTGTAACTTAGCAGAATAGGAACTGAATCGTAGGTTTCCCCATTGGCGGATAGTGATTTAAGAGATGGATAGGCAACTAGTAATTAGACAGTTTTTATAAGTGACCTATTTTTATACTCGATGGGACTTAGATACCCGAGTATTGAATGGATTCTTTTCTGATTGAACCAGGATACAAATGAATTTAGCTCAATATTCAACTGATCCAAAGATCTGAACTTCATGTGTTTTACGAATTCTGTTTTGATGAGTTTGAAAGTAGCTTCGGCGACAGCGTTAACGTAAGGACAACCCATCAACGCTCGGATCGTCTCCGGTTCAGAAACCGTACTATGTTCGGGTGATACCGGTTGATTCCAAAGGCGCCATGACCTCATCTGTTAAAGCATTCTTGAATTCATTCCCGCGGGGGGTTGAAAGACCTGAATAAAATTAAGACTAACCTTAACTTTAGCAAAAACGTGACCGACTAAATCCGATTTCTTATGTCTTCCGCAACTTTATCCAATGATTTCTCGATTGAATGGGTCCGTGAATAAACAGATGTAGTTCCACTTTCCATCCACTCTTACGTATGTCAGATCAATGACGAAAACCTTAAGCGAAGTGGTAGGATTGAACTCGAAATTTAGGACGTTAGGAGTTTCTGATTCATTACAGTTTTCGTTATGAACTTTGAATTGAACGATTGGTTATGATGAAACTAACGCTATTAATCTCATTATTCGGCCAATTCTTCGTCTAGAAACAAGTAATTCAACTTTCTTGAGTTCGACTTTAATTTTCCGAGTTCCATAAACCTTCTCATTCTCATTGAAAATCCGGACCACTTCTTTCTCAACCATGTCGGTTTGAACTTCAGTGACCGTAGAACGGTAGTAGTAAACACTGCGGTTAACCTTTAGGTTTTTATACAGTGCTAATGCTGAAACTTTGTGGGCATTTAGCTTTATCACCACACTCTTCGTTTTAAGATCAGTGTTCCTGCGTTAATTCGTCATTTTTCATTTTCAATTGCGTTACTTCTTTACGCAATCGAATCAATTCATTCTCTTCAGGTGTGCGATTATCTTTCTCTTTGAAAGATCCACTGCTTTCACCTTGTTTGATCCATCGATCAAACGCTGTTGGACTAAGTTCATACTCTCTGATGATTTTTGATCTTAGTTTCCCGTTTTCAAACAGCTTAACCATCTGGAACTTGAATTCAATCGTATACGTTCTTATTTCTCTGCGGTTAGACTTCAATAGATCTCTTTCTTTTCTTCTAAGTTAACAGGTTCCTATTTTATCTATCCAGTTTAGTGTAACCTATCCAACTTATTAACGTGTAATTTAACAGAATAGGACCTAATCGTTAGTGTCCCGATTAGCAGACAGTGATTTGAAGGAAGTCGGTATATATTTAACTAAATTTCAAACCTTTTCATACACTTTTTGTATAATCTAACAAAAAAGTGCTTAATTTAAATTGCACCAGGATAAGTTTGCTCATCTAAAAAGCTCATCGTAATATTAACCTCCTAAAATCTGACAAATGTCTTGTGACAGATGTAAGATGAACTAAAGGAGGATTTCTTTTGGCCAAGAAAGGCAGTATCTTTAAGAAATAAAGCCCAGAGTTTAAAGTGAGTGTCGTCGAAGCATACCTTTCCGGAAAGTTCGGAGGAATGGAAACGGTCGCGAAATATTTTGAACTAAAGATTGATTGTCAAGTTAAGGAATGGACAAAACGATATCGAAAAGAAGGTCCCGAATCGCTTTCGGAAGACCGGCGAGCGGGTGGAAACAATCCAACTCTTGGCAAGTATCGACGCGAGCAGAACATGGAAAATTGGACCCTTCAACAACAGATCGAGTATCTTAAGATGGAGAACGCCATTCTAAAAAAAGTGAAGGCTCTACGGTTAACAGACTCTGGAGAGCCCAGCGATACATTATTGTTTATGATTTGACGGAAGATGGATTCTGTACGCAGCGACTCTGCCGTTATCTCAACGTGAGCCCGAAAGCTTATTACCGATGGTTGCGTAAAGGCAAGCCGATGTATCGCTGGTATGACGAACAACTCGCAGATCGAATTCAAGCGCTCTTCGAACCTGAGATGAAAGGATATCGGTTTATCCGGGATCAACTCATACGCTTGGATCAACGACGGGTCAATGACAAAACAGTCCTTCGCTATATGCGTATCCTGGGAATTCAAAGCCCGATTCGCAAGAAACGCTTCCAAAACTGTACGACATCAGATCCCAATCAAAAGGCAAGAATCGTTTGCGACAACGTCCTTGCCCGGAATTTCGAGGCCTCTCGGCCTCTGGAAAAACTGGTAACTGATGTCAGTTACGTTTATCATCAAGAAGGTCGACTGTTTATTAGCGTAATCAAAGACCTCTTTGACAATTCCATCATAGCATATTGGGTATCGATGTTTAATGATAACTTCTTAGTCACCGCATGTCTGGACCAGATTTTTGACGAGCATTGGAATCCAACGCATGCC
>Ga0209100_1000566_pt1 | contig 31093 bp, 25 predicted proteins | sample lystaG_FD_185480 | JGI IMG/M metagenome (GOLD analysis project Ga0209100, IMG submission 185480) | Glacier valley bacterial and archeal communities from Borup Fiord, Nunavut, Canada, to study Microbial Dark Matter (Phase II) -... | ecosystem: Environmental > Aquatic > Freshwater > Ice > Glacier ... | reverse complement strand
GAAATACATATAGTTCTCATTGGCCGGATAAAGCGCTGCCGTAATGGCGTCGAGGCCCGGCATACAAATCGGTCCGGGCGTAAGTCCCGCATACAGGTAAGTATTATAAGGACTGTCCAGCAGCTGATCCGAAGAAGATGCCGCCCATACTTTCTCCAACCCTGCTTTCTGTCGGAGAAAGTTAATTGTTGCACAGGAAGAAAGACGCTGCAGACTTGGATCCTCTGCCTTCAGGCGGTTATGGAATACAGCTGAGACCGAAAGCATGTCTGTCGCTTTACTCGACTCCATCTGTATGATGGAAGCAAGCGTCATAACCTGGTCAAGTGTCATCCCTATCTTTTGGATACGCTCATAGAAATTATCATAAAGATTCAAATTGGCGTTCGTGTTGCGAAGGAAAGTATTGATAATCTCTTTTTCGGATGCATTCATATCAAAGTTGTATGTATCCGGGAAGAGATACCCGCTCAAGATAAAATCACGATCCTCCGTCGCTTCGATCATGGACACGAATTCGTAATCCACAAAAAGATTCGGGCTGTTCATGCACTCATCCAGCTTTTCGGGATCAAACTCGAGCCCGTTATCAAGGAGCTTTTGTTTGATTTCTTCATAAGTCATTCCTTCAGGGAATGTGATCGTTATGACTTCGGGCTCCTGGCACAGCATATACATCATCTCATCATACGAGAGATCCGGCGTAAGGAAATGTGTGCCGGCCAGATAGCCTCCGTCAAATCCGTTAAACTTTGACATAAGCGTAAATACAAGTGCGTTGTCGATCAATCCGCTGTCACTGAGCTTTTTGGCAATATCGGATGTATCGTCACCGTCACCGACAACAAGCATCACTGCATTTGCAGTGTCCTTGTTGATAATCAGCGACTTGTCTTTGAGGGACGCCTCAAGTGTCTCAAAGCGTTTGCTTTGAGATGTCACGTAATTATAGCCGAGAAAAATCCCGGCTATACCTACCAAAATAATCATAAGCAGGACAACCAGTATTCCGACCATTCGCTTAATCTTATTTGAGAACATAATTGTCTTGCTCCTATATCCCGGCTATTATTTCTTGTTTCTCGACTTCATTCGCTGATCCGTATTAAGGATTCTCTTGCGAAGACGGATATTCTTGGGCGTTACCTCACAGAGCTCATCATCAGAGATGAATTCAAGGCACTGCTCGAGGCTGAACTGCACAGGCGGAACAAGGCGAAGCGCATCATCATTACCGGAAGAACGTGTATTGGTCAATTGTTTCCTCTTGCATACATTAACCACAACGTCTTCATTCTTCGGGTTCGCGCCTACAATCATGCCCTCATAGACCGGCGTGCCGGCTCCAATAAAGAGAGATCCCCGTTCCTGTGCATTATAGAGTCCGTATATAACAGATGTACCTGTCTCAAAAGCGATCAAAACGCCATGTGAACGTGTCTCGATATCTCCTGCGTAGGGTTCAAATCCGCATATAACGCTGTTCATTATACCATTGCCCTTGGTGTCGGTCAAAAACTCCGTACGGTAGCCGATGATTCCTCTTGTCGGAACCTTAAACTCCATGCGGCTGTATCCCTTCTCAGGAGGAAGCATATTAATCATCTCAGCTTTGCGCTGACCGAGCTTTTCGATAACCGGTCCGACAAATTCCTCGGGTACATCGACAAGAAGCATTTCTACAGGTTCATGAAGAACGCCGTTGACTTCCTTAAGAATTACCCTGGGTTTTGAAACCTGGAATTCAAATCCTTCACGGCGCATTGTCTCGATCAGGATGGAAAGATGAAGCTCTCCTCTTCCTTTAACAATGAAAGCCTCTGTTGTATCTGTTTCTTCCAGACGCATGGATACGTTGGTTTCCATTTCACGGAAAAGACGGTCACGTATGTGACGTGATGTAACATACTTGCCTTCCTTACCTGCAAACGGGCTGTTATTAACAGAGAATGTCATGGATATGGTAGGTTCATCGATATTAACGAAAGGCAGCGGCTCAATACAGCCGGGATCACATACGGTGTCCCCGATATTGATTTCCGGAATACCTGCAATACATATGATTTCACCGACTGTTCCCGTCTGGACTTCCTGCTTGCCAAGACCCTGGAAACGCATAAGCTTTACAATACGGGCAGACTTCTGTGTGTTGTCGTCAAAACCGCATACAACGACATTCTGTGCCTGGCGGATGGTTCCGCGCTCAACTCGGCCGATGGCAATTCTTCCAATATATGGATCTGAATCAATATTTGAGATCAACAGCTGCAGGGGAGCTTCGTTGTCGCCCTCCGGACAGGGGATGGATTCGATGATAGAGTCCAGAAGAGGCTGAAAATCAACCGCTTCGCCTTTATCAAACTGGTCGAGAGTCAGACAGGACACACCCAGCTTTCCGGAAGAAAAGACAATCGGGAACTCAAGCTGCTCGTCGTCGGCGCCAAGCTCAATGAAAAGCTCGAGGATCATATCTTCCACTTCAACCGGACGCGCATCAGGACGGTCAATCTTATTTATACATACAATAGGCTTAAGGCCCATTTCGAGTGCTTTACGAAGAACGAAGCGGGTCTGAGGCATAGGACCGTCATAAGCGTCAACTACAAGAAGAACGCCGTCGACCATCTTCAAAACACGCTCCACTTCGCCGCCGAAGTCAGCATGTCCTGGTGTGTCTACAACATTAATACGAAATCCTTTATAGCTGATCGCCGTATTCTTTGCGAGGATAGTGATGCCGCGCTCTCTTTCGAGTGCATTGGAATCCATAACACAATCGATAATCTGCTCGTTTTCACGGTATATGCCTGCCTGCTGGAGCATGGCGTCTACGATGGTTGTTTTACCGTGGTCAACGTGGGCGATAATTGCTATGTTGCGGAGATTTTCAATTTTAGCCATAAAGATATGTTACCTCTTCCCTTATTCCTTGTCCTTCTGACGCAAATAGAAGCGCAGAGGAGTTCCCTCAAATCCGAAATTCTTGCGGAACTGGTTTTCCAGATACCGCTCATATGAAAAGTGCATAAGCTCCTTGTCATTTACAAAAAGAACAAATTGCGGCGGATGTGTCGCCACCTGCGTACCATAATAGATCTTCAGGTGTTTGCCTTTGTCCTGCGGCGTTGGAACCATTGCGGTCGCCTCGCCGATGAGATCATTAAGCATACCTGTCGACAGGCGCTTACCGGCCGATGCATGGACCTTGGTGATCATATCGAAAAGCTTGTCGACGCGCTGTCCGGTCTTGGCTGAAATAAACAGAATCGGTGCGTATGACATAAAGGAAAAACGTTCCCGGATATCGCGCTCCTGGGTCTCAAGCGTACCTGTTGTTTTATCAATCAGATCCCATTTGTTGACGACAAGAATACATGCCTTGCCGGCGTTATGGGCATATCCTGCGACTTTGGTATCCTGCTCGGTAACGCCTTCTGAAGCGTCGATCAGGATGACACATACATTAGCCCGTTCAATTGCTGCGAGAGAACGGATCATGCTGTATTTTTCTATGCAGTCATCAATACGGCTTTTTTTGCGAAGCCCTGCTGTGTCGATGATTGTAAATGTACCGTGTGAATTTACAACAACGGAGTCAATGGCATCACGGGTTGTTCCGGGAATATCCGATACAATGGATCTTTCTTCACCCGTCATCTTATTGGAAAGGGATGATTTACCCGCATTGGGCTTTCCGATCAATGCGACACGGATACTCTCTTCTTCTTCCTGCTCGGTGGTCCTGTCGGGGAAGTGATCATATAAAGTATCGAGAAGTTCACCGACGCCCAGTCTGTGCGCGGCAGAGATCGGGAATATTTCGCCAAGTCCCAGATTATAGAATTCATATAGTTCGGCCGGCAGAGCGCCGACATGGTCGACCTTATTAACACATACAACAACCGGACGTTTGGATTTTCTGAGCATGATCGCAATATCATGATCGGAGGCCGTAAGTCCGGATTTCAAATCACACATGAAAAGAATAACATCCGCGGTCTCCATTGCAATCTCTGCCTGGGCACGCATGCTCTTTAGAATCGTATCATCGGTAACCGGCTCAATTCCGCCGGTATCGATCAGGAGAAATTCACGCTCACGCCAGACAGCCGTCGCGTATATTCTATCTCTGGTGACTCCCGGCTTATCGTCGACGATGGAAACCCGCTCGCCTATAAGCGCATTAAAAAAAGAGGACTTACCGACGTTTGGACGTCCAATAATCGCAACAACTGGTTTACTCATCGTTTCTGATACCCCACTTTGGTGATCTCTGACGCCCTTTTCGAACAAAAAGACCGGTGTATTCATCTAATGCTTCAAGAAGTCCCTCTCCTGTCGGCCGGCTGATCACAACCGGTATGGAGAGTTTTTCTCTCAGCTCATTTACTGTCATATCATCAAGGAAAATTTCCTCGTCTGCCTTCAGCGTACAGTCCGGCAAAAGAATCATATCAGGATTCTTACTATCTGCATCCCGGTCTTCTTCTATTGCACGGACGATATCCTGCCCTGTCAAAAGCCCTGTCACTGTGATCGTTTCACCAAAAAAGTGATTGACTACGGCTCTTACTTCCAACTTGATATTATAGAGCACAGAAATCTGATCCGCAAACGAATTCAGGTGGGGTTTTGCATCTACGCCAGATAGCACCATAATACGGGGCATGCCGGCACTGTTTTTTGTGCTTATTGACACCTTTTTCCGTCTCCTGGCTGCGATACCTGCTTTGAGCTGGCGTCTGTGTTCACTTATCAGGCCAACGCCGTTTTCAAGCTGCGGGAATCCTTCATACCATGAGGGATTCGGAACAGGTCTTTGTGCCCTCAGGAAAAATTCATCTGAAGCAAAAAACAGACGCTCGCCCCTTTGTTTCATAAATTGTTTCTGCCAGCGGTTAACAAGGTCGAGCAAATCGGATGCCGAGTCCCGTGTGAAAAGAGATACCTCCGGCAAATTATTCTCACTGCGGAACTTTGTAATGCCGACCGGCACAACCGCAATGGAACACAGATTCCCTCCGAGGGAGGAAAGATCCGAAATTGTTCTCTCAAGGACTTCTTTGTCGTTCATGCCCGGGCACAGCACGATCTGGCAGTTCAGGGAAATGCCGGATTCGGTAATCCGCTGCAGACGCTGCATAATATTGCCTGCAAACCGGTTGCTCATCATCTTTTTTCTGACTTCCGGGTCCGTGGCGTGCACGGAAACATTCATCGGGGAGAGATGATAGGATAGAATCCGATCGAATTCTTCATCTGAAAGATTGGTGAGTGTCACATAATTGCCTGTCAGAAAAGACATGCGCAGATCGTCATCCTTGAAGTAAAGCGACCGACGCATACCCTTGGGAAGCTGGTCAATAAAGCAGAATACGCATTTGTTGCTGCAGGAGGAGCATGCGTCGAGAAGCGGTTCTTCAAAGCTCATTCCCAGTTCATCATCCTCATCCTTCTCAATCTGCGCTTCGAAAAGAGATCCGTCCTTAAGTAGAAAGGTGACGGTAAGCTTTTCGCTCATGATCCGCATACGGTAATCAAAAATATCCGCAACTTCTTTCCCGTCAATGGAAAGAAGGATATCACCGGGTACAATCCCGAGCTCATCTGCTATGCTGCCTTCGAGCACTTCAGATATGCGTCGATTGTTCTGATTTTTAACCGCCAATGCGTCGATCTCCTTATATTCTTAATGAAAGGAAATAATCTTCCCTTCATTTCACTTTGTTCCAGCAAACAAAAAAGCAGTGCGTCTTATGTAAGAGAACCGCACTGCCATTCTTGAAAGCTGTCTAATCCGGCTTGATTTAAGCCGTAACTTCGATCTTGACAATCTCCTTGCCATCCAGATAACCGCAAGTCTTACAGACTTTATGACGCAGCATCTTTATGTGACACTGTGGGCACTCTACGAGTCCGGGCACGCTGAGCTTCCACGCACTTCTATGACGAGAAGTTCTTGCCTTTGACCATTTGCGCTTTGGATTTGCCATATATCCACCTCCATCACTTACCTGTCAGAGAGCTGCTCTGACATATATCGGGCGCCACACTTTTGCTGAGGCGCGAATGATATTATCATATAAGACACTGCTTCTTGTCAAGTAAAACCGTATATGTTTTTAATGATTTTACCTTTATTCTTCATTCTTTTCAAGACTAATTTGTATTTCAATATCATTTTGCATCGGTTCCTGACCGGAAAGATGCAATAAATAGCGAATCAGAATACTTTTCCCTGATAAAGCGAATCCGGAAACGTCCGTTTTTCCAGGTACCGGCCATAATTCATCCGGCACAGCCAGTCGAAGCGTCTCGATTTCCATTGCAAAATCTCCGTGCGGCGTGCTGAGAACTCCCTGTGTGCGTGCCGCGGTGTTAAAAGACAGGTCCGTAGAATGTTCTCCCGAACGGAGCATAGTAAGTACGCCGTCCTTCCTGATATAGGCAAGGCAGTTCAGACATCCGCTCTTCTCTTCTTCAGCAGGAATATCTGTCCATGTGACGGACAAGGTGTCATCTTCAACTGTCAGATCTCCTTTTACTGGGATTGATGCGGATTCGGAAAGACCGCTCCTCAGGCAGATTCGCACCTTCACGCTTGTATCTCCTTATAAATGTTCTCCTCCATTGTGACTCTTCTGGTACCGGATGGTCTTCCGCCTCCCAGAAAAGGCGATGCCAGATTTTCAAACATCTCCGGGTCGTCACTTGTATAGAAACGGTGACAGGGTACATCTCCAGACTTGTTTCTCATATTATTACTGTCCAGGACCTGTCCGATTCTCGCAGCCACACTTGCTCCGGCGTTGACCAGTCTGGTCTTTGCACCCATAACCCCCGCTATGGTTCCGGAAAGAAGCGGGTAATGTGTGCAGCCCAGTATCAGCGTATCGACCTGATTATTCTTAAGGTCCTTCAAATACTCCTCCGCCGCAAGGCGTGTGATCTGACAGTCCCACCATCCCTCTTCGGCCAGAGATACAAAAATAGGGCAGGCCGCCTGTTCGATATAAAGATTTGAAAGGGCTTCTTTATTTTGGCCCCGGCTCAGCAGACCCGCTGCCGCTTCCTGTACGGCCGCCTTATAGATTCCGCTGTTTACGGTAGCCCGGGTCGCTATGATGCCGATGCGGCCGGTTCCAGTCATTTCAACAGCCTTCTGTGCGCCTGGCGTAATTACTTCCACCACCGGTACATGAGCTTCAAGCCTCACCGCATCGGCTGCGTGCGCGCTCGCTGTGTTGCATGCAATAACAATCATCTTTACGTCCTGGCTCAGCAGGAACTTCATGTTCTGAAGGGAATAGTTCACGATCGTATCATGTGATTTGGAACCGTAGGGCAGGCGTCCGCTGTCGCCGAAATATACCGTACGCTCACCCGGCAGTGCGCTCCAGATTTCTTTAAGGACTGTCATACCGCCGATACCGGAGTCAAATACGCCAATCGGACGATCGTCAGAAATGAAATCCACGCCGTCATTCATGCCGTCTTTCATATTATTCATTCAATGCACTCCACACGTTTCTTATTTTGCGCTTCATCCAGCGCATAGTTGACAAGACGCTTCATAAGCTTATCAAGCGGCACGCCTGATATCTCCCACGCCTTAGGATAAAGACTGATCTCCGTAAACCCGGGAAGCGTGTTTATTTCGTTGAGATACAGTTTGCCGTTCTCTTTATCAAGGAAAAAATCAACACGGGACAGTCCGCACGCTCCGGCCATCTTATATGCTTTAACGGCAAGCTTTCTGACACGCGCCATCAGTTTTGGATCAATCTGCGCCGGAAGATACACATCGGCCCCGGAAGCACTGAAATACTTGGTCTGATAATCGTAGAAAGGCACGCTCTCATCCGTTGCAATCTCACCGGCCAGGGATGCCAGGGGCTTTTCATTGCCCATAACAGCTACTTCTATCTCTCTGGCGTGTATGTATTCTTCGACAAGTACAGTACGGTCATATTCGGATACTTCAAGAAGACCCTTCTCCAATGCGGCCAAGTCGTCCACACGCATTGTCCCGACGGAAGACCCTCCGTTTGATGGTTTCAGGAAGCAGGGAAATCCAATTTGCTGCGCGATTTTACCTGCCGCCGCGGCTGCATCTTTTTGAATCTGCTGACGCGCAGCTGATGTATACCGGCATTGTGGAATACGTGCTTTGGCAAAGAGCTGCTTGGCATAAAGCTTATCCATAAGTACAGACGAAGCCAGGACGCCGCTGCCTACATACGGAAATCCTGAAAGCTCAAGAAGTCCCTGAAGCGATCCGTCTTCACAGTTAATTCCGTGAACCGCCGGAAAAATAACATCCGGCACTTCGCCGCCTGTTGCTGCCAGAATAAAGGTCCTGATTGAAACCGGGCTGCCGCCCGGAACATCTGAAAAAGAAAGGCGGTCGGCCCACTTCATATCACGGATGTCTTCGTCCGTACCGTCAAAGCGTCCCCATCGTCCGTCTTTTGTGATACCGACACGAATCACGGAATATCCCGCTTTACGCAGACCGTGAAGAATATTGCAGGCGGATCGACAGGAAATGAGATGCTCCGTCGATACTCCCCCAAAAAGAACAAGCACTTTTTTTGCCATTTATTTGGCCTCCCCCGTGTGGATTTAAGGCGCTTCCGATCATACAGCAGACATGGATCTGATCTGTAAATTCGCGCAAATCAGTACTCATTTTACCACGAAACAGCAAATCCGGAGCATAAGACTGCACTTTGGGCAAGAAATTTTTGTATAATATACGACTTGGGTATCGACCCGACCCATGATACTCTGATATTATAAGGGGTACAAAGTTTGTACATACGTATTATCCACAGCCTCAATATGGAGGCAGAAAGCATCAGGTAAGAATGAAAAGTTTTATCGTGTCCGCCGACAAAGACGGAAAACACGTGATCCGCGTCGCAATAAGCGAATTTGAAATGCTCACTCCGGCCGCTCTGCAGAAGGCACTGCGTCACAAGGATATTCGTGTCAACGGCAAAAAAATAGGAGAGGACTGCCCTCTCCAGACTGGCGACCACGTCGAACTGTGGCTGCCTGATGAGAATTTCATTAAATCAGCGCCGTCCTCCGCAGCACCTCACTCCAGCCTCGCAGATTACAAAATTGTATCTGAGACGGATCGGCTTCTTGTTGTGAATAAGCGTCAGGGTCTAGCTGTACACTCCGGCAAAGGCACCGAGGGTCCGGCTCTCATAGATATTATCCGTAAAGACCAGCGGAATCAGGACATTGATTTGTGTCATCGAATTGATATGAACACGGGCGGCCTGGTACTTCTTGCCAAGGGCAAAGAGAATCTTGAACACGCCATAGCGCTTTTCAAACAGGATCTCATTACCAAGCGCTACCGTTGTCTGGTACGCGGTGTGCCTACTGTCGGCGAGCCCTGTGTATGTGTTGACGAAGCCATCATGAAGGAAGTTCATGGATTCCTTGAAAAACCCGGCCACGGCGATGTCTATATCCACGACGTCCCTAAAGAGGGTGATCTTCCTATTACTTCCCGTTACCGCGTACTCAAGACGATGAAGAACATCGGACCCGACAATGAAGATGTCTCCGAGATTGAAGTCGAGCTGGTAACAGGCAGAACACATCAGATCCGGGCGCAGTTCGCGCACCTCGGCCACCCGATCCTGGGAGACGGCAATTATGGGCGCAATCAATACAACCGCTACTTTACATCCAAGAATGGAAGTAAAGTCCGCTATCAGCAGCTGTTCGCCACATCGCTTCTCTTCGGCCGCATACCGAAAGACAACCGCCACTCAGGCCTTTCCAACAGAAAGTTCTCAATCGTACCCATGTATGATGTGGATCTGCCCTTCACTCCTGAAGAAGTAAAATAATAACCGCCGGGTTACAGTACATTTCCAATGAACGACCGTATCCGGAAGGAAGGGCATCCTACGCCTCTTGCCGGAACGGTCGTTCCCGCGTAAAGAGCCCGTTTTCCTTCATCTAATCTGTGATTATCATCGGGTCAGCGTGTTGCCTGACGAAACCTGCCGGGAAAAGATAATACCGCTCGCTGACTTGATCGAGTGCAACGTCAGTTCCGAGCATGATAGATGTTACGGTTGACTGAACCTCGGCTATCCGGTCCATGTCATAAGTGCTGATTTGTTTTTGCAGATTTTCATCGGTCATGATATCGTAAATTGGAAGAGCCCTGTACATCCCGCCGATAAGGGATTGTGTCCACATCGGTATCACAGCGGCACAGATAATATCTCCCGTTGTGCTGTCTAGATATACTTCAGCGATTGCCGTGGCGTCTCCGTCCTTTTCAGTATATGAATTAACAAAATTACCGGCGCAGTTAACAATAAGCGCCTGCCTTTGTGTTCCGTCTTCCGCTGCTGCCGTTCTGAATTCAACCGGCTGGACAGCGTAGGAATGATCTCCGAGAATTAAGTCAGCGCCTGCTTCGATAAATATTGAATTCCATGTTTCCTGAAAACTGTCGATTTCGTGTGAAAATTGGGTCCCCATGTGCGGAAGAACAACGATAAGGTCCGCTTCGGTCTTTTGGGCTCGTTCGAAATCACCAAGAACACTCTTCTTTACAGACTCGAAATACGTACTGGTTTGTTCTACGAGAATCGAAGTGATATCCTGATTTTCATTAATAAAATAGTCAGTTTCATAGCCATTACAGCCATATGTATAGGAAAGGACAGCAATACGAAGTCCCTGCGTTTCAATGATTTTAACAGAATTTTTTTCCTGGACATTCCTATAGGAGCCGGTATGTTCAATTCCTGCCGCATCCAAAACAGTAAGTGTTCTTAAAGCACCCTCTTCACCTTTATCTAAAAAATGATTATTGGCTGTTGTTACAAGATCTATTCCGGCGGCTTTAAAAGCATCAACAAATGAGTCAGGGAAATTCAGTGACTGAAGCAAATAATTTTCATAGTTACTTGCGGAATATCCCGCACGCGCGCCCGCAGCGGGACCTTCAAGTACGCCGATCGCGACGTCGGCCCTGGATAAATATCGACTTGCATATGCAAAAACTTCGGTGAAATCATATTCATCCGTCTGTTTAGAATGGGCATCGGTGACTTGATCCTGAAGAAGAATCAGGTCGCCGACAAATGCAAGGGAGACTGCATTCTGGATGTCCGTTGTCTGCTGATCAGATAAGACAGGATAATTCACATCGGAAGTCTCTTGCGGAATCTTATCCGACTGAGTAAACATAGTCATTAACGCAGGAAGTGATAGAATCGAAATCAGCAAAAAGATGATAATACTTCGAAAACTGTCTTTCCGGCGTTCCTTGATCTGCCCTGCCGTATCACATATCATATCGGCTATTTTGCAGAGCACGGAATTAAGTACCCTGGTAACAGAATCAAGGCCCAGAACATAAAGTGTTGCTGTGCTCATCAGCACTGCATAAAGAATATACCAGGTCGTATAATTTTCTTTTGGAAAAACAAGTTCAAAATTCAATGTAATAATTCTATGAAACACATATATTGCCAGTGAATTTTTGCCCCATTTGCTGATAAGCGGAATTGGATTTGAGGGGGTAAGATAAGCCAGGCAGACAATCATCAGTGCGGCAATAACAAAAATGATTATTCTGACAAGCAGAAATCCCGGCGAAGCATAAGAATACATGAGATATATGTCCGCTTCCGGGTAGAATGAAAGTGCGGCATATACAGCCAGTCCGATAGATACAACAAAAAGAAGGATACCTTTCAGATAATCAATTCTCTTTCTGCCGTTCATAAAGGCATCTATTTTCGCGGTTGAAAGTTTGTATCCGACCAGAAAAAACGGATAGAAGCAAATCACTCTTGCGAGGGCAAAAACATTGGTTATTTCACTCCAGAATCCTATCAGTAGTGCAATGACGACACTAATCCAGACTACTCCCCTGATTTTTGATACGTGCTTTATGGTAAGGCGCCATATAATCAGGGCGGCAAGATACCAGAACTGGTTATACGGTTCGATAAGCGATAACGCAGCATTTTTAAAAATCACGGAATAAATCATCATGACCGTATTGAATATGAAATAAGCAGCCGCAAGTCTGACTATAGATCTTGCGGCTGCCGTATTCTCATCTTTACTGAAAAATCCCGAAATAAGGACAAAAGCCGGCATATGAAAAAAGTAGATGAGGCTGACAAGTAAACCGGCAGACAGAATATAATTATATGAATACAAATAGTGTCCAAAGACCACAAGGCATATTAGTATACCTTTGGCGTTATCCCAATATGCAATTCTATTACTAATTCGTAATTCGGTCATAGCATACGGAACTCCATCCCTCTAACCTCAGACAAGGATTATCATTTGATTGCCTTCACCTGTTCGATGATTTTAGCGACTGCTTCTTCGACGGAAAGTTCAATAACCAGACCGGTTGCGCGTTCCTTGTACTCAACGATGCCCTCGGCTGCTTTGCGGCCGATAGTAACGCGAAGAGGAATACCAATCAAGTCAGCATCCTTGAATTTAACTCCGGGACGTTCTGTACGATCGTCAAGAAGAACCTCAACCCCATTTTCCTGAAGACGGTTGTGCATCTCTTCACCTATCGCATTAATTGTTTCATCGGACGTATTGGTGGGAACGATAATAGCGTGGTAAGGCGCTGCCGCAAGCGGCCAGATGATGCCGTTGTCGTCATAATGCTGCTCAATAATCGCAGCAAGCGTACGTCCGACGCCAATTCCATAACATCCCATGACCATAGACTTCTCGCTGCCGGCCTGATCAAGGTATTTACAGTTAAGTGCATCCGAATATTTCGTACCAAGCTTGAAGATATGACCTACCTCGATACCGCGGCAGGTCTCTACAGGCGCGCCGCACTTAGGACAGGGATCCCCTGCCTCAATGGTACGTATATCTACAATTTTTGTAGGTTTGAAGTCGCGAAGCAGATTGACATTCTTAAGATGGAAATCTGTCTCATTGGCGCCTGTAATAAAGTTAGCCATGGCGGCCACTTCATTGTCAGCGATCATCTCTATCTCCTCTTTAAGGCCAACCGGACCGGCAAACCCTACAGACGCGCCCGTTACGCGCTCAACATCGGCGAAACTTGCCAAAGCAAGTTCATTGGCGTCAAACAGGTTCGAGAGCTTTGTCTCGTTGATCCCGCGGTCGCCCCTGACCATGACAGCCACTATTTTTCCATCTATTGAGTAGAGAATTGTCTTCACGAATTCTTTGGGTGAAGCCTTCATAAACGCCATCAGCTCTTCAATTGTACGAACATGAGGCGTATGAATCTTTTCGATTTCAAATATTGATGCCGGAGCCGGGAGATCGGCTGTTACGCATACAGCCTTCTCTTCGTTAGCAGCGTATCCACAGGTCGGGCAGTATGCAACCGCATCTTCTCCGACGAGCGACTTAACCATAAACTCCTGGGAACCTGAACCCCCCATTGCGCCTGAATCGGCGTCAACCAGGATGTAGTCAAGGTTGCAGCGGTCAAAAATCCGGCAGTATGCTTCATACATAGCCTTGTATGAAATATCAAGTCCGGCCTCGTCCGCGTCAAAACTGTATGCGTCTTTCATAACAAATTCACGAGCACGCATCACGCCAAAGCGGGGACGTTTTTCATCCCTGTACTTATGCTGAATCTGATAAAGAGTGACAGGAAGCTGACGATATGAACGTATATTGTCGCGCACAGTCTCGGTAAACGGCTCTTCATGAGTCGGTCCAAGACAGAACTGGCGCCCTCCCCTGTCCTGCAGACGGAACATCTCCTGACCAAACTTATCCCAGCGTCCCGAAGCCATATAGACTTCAGCCGGCAAAATCGCAGGCATGATCAGTTCCTGAGCACCCGCCCGGTCCATCTCCTCCCGCACAATGTTCTCAACCTTGCGGTACGCACGGTAGCCCATTGGAAGAAAGGAATAGATTCCTGATGCAATTTTTTTCATAAGTCCGGCACGCAGCATGAGCTGGTGGCTGACAATTTCAGCATCCGAGGGAATTTCTCTTTGAGTCGGCATAAACAGCTTGGAAACACGCATATTTTTTCTCCTGATCTTTCTTGGTGAATATAAGAGAGTATACTTTTTCGACACTTCTATGTCAAACCAGGAAACGCATTTGTATATCCTATTTGTTTACGATAATATGCTATTTGAAAATACTGATAGATTAATCAATATTTCGGAGTCGGAGGTAGATATGCATATCTCTCAAACCAGATCCGCGAAAGGATCTGATACTCTGCTACAGAAGTCGGCGCCAGGTTTACTGGACTGGTTTATTATCTTCATATTTGCTGTTATATCATAGGCCTGCTTTGATCAGGCCTATGATATGAAAATCACCATGGCGCATGCTTCAGATTTCCTTACATGCGTTTTTAATGGAAGGCTTTTTCATTTCTTTGAATTTGTCATGGAAAAAGCTTTAGCAGGCGGTTATTATTCTGCTGATGGTAGTCTGGACATTGCGGCATACAATATCATGATTTACATAGTCTTGTCCATATGTTGTCTTCCTCTATACTTCCTTAATAAGGCGGTCAAATTCTAGCAGAATAGAGATAGAGCGCGGATTGTTATATCTGCGCTCTTCAACGATTCTCATCTATATGCTGCCCCCCATTATCTACTATCTCAGCCATCGGGTGGCATAACTGTCAATAAAGCTTGCTTCTGATTGATATGCGCTGTTTGGTGAAGATTCCGGTAAGGAGCATTCCAATAATTATTCCCACAGCGGCCTGCCCCAAATTAGGGATGACGGAGCCTGCAGCCGCTATTGGTCCGTACATGAACGGAAGGGCTTCAAAGCAGAAATATCCGACGACCATAATCATCTCAGCGATTGTAAATGCGATTATCTTTCTGGAAAGCTTTACTTCTTCCTGTCTCATCAGAAGTCCCGCTGTCAATCCCATAAGTCCCTTGATTACAAATGTTGCAGGAATATAGACCGGGTAACCTGCCAGAAGGTCGGCAAGTGCGGATCCTATTGCTGCCGGAAAAAACGCGGCCGGTCCCAGAAGGAAAGCGGCGACCAGAATAAATCCGTCACCAAGATTGGCATACCCGATTCCAGTCGGAATTTTGAATTGTGTTGCTATAAGTATAAGTGCTGCAAAAACACCTGCAAATGTCACTCCCAAAATAACTTTCAGATAGGAGCCGGATTTGAGAAATTTGTTTTTCTCAACGGGTTTCTGATCACTCCCGGTATGTGTTATAATTTCGTCTTTCATATTTGTCCCTCACCTTTATGTTGTTATTGCTATTCTATATGGAATTTGATACCATTAAAAGTATCAGTTTTCATCATTTTGATAGCATCAGTTGTCATGAATCAGGTGAGGTACCTATATGTATATCCCAACGCTGCTTACAGACTCCGCAAATTCTCTATATATGCAGTTATATGAAAGTCTAAGGAAAGATCTGGTATCCGGCCAGTTAACAGCGCGGACACGCCTTCCATCAAAACGGCTGCTCGCCTCCCAGTTAGGCGTAAGTGTCAATACGGTTGACGCTGCCTATCAGCAGCTTGTCTCAGAGGGATATCTTGAAGCGCGTCCCAAAAGCGGTTATTACGCCTGTGATCTGGGTGCTCACGTGTCGCGTGAAGCGTCTTCCAGAGATATCTATTTTGCAGAAGTCCCGGCAGATAATCATGACAGTACTTCAGAAAAGAAGTCGTCCGTCATTGATTTCTCACCGAACGGCGTTGATCTTTCCGCACTGCCGCTTTTAAAGATCAAAAAGACGATACGCGATGTATTTGATGAAGAAGGCGTTGATATTTTTTCATCATGTGAACCCCAGGGTGCCGTGCGTCTTCGATACGCCCTGTGTAAATATCTCAGGGAGTCCCGCGGAATGCTCACTCACCCTGACCAGATAATTCTTGGTGCCGGAACCGATTATATCCTGCAGCTTCTTGTGCAGATACTTCGTTCGGCACACGATATCAGGGCGGTCGCCATGGAGAATCCCGTATACAACAAGGCATATCAGATTTTTACAGGACTTGGCGTTCCCGTTGAACTGATACCGCTCGATAAGTCCGGAATCCATATGGAAAGCCTTAAAAAAAGCGGGGCCAACCTGGTCTATACAACGCCCTCACACCAGTTCCCTCTTGGCATTATCATGCCGGTAAGCCGCCGCACGGAGCTTCTCGCATGGGCGGCCGGCATGGATAACCGTTACATAATTGAAGATGATTATGACAGCGAATTCCGCTATGCCGGACGTCCGATTCCTGCTATAAGCGGACTTGATGCGCAGAACCGGGTTATTTATCTGGGAACATTTTCCAAATCAATTGCACCCTCGGTCCGAATCAGCTATCTGGTTGTTCCGCCTGAGCTGTTAAGGGCTTTTCAGAGAAATTTCTCCTATTTCAACACTACAATTACGCATCCTGATCAGCTTGTTCTTGCACGCTTTATTGAAAGCGGTGATTTTGAACGGCACATCAACCGGATGAGGACACTGTACCGCAAAAAGAGGGATCTCTTTGTAAGGACTCTGTCTCCCTATAAAACCAAGCTTTCTGTCAGCGGAACAGACGCAGGGCTCCATCTTTTGTGTCATGTCAAAAATGGAATGACAGAAGATGAGTTGGTTGAAAACGCAAGAAATGCCGCGACAAAAGTCTACGGCATCTCTTCTTATTATTTATCTGACACAACAGGCACAACAGGCGCAGGAGCATCTGCCGCAGGAGCATCCAAAAGCACTGTGCTTCTGGGGTACGCAGGACTCTCCGACGAGAAAATTATTCAAGGCGTCGCTGCTCTTGCAAAAGCCTGGCGGTTATAGGATCAGACCTTTCTTGTGAGTTTTTCAGTCTCTTTGGCAATAGCAAGTTCTTCATTGGTAGGAATAACAAGAACCTGTACTTTTGAACCTTCTGCTGAAACATTGGCTTCGATGCCTCTGGTGCCCTTATTGAGTTCCCTGTTGATCTCAATTCCCATATAGGCAAGACCTTCAACGGAATCTTCACGAATCTGGTAAGTGTTCTCCCCGATACCTGCGGTAAATACGACTGCGTCGATGCCGCCCATGGCGGCTGCATAAGCACCGATATACTTCTTGCACTGATAAATAAACATATCAAGCGCAAGACGGGCTCTCTTGTTGCCCGCGTCAGCTGCGGCATACAGATCCCGGAAGTCCGAAGACACGCCGGAAATTCCCATAACACCGGATTTCTTGTTCATAAGGTTGTCGATGCCCTTCATATCAAGGCCTTCTTTTTCCATAAGAAAGGTAACAATTGCAGGATCGATATCTCCGCATCTTGTTCCCATGCAGATACCGGCCAACGGTGTAAGACCCATGGATGTATCTATACATTGTCCGTTCTTAACCGCGGCTATGGATGAACCGTTGCCGAGATGACACGTTACAATCTTCAGGTCCTCCATAGACTTCCCTAGCATGGCTGCCGCGCGCATCGCAACATATCCGTGTGATGTGCCATGGAAGCCATAGCGGCGGACACGGTACTCTTCATACAATTCATAAGGAAGCGCATACATATAGGCAGCAGGCGGCATCGACTGATGAAATGCCGTGTCGAACACAGCAACCTGGGGAACGCCGGGCATAGCAGCTTCACAAGCCTCAATACCGGTCATGTTAGCAGGATTATGAAGCGGGGCAAGGGCTGTACATACGCGGATAGCCGCTTTAACGGAAGGCGTGATAATAACCGAGTGTGCGAATTTCTCTCCGCCATGAACAACACGGTGGCCTACGGCATCAATTTCCATCATAGAACTTATGACGCCCAAGTCATGGCTGGTAAGGATTTCAAGTACTTTCTCGACGGCTTCTTTATGATTAGGAAGATCTTCCTCGATCGTAACCTTATCCTGATCGCCTTTTGTATGAATAATACATGCATTATCCAGACCGATTCTTTCAGCTCCGCCCTTTGCCAGAACAGCACCTGTCTCGGATTCGAAAAATTGATATTTAAGGGATGAGCTTCCTGCATTAATAACCAGAACTTTCATGTGTGACTCCTTCTGTCGGCATTCCGGCACAAAAGCCGCTTTCACGGCTTTTGTCGGTTCAGCCAAATATAATTGTATGCCTATTTGTTTGTTTTTTTAATTAATCGCCTGAACTGCCGTTATAGCGGCAACGCCGACAATGTCATCCGCGGAACAGCCACGGGAAAGATCATTAACCGGTGCTGCAATTCCCTGTGTCACAGGACCATATGCTTCTGCTTTGGCAAGACGCTGAGCAAGCTTGTATCCGATATTACCGGAATCGAGATCCGGGAAAACAAGTACATTCGCTTTTCCGGCAACCGGACTGCCCGGTGCTTTGCTGCTGCCGACGGAAGGAACGATCGCAGCATCAAGCTGGAGTTCACCGTCAAGATTTAAGTCAGGCGCCTTCTCTTTGGCCAGACGCGTTGCTTCCACAACCTTTTCAGTCAGAACAGAATGCGCAGAACCATAAGTTGAATAAGAGAGCATGGCAACATTAGGCTCAATACCTGTCAGCTGTTTGAAACTCTTTGCAGAGGAAAGGGCAATCTCGGAAAGATCTTCTGCGCTTGGATTCTCAACAAGTCCGGAATCTGCAAACAGGAAGACTCCGTCCGCACCGTATTCGCAGTTGGGGACGATAATCATGAAAAATGCAGATACCAGCTTTGTGCCGGGAGCTGTCTTTAGAATCTGAAGCGACGGGCGAAGTGTATCCGCCGTACTGTGACATGCTCCGGATACCATACCGTCAGCAAGGCCCATTTTGACCATCATGACACCAAGGAACATTTCGTCCCTCATAAGTTTCTTAGCCTTTTCTCTTGCTTCTTCGATGGATGCAAACTTCTTTTTTCTGAGTTGGGCAAAAGCCTCAACATATTCGTCATATTGCGGATAATTCAGGGGATCAACAAAAACAGCCCCTGAAATATCCCATTCCCCGGCGCTGCTCATTAATTCTTCTTTATTACCAATAAGGATAACTTTTACTATTCCCCGTTCAATAAGCTTTGCCGCCGCTTCGATGGTACGCGGATCATTTCCCTCAGGAAGTACAATAGTCTTATTGGCCGTTTTGGCCCTCTCGATAATTGTGTCAATAAATGCCATGAAAATTCCTTCTTTCTTTCATTGAACTCACGATGTACGTACATAGTATAAAGAAAAAAAAGAATGTAGGCAATAAAAAATGGCCGTCTTTACAATTGATTTTTATTTTTTATCCGGATGTGTAAATTTCACTGCTGAATTTCATACAAAAGCATGAAATCAAACGCCAAGAAGCGTTTCAAGGTTATCTTTGGCAAAAACTACTACTCTGGAATTGTCCATTTGACGGAAGATTGTTCCGCTCGCGGCACTGGTTGTGCTTGTCGCAAGATGTGATTCCAGACGTTTCAGCGCAACCCCGTAAAGATCCCGGTCATCTGCCTTCACTGCGATCTGCAAAATGATTCCGTATGCCTCAACTGCTTCCACGGTTGTTGTCGCCTGTCCTGAAATCAAATCATAGTTTGTAAAAAGCATACCCTCGTTATACATTTGTTCCTTAATCCACAAAAGAGTCTGAGAAGCATCAAGACCGGCTTCCACTAAGTGGAGGGTTACCTTTAGGGATAAGATGAGATCAGCCTGTGCTGTCTCACCCGTGAAGTATACATATCCTGCAGAACTTTGTGTATATCCGATGGCATAAAGCGGAAGGTCGCTTGAAATCAGGGCACCGGACAGTATGTCAGAAGCCGATGTGTACATAGGCGTATACTTGCTGTCAGCTTCGCTGAGCATACGGAAGACTTCCAGGTCCAATGCGCTGAGACTGAGCGTCGTAAAAGATCCGCCGGTAGGCATCTGACCCTCAGCCGCTGAAACGATGTCCTGGTTTGCGCCGGTTGGAACCGGTGTGTTCAGTGAGTCGGTTATGGTCTGATCTTCAAAGAAGAATCCATCACTGGAATAAAGGGCATCTGCAAATTTCTCAATTCTCGTCCAGTCGGAAGCCAGTCCCCATTTGTTGTAGTACTCCATAAGCGCCCTTACATATCCTATGGTTGCTTCCATGGAATAAGCTGTCTCGGGCGGCAGTTCCTCAAATTCAGCATGCGGGGGGGAAATCTGTCCCAGGCCGGAAAATGCGGGAAGGTCAGTTATTTTTTGTCCAGGTACCAGAAATCCGTCCGCGCCTGTGAAATCCTTTTCAATGGCATTTGCCAGTTCTCTGGCGGAATCTTTGTCTCCGGCCTCCACGTAACAGCGCAGAAGAGCCACCTGATCCGAAGTCACCAGATATTCAGATGCGTAGGCGGTGATGCTGCTTATTGAACCTGGCAGCGCATACCAGCTGATAACATAAGGGGCTGTAAATGTCTGACTGTTCAAAAGAGTAAGTGTCCGTGACAGCATATCCTGAGGCACAATACGCGACTCGGTCGAAAGCGCCGCAATTTCTGCATCTGAAGAAGCAGGCGTCACCTTAATCTCCCTGCGGTCATAGAAAAATCCATTCAAATAAAGGCTCACCAGCACAATAGCGGCAATAAGAATCAGGGCGGCCGGTATTATAATAAAGATTCTATTTATTCCCTTTTGCATTGATCTGGATCTATTTGAACCACTTTTCATCCTACTCCTCCAAAGAGATGATAATATATCGTCCCTGATGCAGACTATCTTAATGAATTCAATCCGTGTAAAATGAATTCCATATATTCATTTACTGATATCATGCGTTTATAATCCTCACCATTCTATCACATTCCATTCAAAAGGCAGGTGTATTCATTCATGAAGGTTGTCGGAATTGTTGCTGAGTATAATCCATTCCATTTGGGTCACGCTTATCAGGTAAAGAAAGTCAGGGAACTATTCGGAGACGATACGGCTGTCATAGCTGTAATGAGCGGCTGTTTCGTGCAGCGCGGCGAACCGGCGATTGCAAGTAAATGGGCCCGCACACAGGCTGCTCTGAATTGCGGCGTTGATCTTGTCATTGAGATTCCGTTCACATTTGCCTGCGCCTCCGCAGAACGTTTTGCATATGGCGCTGTCAGTCTTCTTCAGGCGACAGGAATTGTATCCGACCTTTATTTCGGAAGTGAATGCGATGATCTGCTCCTTTTACAGTCCATAGCGGATGTCCTCTATGAGGAAGATCCGGCTTTCATAACGCAGCTTAAATCCAATCTCCAGGAAGGCCATTCTTATGCAAAAGCCAGAGAACTTGCCTTAACCGTATATCTTGCCGAATCCGGCAGAGACGACCTGGCAGAAAAGTGCCGGACAATTCTAAAAATGCCCAATTCCATCCTGGCCGTTGAGTACCTTATCGCGCTTAAAAAGACCGGTTCAAAAATAAAGCCTTCCGTTCTCCTACGTGCAGGCGCCGGATATCACGATATATCCCTTGATTCACATAATACCAGCGCAACAGCAATCCGTAACACTGTTACAAATGCACGCACCGGAGGCGTCTGCAATGTTTCACTCCTTGCGGATCAACTTGCAGGAAAGATGCCGGCCCAGTCTCTGTCCGTGCTGCTTTCTGAGTGGTCGCACGGAATCCGTCCTGTATCCGCGTCCGACTTTCTTCCTGAAATCATACTGACACTTCGTACAGATACACTCTCGAGGCTTGATGAGATTGCCTATATGGGCGATCAGGTTTCCCACCGCCTGAAAAACGCCGTAGCCGGCCTGAAAAGTGTCTCCAGAGACGAATTACCGGGGTCATTTCGAACTTTGTCAGACACAAGGCGCTATGCGGGAACCCGCATTAACCGGGCACTGGTATCGCTTCTTTGCGGGCAGACCATATCTGACCTTGCCTTCCTTTCCAATCCTGAATATATCCGGATTCTGGGATTTACTGACCGCGGAAGATATATGCTCCGTATCATGCGCAAGACTTCGAGTCTTCCTCAAATTGATAAGGCGTCCGATTTTCTGGAGCATGGATCTAATAATAAGCTTACCCGTATGGCCGAACTCGATCTTCTCAGTACCAATCTCTGGGGACTTAAAGCCGGATATATATACGGTGATGAATATGAGCGGACTGTTATCCGCATCAAGGGGCGAAAGAATTAGGTTGAGCTCGCAGCGAGCTCTCTTTCACACTTGCGTTAAACCCCTCTTTTGGAGTAAAATAATTCGATACGCCGGTCAATTCCGGCATAATTTTATAAGAAATGGGGGATCATATGATGTCCAGCAATGTTTTTGATACTTTGGAAGCCCGTGGCTACATCTCACAGGCAACACACAGAGATGAAATTTATGAAAAATTGTCTAAGCCGGGTGTATCTTTCTATATTGGCTTTGATCCCACCGCAGATAGTCTTCATGTAGGTCATTTTGTACAGATGATGGTAATGAGCCATATGCAGCAGGCAGGGCATCACCCGATTGCGCTGATGGGCGGCGGAACCGGAATGATAGGCGACCCGAGCGGCCGTACTGATATGCGCCAGATGATGACAGTTGAGACAATCCAGTACAATGTGTCCCGGTTTGTAGATCAGATGGGAACTGTCGTAGATTTCACAAACGAGCGAGCAACCATCGTAAATAATGCCGACTGGCTTCTGAAGCTCAATTATGTTGAGTTCCTGCGCGAAATCGGACCTCATTTTTCTGTCAACCGCATGCTGACCGCTGACTGCTACAAGCAGCGCCTTGAGAAGGGTCTCTCCTTTCTGGAATTCAATTACATGCTGATGCAGAGTTATGACTTCCTGTATTTGTTCAGGAATTACAACTGCACACTGCAGCTCGGCGGAGATGATCAGTGGTCGAATATCTTAGGCGGCGTCGAGCTGGTCCGCAGGAAAGATCAGGGCGAAGCCTTCGGGCTCACCTTTACGCTTCTGACCAACAGCGAGGGCAAAAAAATGGGCAAGACCGCCAAAGGGGCTGTCTGGCTTGATCCCGAAAAGACGACTCCGTTTGAGTTCTACCAGTATTGGAGAAATATTGATGACGCTGATGTTATCAAGTGCATGAAGCTCCTGACATTCCTCTCTCTTGAAGAGATTGCCGAATATGCAAAGCTCACTGATTCTGCGGTAAATGAAGCCAAGAAGCGACTTGCTTTTGAGATTACAAAGATCGTCCACGGAGAAGAACTGGCACATGCTGTTAAGAAGCAGACTGAGGATCTTTTCGAAAAAGGCGGTCGTTCCGACGATATGTCTACGACGATTGTAAGTGCGGATGACCTGTCCGGCGGAATTTCCCTCCTGGATCTTCTCTGCACGGCAAAGCTCACAGCGTCAAAAGGCGAGGGCAAGCGCCTGATCGCTCAGAATGGTATTTATCTGAATGATGCAGTAATAGAAGATCCCTTCTATTTGCTTACTGAGAAGGACTTCACCAAAGACGAAGCTATTATCCGCAAGGGCAAGAAGATATATCACCGAATTTCGCATACCTGAAGGAATTTTCGACATAATTAACTGATATGTATAATAAATGACAAAAAGTCCCGGTAGTTCGGATCGAACCACCGGGACTTTATTTAGCAAACCAGACAGGATCCCAAGTACGGCTTAAGCTACTGTATTAGCAGCTTTGGAAATACGGGACTTCTTTCTTGCAGCTGTGTTCTTGTGGATATATCCCTTAGCAGCAGCCTTATCAAGAGTTACCTGAGCTTCCTTAACAGATACAGACATTTCTGCATCTGAGACTGCGATGGAGGCTTTCGCCTTCTTTACCACCGTGCGAATCTCGCTCTTTTTCATCTTATTTGCGGCCGTTTTCTTTTCACTTACCTTTACGCGCTTGATTGCGGATTTAATATTCGGCATTCCTTCACCTCCATCTTGTTTTCAATTCTGACACCAAGGAATTTTACCATGATTTCTTCAACTGTGCAATAGTAAAAGCATATAAGTCTCTTCTTTTGTATAAGTTTTACCTTACTCCACGCCTACATTAATATAGTGCATTTCCGCATCTTTTATTTTCTGGTTCAACCAAATAAGTTCACGTGAAATGACAACGATTGTAATTCCCAGAGCAACGCCGTCCGAAATCGGGCTCGAAAGCCAGATTCCATTAAGACCTAAGAAATTCGGCAGGATAAAGTACATGGGGATAAGCAATATGATTTGACGAAGCAGTGTCATAACCAGAGATACAAAAGACTTGCCGATGAACTGAAAAAAGTGCGCGGACACAAGTTGAAATCCAAGGAAAGGCAGTATGATCATAACTTTTCGCATCGCATTGGCGGTCATAACTACAAGTTCCGGATCATCATTGAAAAGCGAGACAATCTTCCCCGGAAAAACCTGCACGATGAAGCCGGCTAATACGGTCAGGCAGGAGGCGAAGATAACAGTGAACAAATACGCCTCCCGTACACGTCTGTAATTCTTAGCACCATAATTGTATCCGACAATTGGCTGAAGACCCTGATTAATTCCAATGATCGGCATGAGGCAGAACATCGCAATTGAATTGACCAGTGTCATGGCGGAAATCGCCAGATCGCCGCCGTATTTTGCGAGCTGCAGATTTGCAATTATCTGCACAAAAGAAGCCGCAACCTGCAGCGCAAAGGATGAACTTCCAATGCCGGCGATTTTGCCAAGCACATGAATCCGCGGACGCAAGTTCTTCATATGCAGACGGACAGGTGATTTCCCTTTTGAATAATAATAGAATACGATCCCGAATGAAATCATCTGCGCAAGGGCGGTCGCTATGGCTGCCCCCCGCACACCCATATTAAGTCCAAACGGAAGATAGATATCCAATCCTGCAAGCTTAATGTTGCCCGCCTTGAAGATAAAGAAAGGATCCAGAATTATATTAGCTACGGCACCGGTTACCTGGGTCATGACTGACCAGGTCGGATGCCCTACGCCGCGCATAAGACTTGACATAGAGAACTGTATCGTATTGAAAGTATTCACGGCCAGAAGTACATAGACATATTCAAGTGCGAACGGCATTGTCTTTTCGCTCGCCCCGAACAGCCGGAGAAGCGGTTCTGCGAACAAGAGTCCGAGAATCATAACGATCGTTCCGATTATAAAGGAAAAGGCAGCGCAATTTCCCAGGACAAGTTCTGCCTCTTTTCGTTTTTTCTCTCCGAGACGTATCGAGATCAGCGCAGTAGAACCAATGCCGATCAGAGCCATAAAAGAAAAAGCAATGGTTGTCAGAGGCATCGTCAGGCCTACGCCGGCCATAGCGATCGCTCCATTTTCCATCTTTCCGATCCAAAAACGATCGACGACATTATAAATTGCATTAACCATCATTCCGATCATAGTCGGGATGGCAAAAGATATGACAAGGGCCGGTATTTTCTTTTCCGCCAGAATTTTCTCTCGCTTATGGGCACTGGCGCCATGCGGATCAAGTTCGAGTATTTCGGGACATTCATTCTCAAGGGTACTTTCTGCATCCGCGAGGCTTTCTTTATCTGCCATTTTTTCTGCAGCCACAAGTGGTTCTGTCAGCTGTGATTTTCTTTTCTTAAAAAACATATCCCCTCTTTCTCCGGCGGCACGGAGGGCACCGATGTCAGTTATAACTCATTTACTTTACACGATTTGTGAGAAATGTAAATGATTGTATTATTTTTCAAAAATAAATGAGATTTTTGTTGATAACACAGAAATTCTTATGCTAAAATGTATCTATCATCAATTTCAAATTATGGAGGGAAAATATTATGGAAAACACAGGAAATGAAAAGCTATATGCAATCCTGGCTTACATTTGTCCCCTATGGATCGTTGGGTTATTAGTCCCGGAGAAAGATAATGAATTTGTTCGTTATCACGTTAATCAGGGCATCGTTCTTACGATCTTCGGCGTGTTGGCATCAGCGATCTCATGTGGTATCTTATCCATCGCATGGCTTATCTTTGCAATTATTGGAATTATCAATGCCAATAAGATGGAAATGAAGCCAATGCCCATTATCGGAAAGATCACAATCCTCAAGTAATGACTCTCTCCTCAGGTTATGTCTCTCTCCTCAGGTTATGTCTATCTCCTCAGGTTATTACTCTCTTCTGGTACATCATATGTCAATGGCCTACGGGTGGATCACTCTGTCGGCCTTGAGTAAATCGCGCGTGATTTCGCTCATTGGAACCGGTTGTATTTTTAATACAGCCGGTTCTTTTTTATAGAAGGCAAGACTTTCGAGACTTGCCTTTATTTCTACGTCATGCGCGGATAGGCGCAGTAAAATGTCGTGGGCGGGATGGCCTTCCTCTAGAAGGAGCACACCGCGGTGATAGAAAACAATCTCATCAGGCTGCGTAAACCGGTCGCAAAGACCCTTTAGAAATATCAGAAGAAGCTGCTGCCCATGTGCCCTATCGTCCACTCCCAGTTGATCATCCGATATTACTATGACGACACGCCCCGGATTTCCTGAAGTCGCAAGAAGAGAGAATGCAGGGTCGATCAGGGTCTCATTTTCTACATACAGTGCTTTCTCAAGTTCTGCAAGCTTAGCCTGGGTCCTCCCCTGGCTGCGTCTTTCTTCATTTACCATTTTCCGTACCTCTTTTCCCGGCCAGCAGCGAAATAGCTCTGGGAATAGCCGTTTTGCTGTTGCCCCAGGGAATATCCCTATTTCTGTAATCAAATTTGAGTGTAAACCCTTCCATATCTTTTATCATCTCATCGAGACCAAGATTCTGCTTGGCGGCAAGTACCCCGACGAATTCATTTGCCTGTGTCTGAGACAGGAGCCTGCCCGCGCCCCGCAGCAGAAAAGCTGTATGGCGAAGGCAATGATTCGTCTTTGATTCGAACATTTTCCGGAATTCCGGATCTTCGAAAAACAGCCAAAGCAGTACATCCAGATATCTATCCATCGTATAATTGATCTTGTCGCAGATAATACATGACTCGACACGTCCTTCAATCTTATCCGCAAGAAGTTCCAGATTCTTTTTGTAATCCCGGTCGCGGCCCTTAAGAAAAGACCCGGCTGCCGGAGCTGAGCTTGACAAAGGCGCGCCCACATCATTTTTCAGGTCAAGCAAATGTGTGTGAAGCATCAGACCCATACCGAGCCTGTTGATTTCAGCTGCATACATGCGGGAAAGATGGTGCCCGCAAAATCCAATTGTATTGGTTGTTTTCCTGACGTCAGGCTCCATAAGCGATGCCCCGAGATAGTAAGAAAGCGAACTGTCTTCTACTTGCGCGGCAAGTTCGCAAAGCGGACATGCAGATATAGACCGATATGCATCATTCACGGGAATCGTATATATTTTTTCCTTCATGTTGCGATTTCTCCGATACTGGGATTCTGTGTACTTACGTGTACCAGGCGTTTCGCACGAACATCAACGGCGACCATATTAATAGAAGAATACTCTTCGACATACCGGCCGATTCTTTCCTGCGAGGCGCGCAGTACTTCCTGTGCGTTATACCCGTAAATCAGAGCAAGATCTACACTGAGCACGACTCCATAGACCCGCTTTTCAGCTTCAAACTTAATTACATCATACACACCCGGCACTTTGCGTAAAATAATACGGACCAGATCCAGAAGCGCCTCGTCTGAAATAGAGTATGACCCCAGGCTCGAAAAGGTAGGGCGGACAACGGTACGCTCCGTATCCGGAGCGATGGTCTGCACGCCCCGCTCTTTATCAAGTCGGCGGCGCAGACGGTTAAGGGGATCTGAAAACTTTCCTGAGAACTCATGTTTGATCTCCATACTCGGTACAGGGATCGTATGCATACCCTCTGTCATGCGCGTATGCTTGGCTTGCTGCATCTCCTGCTCCGAGCTGATATCTTCAATTTTAATCAGCATAGCGGGAGGGTTGAGCCAAAGGTTATTACATATCTTCTCAAGCATGGCGTCTGATGTGCCCAGAATCATAAGTGTCGTGGGCAAATGCTCCGCAAGTGCTCTTCTCATTACAGCCGAACGGCTTGCATCTGCAAAAAGTGCCTGTCTGACTGACTCCAGCTTCGTTGGAGCTCTTTTCGCGGAAGTTCCGGCTACGATGCGGCTGCCGTTAATCAACAGACCATCATCTATTATGTAATAAATTGCATTATTTTTGGCGACTTGAATCGCACGTGTACTTTTCCCAGTCCCTGATGAGCCAATAAAGGCAACCACGGTAATCTGAGACAGAATTTCCCGCATGACCTTCTCGTTATTGGCAGCTTCCTCGATGTGGCGTTCCACACGCGCATGGGTAAGACCGTCGCCAATACGTTCAAAGCGCCGGAGCGTCGCCATCAACTCAGGACTGCCGACGCCTCTTTTGGCAGGGGCGGCAGAAGCCGGCGAACCGGGTTGTTCCTGCGGCTTACTTGTATCCCTATTATCCTTGGCAAACTGCGGTTTTGGCTGCTCCACGTCATGCATCCTCATGATTTAAACTACTGAAGTATATTAGCTTTTCCAGTTATTATATACTTCCTGGATATCATCGTTTTCTTCCATCTTTTCGAGCATTTTCTCAAGATTCTCCGTCACAGCTGAATCTTCAACATCTGTCCACGTAATCGGAACAGGCCCAAGGTTTGAATCAGCGAAAATATATCCTTTTGATGCAAGTGAATCTTTCACCGAATAATAATCTTCCGGAGCGGTTACGATCTCATAGAAACCATCTTCCGCAACAAAATCTTCTGCTCCGGATTCAAGTGCATCCATCATTACCGTCTCTTCATCATCAAATTCCTCTGCATCAATAATAAGCGTTCCCTTTTGCTGGAAGAGAAAGGACACACTGCCGGCCACGCCCATATTTCCGCCGTGCTTGTCAAAGAGATGACGGACATCGCCTGCTGTACGGTTACGGTTATTGGTAAGAGTGCGTACCATGACGGCTACTCCGCCAGGTCCATAACCCTCATAAATTATCTCTTCATAATCATCGCCTTCACCGGCGCCTGCTGCTTTTTTGATGGCCCGGTTTATATTGTCATTGGGCATGTTATTCGCTTTTGCTTTTGAGATAACGTCTCTTAATCGAGAATTACTCTCGGGATCAACGCCTCCCTGCTTCACTGCAAGCATAATTTCTTTAGCTGATTTGGTAAATACAGCACCTCTTGCAGAATCAGTTTCGCCCTTTTTTCTCTTGATTGTACTCCATTTGGAATGGCCTGACATAAATACCTCCCCAAAACTCACGTTTTGATTATTTTCTTTTATAGTAAGGGAATTTACATAGAAAATCAAATTTAAGACCCTGTCATGTATGCTTTTGAAGCGTTCTATTTTTCAAAATATGATATCCGGAAATAAAACCACGCCACAAAGAGCTGAAGCGGCTAAAATGACACCCATATACGGAAGCAGTCTATCCTTCTTCCCTGCTAACTGAGCCACTCGAAACAAAGGATAGATACAAAGACAGGGAATTGCCGAAGGAAAACCGATCGATGCGGCAACGGCAAGGAATAACACGTCAGTTGTACGGATTGTACGGTTTTCTGCCGCAAAATAAGCCATTAATGTCTTTGCCTTCCATTTATTCCCGGACTGTGGCGGGAGTGACCGCCTCTGAAAGGGGGTAATAAAAATGATTACCGAAAGAAGCGCTGCCGCTCCCAGGAGTCCTGTGCCCGCTGATACAAGAACCGGCCGCAAGGCGTTTATATCTAAAAAGGATAAAATCAATCTTAATAAGAAAAGTACTGAAACACTTACGGATAATCCGTACATTCCTTTGCTGTGATCTTTTTGGATCATCATCGAAACAATCATCACTGCCGCAAGTGCTAAAAGAATAAAAAGGCTGATATACTTAATCAAATCCTGTACCGCGGCTCCCGGCAAATAAAAATATTCTCTGCGCTGCCATGCCAGACCTGCAAAAACAAGTCCGGTCAGTCCCTCAATTTTCGCATAACGCGATGCAATCGGCGATCCGCAGTACCGGCATCTGCCACGGAGAAAAAGCCAGCTGAATAGCGGAACAAGGTCCAGGGCGCCAAGTTCATGACTGCAGCTCATGCACATGGAATGTCCTTTTACAATCGTTCTTCCTTCAGGAAGCCGGTAAATACATACGTTCAGGAAACTTCCTATCACAAGGCCGAACACGCCGAAAAATATAGTATTCATTAATTGAAAAGCAAACATTATATCCATGTCTATCCCCCCGCCTGGCAGCTGCACACAGTTTACCATATTGTTTTCGTGATTATAGGTATAATTTATTTTCTTAAATGTTTTATAACAGCTTTAATTAACGGCTGATGCAGATAAAGTTGAAACCTTATCCTTCCCGTGTTCATTTCATATAATACGTTCTTATTTAAGAAAGATACGCAAAAAGACACGTAAAATTAATAGTATCCGGACAAATTATAGTTTTTTTCCTTGCTCAATCGCGTATAATATGTGGTAATTGTATAAATGATGGGGAGAAATGCAGAATGATATATCATTCTGTCATATTTTGTCATGAATTGTTCTAATTTTTAGACATATAATTAGAATAGTATTTATGCAGGTCTGAAATTTATTGTTGCAGAATCGTTTACTTGCGTGTTATCGCAGGTTGGGGGTTGTGCTTAATGGAGGAACAAATGAAGCGACTTGGAGATATTTTGATTGACAGCGGCTTTCTTACTGCCGCAGAACTTGCTGAGGCGCTCAGTTCGCAGCAGGGATCCAAGAAGAAACTCGGCGAAGTAATTGTTGACATGGGCCTACTGACTGAATTAGACATCCTGCGTGCTATTTCAAGCCAATATGACACGCCGATTATTGATCTCCAAAACGTTGAAATTGATCCTGAAGCTACGAAAGTAGTGTCAGAACAGTACTGTATAGAGAATACAATTGTTCCCATCGGATTTGAGGGCGACCGACTTGTTGTTGCCATATACGATCCTCTTAACATCCTTGTTTCAGACGATCTCCGCTTCAGGACAGGAAGCGAAGTCATTCCGATGCTTGCGCCCCGCAAGTCGATCGAGGAGGCCATCCGCAGAAATTACGGCAAAGAGATAGCACAGCAGGCTGTTGCTGATCTTGAGCAGGAACTTGATATTGAAGCCATGAGAAATCTTGGTGAGCAGATTACGGATGACGTTAAT
>Ga0209100_1000565_pt1 | contig 31119 bp, 33 predicted proteins | sample lystaG_FD_185480 | JGI IMG/M metagenome (GOLD analysis project Ga0209100, IMG submission 185480) | Glacier valley bacterial and archeal communities from Borup Fiord, Nunavut, Canada, to study Microbial Dark Matter (Phase II) -... | ecosystem: Environmental > Aquatic > Freshwater > Ice > Glacier ... | reverse complement strand
CCAGGTCTTTGATCGGGGTGAAGTAGCCGACAAAGGTGAAGCCGGTCCACAGCGCCACCGCCAGCCAGACCAGGTGTTTGGCGGTTTTGCGCCAGACTTTGTCGAGCGACAGCGGCTTGGCGTCGCGACGCATGCGGGCCGAGCGGTCGCCTTCAAACTTCTTTTCGATCCAGAGAAAGATTTCGGTGTAGACCGTCTGCGGGCAGGCGTAACCGCACCACAGGCGGCCGGCCACGGCGGTAAAGAGAAACAGCGAAAGCGCGGAGATGACCAGAATGCCGGTCAGGTAGATGAAGTCTTGCGGGTACAGCACCAGGCCAAAGATGTAGAAGCGCCGGCTGCCCAGATCAAACAAGATGGCTTGCCGTTGACCCCATTCGAGCCATGGCAAGCCATAAAACACCAGCTGGGTCAGGAACACCATGCCCCAGCGCCAACTGGAGAACAGGCCCGAGACGCTGCGGGGGTAAATCTTCTCGTGCGAGGCGTAGAGTGAAATCAATACTTCTTCCGCCTCTTGCGGCACGATGGGGATGACTTTTCTGACCTCGGGGGTTTCGTTATTCACGTGGTTTCCTTCAATTGATCGGTTTCACTGGCACGGGGCTGCTGCAGGTGGGCCAGCACGGGCGGGTCGGGCAGCGCCGCTATTTGCGCTAAAAATTCATCGCGGGTCAGTCCGGCAAACAAGGGATGCCAGCGCCGCTGCTCCAGCACCGTGCTGACGGCGCGGGCGCGCTGCTCATGGCCGGCGAACAGCAGGGTCTCGTCGGGCAGGTTGAAGACACGTTGCGTCACGCTGTCCCACAAGGCCTCGGGCGCGGCCGGACGGGGCTGGTGCGGGCAGGCCTGCACGGCCAGCAGGCCACCGCAAAACAGCCGGTCGCGCCAGGCAAAGCTCAGGCAGGTGGCGGTGTGGCCGGGCGTGGCCAGCACGCGCACCAGCTCATGGCCGAAGGGCAGCACGTCGCCATCGGCGGCGCTGCGTGCCAAGCCTTCGGCATGGCCTTGCAGCAGCGGGGCCTCCAGCCGGGCCAGCAGCGCTTGTTCCTGCGGTTGCAGGTGGTCGTGCTGGTGGGTGCGCAGCACCCAGCGCAAGCGCAACTCGCGTTCGGCCAGCAGCGCTGTCAGGACGGGCAGATCCGCCCCGCGCGGGTCAATCAACACGGCCTCACGCGTGTCGAGGTCGGCCAGCAAATAGGTGAGCTCACCACTGGCTTCGTCGTGAAGGATGCGGAAATACATATCAAACTCCCCAGCGCAGCCAGGCCGCCACGATCAGCCCCAGCGAACAAGACCAGCCCGAGAACAGCCGGCGCCAAAGCCAGTGGCGTGGCACGAAGCCGACCCCGTGCACGAAGCCAGCGCTCATGGCACAGAACAGGGCCATCGCCAAGCCATGGTCGACCGTCCCATTGGCGCGCGCAAATACCAACGGATAAATGCTTCCCCCCAGCATGATGACCAGCGCCACGATCAGGCTGGGCAGATGAATGGCCGCCCGGTCTGGCACGGTTGGCGCAACCCCTTCATGCACAGCCGATGACATCACCGGCGTCACCATGGATCGTCCCCTTTGCGCGCCTGTGCGCGGGCCGCCTCATTCTCGCCCCACATGGCGTTAAGAATGGCCAGCAAGACGGCAAAGCCGACTCCCAGTATCCAGGCGAAATACCACATTTTCTTCTCCTTTATGTTGATGTTCAGGCGGCGCTTGCGTCGTCTTCGCCGATCAGCAGTCGGCTATCAGAGAGGTATTTGTGCGGCGGCACTTCCAGGTTGGTTGGTGCTGGTTTGTTTTTGAAGACGCGACCCGCCAGGTCGAACGTGGAGCCGTGACAAGGGCAGAAGAAGCCGCCCTGCCAGTCGCCACCCACGCTCGGGTTGCTGGAGCCGGCCGGCACTTTGCTGGGCGAGCAGCCGAGGTGGGTGCAGATGCCCACCGCGACAAATACTTCGGGCTTGATGGAACGGTGTTCGTTGCGCGCGTAGTCAGGCTGCTGATTGACTTTTGACGCCGGGTCGACCAACTGGCTGTCCAATGCGGACAACGCAGCCAGCATCTCCGGCGTGCGGCGCATCAGCCACACCGGCTTGCCACGCCATTCCACCATCTTGAGTTCGCCGGGCAGGATGTCTGCAATGTCGGCCTCTACGCTCGCGCCCATGGCACGGGCGCGTTCGCTGGGCGCAAAGCTGGTAACAAACGGGACCGCTGTCGCTACCGCGGCCACGCCTGCGGTGGCGGCGGTGATCAGGACCCACTTGCGACGCTCGGCATCGTGTGCATGGGTCGGGTCGGCAAGGGGTGCAAAGGCAGGGCAAGTCGTCATGGCATTCTCTGGGTTGGCAAGCTGAAAGGGAGGGTCAGTACGCGGCATGCTCGTGTTCCTTGATGAAAGCGGCGGTTACTTTGCCGCGCATGACGCGGTAGGCCCAGGACGTGTAAAGCACGATCAGCGGCATGAAAATCAGCGTCGCCCAAAACATGATGCCCAGGCTCAGGTGGCTGGAGACACTGTCCCACACCGTCAGGCTGGCGGCCGGCATGGAGCTCGACGGCATGATGAATGGAAACATGGAGGCGCCCGCCGTGCCTATCACGCCCAGCAAAGCCAGCGACGAGGCCACAAAAGCGCTCAGCGTATGGCGCGCCAGCAGCAAGCCGGCCGCCAGCAGGGCACCGCCGATGCCCAAGGCGGGCAGCAGCCAGATCAAGGGCTGGCGGCCATAGTTGGCCATCCAGGCACCGGCTTCGCGCACCACCGTCTTGCTCAGCGGGTCGGGCAGCGCGGCGGGGTCGATGACCGAGGAAATGCGATAACCGTCGATGCTTTGCAGCCACACGCCTGCCGCCACAAAAGCCAGCACCATGACGATCGCCGCCCCGATGGCACCCTTGACCGCCCGCGCCTGAATCACCCCTTCGGTGCGGTGCGCCAGATAGACGCCGCCGTGCATCGTGATCATGGCGCTGCTCACCACGCCGGCCAGCAGGGCAAACGGGTTGAGCAACTGCCAGAAGCTGCCGGTGTAGGTGGAGACCAGGTAGTTATCGAATTGAAACGGCACACCCTGCAACAGGTTGCCAAAAGCCACACCAAAAATCAGCGGTGGCACGGCGCCGCCAATAAACAAGCCCCAGTCCCAGGCGCTGCGCCAGCTGGCGTTGTGAATCTTGCTGCGGTAGTCAAACCCCACCGGGCGAAAGAACAACGCCCACAGCACCACCAGCATGGCCCAGTAAAAGCCGCTGAACGCCGTGGCATAGACCAGCGGCCAGGCTGCAAAAATGGCGCCACCGCCGGTGATGAACCAGACCTGGTTGCCGTCCCAGTGCGGCCCCACGGTGTTGATCACCACGCGGCGCTCCAGGTCGCTCTTGCCGACAAAGGGCAGCAGCGTGCCCACGCCCATGTCGTGGCCGTCCATGATGGCAAAGCCCACCAGCAGCACGCCCACCAGCAGCCACCAGATGATCTTGAGAGTTGAGTAGTCAAGCATGTGTTTTTCCTCTTGTGTTCAATCAGGCGTGGGCGGGTTCCAGGTCATAGCGGCCAGTACCCAAACTGCCAGGTCCCATGCGCGCAAACTTGACCATCAGAAACATCTCCACCACCAGCAAGACGGTGTAGAAACCAATGAAGCCGGCAAGCGAGCCATACAGGCTGTTGACGCTCAGCGTGGACACACTCATGTGGGTCGGCAGCACGCCGTAAATCGTCCAGGGCTGGCGGCCGTACTCGGCCACAAACCAGCCCAACTCACACGCAATCCAGGGCGCGGGCAGCATCCATAACGCCCACTTGAGTAGCCATGGTTTTTGCATGTTGACGGATTTGAGCGTGTTCCAGAAGGCCAGCCCAAACAGCAGCAGCATCGCAAAACCCAGACCGACCATGATGCGGAAAGCCCAGAACATCGGCGTCACGCGCGGCACGGTGTCGTTCACCGCGCGCTCGATGATCGCGGGCGTGGCCTGGTTCACATCAGCCACATATTTTTTGAGCAGCAGACCAAAACCAAGGTCGGCCTTGTGACCCTCGAACACCTTTTTCGCCACCGAATCATCGCGCTGGGCACGCAGGGCTTCGAGTGCGTTCACGGCCACAATACCGCGCAGGATGCGTTCACGGTTCTTGGCCTTGATCTCGTGGATGCCGGGAATTTCTTTGCTGATGGAGCGCGTGCCGATCAGGCCCATGAGCCACGGAATCTCGATTTCCCAGTCGTTCTTTTGTTCGGCTTCGTTGATGTCGGCCACCAGCGTCAGCCCAGCCGGTGCCGGTTTGGTCTCCCACATGGCTTCCATGGCCGCCAGCTTGGTCTGCTGGGCCTCGCCCACGGTGTAGCCGGATTCGTCCCCCAGCACAATCACGCTCAAGACCGACGCCAGGCCAAAGGCGGCGGCGACGCGAAAGCTGCGTTTCGCAAATTCAACATCGCGCCTTTTGAGCAGATACCAGCTGGAAATCGACAACACAAACATGGAGCCCGTCACGTAGCCGGCCGATACTGTGTGCACGAACTTGGCCTGTGCGTCCGGGTTGAATACCACGGCCCAGAAATCGACCATTTCCATGCGCATGGTCAGGTAGCTGAACTCGGAGCCCACCGGGTTTTGCATCCAGCCATTGGCAATCAAGATCCACAGGGCGCTGAGGTTGGTGCCGATGGACATGAGGACCGTCACCATCAAGTGCTGCGTTCGGCTCAAGCGGTCCCAGCCGAAGAAAAACAGCCCGATCATGGTCGATTCGAGAAAGAAGGCCATCAGCCCCTCAATCGCCAGTGGCGCGCCAAAAATGTCGCCGACATAGTGCGAGTAATAGGCCCAGTTGGTACCAAACTGGAACTCCAGCGTGATGCCGGTGGTCACGCCCAAGGCAAAGTTTATGCCGAACAGCTTGCCCCAGAAGCGCGTCATGTCCTTCCAGACCACGTTGCCCGTCATGACATAAACGCTCTCCATGATGACCAGCAGCCACACCATGCCAATGGTCAGTGGCACAAACAGAAAGTGGTACAGGGCCGTGGCGGCAAACTGCAGCCGCGACAGGTTGACCAGTTCTTCAGAAATCATTGCGGTAGTCCTTTGGCCGGAATCGGGGTGCTCTGCAAAAACTGCGCGGCCACGCTGTTTGTGTCCACCGTCACGCGCTGTTCCCGCACAAAACCCCACCACAGCGCCATCAGCACGGCGAGCTTGATCACCAGCACCACAGCCAGTTTTCTAACGAGGGTTTTGTCCAGAGGTTTCATGACAGTCATTACGCTTGCCCCTTCTCTAACTCAAGAACCGTGCCACAACGGCGCCCGTTTCAATCCCGTTTTAATTCAAGGACTTACGCTTTCAAGCGGCCTCTGTCGCCTGTTTTTCAGGGGAATTACTGCCATAGTTGGCAGAGACTGACACTTTCGGCATAAACTGACACTCCTCACACAAGGAGCCCCCGTGAAGCCGTTGCCCGAACTGATGTCGTATTTGGAAGGATTGAGCGAGCCGCACATCCTGTTTGACACGCAGTACCGCATCCTGGCCGCCAACGCCGCCTACCGACGCCAGTTCAGCCCCGAGCGCAGCGTGGTCGGGCGCACCTGCTACGAGGTCTCGCATCGTTTTAACGTGCCGTGCGACCAGGCGGGCGAATCGTGCCCCTTGCTCAAGGCGCGCGAATCCGGCCAGCGCGAGCGGGTGCTGCATCTGCACCACACGCCCAAGGGCGAGGCCTATGTCAACATTGAACTGGCGCCGCTGCTGGATGCGAGTGGCCAGCAGGCCTTCTACATTGAAAAAATGGAGTCGCTGCGTGTGGCGCAGGGCCAGTCGGCCGCACAAGGCCTGATTGGCCGGGCGCCCGCCTTCCAGCACATGCTGGCGCTGGTGGCCCGTGTCGCGCCGTCGCAGGCGACGGTCTTGTTGCTGGGGGAATCGGGCACCGGCAAAGAGTTGGTGGCCCGTGCCGTGCACGAGGCCAGTCCACGCGCCCACCGCGCCCTGGTGGCGGTGGACTGCGCCAGTCTGCCGGAAAACCTGTTTGAGTCCGAGCTGTTTGGCCACGAACGCGGCGCCTTCACTGGCGCCAACACCGCCCGCGGCGGGCTGGTGGAGGCGGCCAGCGGCGGCACGCTGTTTCTGGACGAGGTGGGCGATATTCCGCTGGTGATGCAGGTGAAACTGCTGCGCCTGCTGGAAACCGGCACCTACCGCCGCGTCGGCAGCACCGAGCAGCGCCATGCCGATATTCGCGTGGTGTCAGCGACCCACCGCGACCTCGACCAGATGGTGGCGGCGGGGACTTTTCGGGAAGATTTGTACTACCGGCTGAGCACCTTTCCGATCCACCTGCCGTCCTTGCGCGAGCGCCGTGACGACATCGGGCTGCTGGCGGCGGCCCTGCTGGAGCGGGTGGCGCCGCAACGCAAGCTGCAGATCAGCGAACCGGCGCTGCGCTTGCTGCAAGAGCAGGACTACCCCGGCAATGTGCGTGAACTGCGCAATCTGCTGGAACGCACAGCACTGCTGTGTGACGGCGACACGCTGGAAGCCGGCCACGTGCTGCAGGCGCTGCGGTCCGGCCGGCGCCCGGCCGCCGCGTTGCAGTTCAATAATCCGCCAGCGCCCGATCGCGCCACCGCCGCCCGCGATACCGCGGACATCCCTCCGGTGCCCGGCGTCCTCAAGACGCTGGAACGCGCGGCGCTGCAGCAACTGGTCAGCGGCCACCAGGGCAGCCGGGCCGCGCTGGCCGCCAAACTGGGCATCAGCGAACGCTCGCTGTACCGCAAGCTGAAGGCGCTCGAATAAACGCAATTTACTATAAATTTAGTAGCGTATAGCGCAATGGCGACGAGGGCTAGCGCCGTATTTCTTATAAATTAAAGCCAAGTCTCGTTCGGCATCCCCATGGGTGACTTGGCCCAAGCCGCGGGCATCCCGCAGGAGCGGGCTCGCCACCACCGCCTGGTTTTATGCGCCAGGCCGGCCTAGTCCACCGCGCGCCGCTCGGAGCGGCTCAGCGTCCACGTCAAGCCGATGCCGGCACTGGTGCCATGCGATTGCAGGAAGAGTGGACTGGCGCGGTTGGCGGCGCCGTCATAACGCTCGTAACGGACAAACGCAAACACGCGCACCTCCGGCGTCAGGTCTTTGGAGGTGCTCAAGTTCAAGCGGGTCGCGATCAGGCCGGCCTGCGCTTCGTAAGCCGGCCGGGCGACGCTGGCAAATTCCGGCGCGACGCCGTAAAAATAGCTGTTCAGCCGGCGGTCACCAAAGACCAGGCTGCCGCTGGCAGCGCCGCGCCAACCGGCGTGGACATCACGGCTTTCATAGACCAGTTCGGGCTCGAACGACGCGCCTTGGGGGTGCACGCCACCGTTGAGTTCCAGCACGGTCCGCACCGGCAATTCCAGCCGCACTTGGCTGCCAGGGCTTGGCCGGGCCAGGGTCAGCTTCAGGCGCGGACCAAATTCGACCAGGGTGCCCAGGTCCGGCATGCCGCGGCGCGCCGCAATGTCTTCGGAGTTGGCCGGCAAGGAGGCGGCAAACCCGATATCGAACTCATAGTCATCCGACCGCAATACGCGGGCGCTGATGCTGCTGCGGTCAATGCGCAGCACCTCGCCGCGGTACATGGCATAGGGCAGGATCAGGGCGCGGGACGAACGCTCCGTCGACGCCGGGTAAGCGGGCATGGACACGACACCGCCGGCCACGCCGACCTCCCACAACGGCAGACCGCCGTCCTGCGCCTGGGCGCTCAGTGCGGCGGCCCAAAAAACAGCACCAATCAGGGCGGACAACTTCATGGCGAATCCTGATTCGTTCCTTGGCAGCACGAAGACTTCAACGCTCAGGCCGGCAACTGCCGCGCCACCATCTCCACCACGCTGTCGATCTTGGTGGTCCACTGGTCGGCTTCGGCGCCGGCCATGAAGTTCAGACGGCAACTGGCGCAAGAAACGACGACGGTGTCGGCCCCGGTGGCCTCGATCTGCTCGCGCTTGATGGCCCAGGCCTTGTGGCGCAGGCCTTCGGCGCGGTTCAGCAGGAAGACGCCGGCGCCACCGCCGCAGCACCAGTTCTTCTCGGCCGTGGGTGTGGTCTCCATCAGGTTCATGCCCAGCGCCTGGAGCGCGGCGCGCGGCTCGTCCATCACCCCGCCATGACGCGCGAGCTTGCAGGCGTCGTGGTAGGTGATCTTGCGGTTGGCTTCTTCCCCCTTTGCCGGCAACAGCTGCAGGCGCCCGCTGCTGATTTCACGGCCGATGTATTCGGACACCGCCAGCACCTCAAACGGCAGCGGCTGCCCGTCAGCCAGTCGGCCTTCCCAGCGCAGCGCCGGGTAGGCGTGGCCACATTCGGGCAGGATGACGGTTTTGGCGCCAATGGCGAGCGCCTCGTCGATCAGGCGTTGCGTGGCGGCTTTTTGCAGCGCCTCGCTGCCCGCCAGCAGGCCGAAGTTGGCCGCCTCGAAACCGGCGCTGCGCAGCGTCCAGCGCACGCCCAGGTGGTTGAGGATGCGCGCCGTGGCGGCGAGCGCGTCCTGGTACAGCAGCACGTCGATCACGGTGCTCACCAGCATCACGTCGGCCTTGGGCTCGTCCAGCGGCAGCGTGATGCCCTGGGCGCGCAGCACGTCCAGCGTTTGTTTGAGTTCGGTCGGGCCGACGCCGAACACCGTGCCGCGGCCGGCTTGCTCCTGCGCCACCGCCTGCAGTTCGAGCGGCGCCAGGCCGGCTTCAAACAGTGCTTCCCGCATGACATTGACACCGCGCGCCGTGTTAATGCCCATCGGACAGATCATGCTGCAGCGGCCGCATTCGGTGCACGAGTCATAGACCAGTTCCTGCCATTCCTTCAGGTCGTCCACCGTGATGTCGGGCGTGAACAGACGCTTCAAAGGCGCAAAGGCCGAAGTCTCGCGCGCATGCACCCGGCGGAGCAGATCGAGCTTGCGGCTGGGGGTGTACTTGGGGTCCTGCGTGCTCTGGTAAAAGTGGCAGGCCTCCGAGCAGTAGCCGCAGTTGACGCAGGCTTCAAGGTCCAGCGCCAGGCCGCGGTCGGTCTTGGCGCGCATGACGGCTTTGGCCCGCGTCAGCCGTTCGTCGTCGGTCAGCGCCGTGGGCTGCGCCATCTCGGGCAGGTGGTGAATGGCGTCCAGAAAGCCGTGAAAAATATCCATGTTAATCATGAGCGCACCCCGCGACGACCGAAGAAAGTGGCCAGCTGCATGCGTGCCGGCAGCACCCAAAAGGCATGCATCAGTTTGCCAAACGGAAACCACACCAGCAGCAGTTCCAGCGTCAGCAAGTGCACCGCCAGCGGGCCGCGATAAATCGCGTGGTCACGCGCCAGGATGGTGGCGGACGGGTCGCCAATCACCGCCATGCCGGTGATGAAGGGCAGGAAAGTGACGGTCCAGGTGATCCAGTCGTCGGTGTTCGAGATTCGTTTCAGCACCGGGTCGGTCAGGCGAAACATCATGGCCAGCAGCAGCGAGACGATGGTGGCACCGGCGGCCAGGTACATCACCAGGTCCGGTAACGCCGGCCACGACAGGCCGATAAGGCGATGGACAAAGGCGATGTGCGGCGCGTAGCCCAGCAACACGAGGGCCAGCCCGATGTGGAACACATAGGGATTGAAGGTGACCAGCGTGGCGCTGGGGTGAAAGCCGCCGCTCGGCACCATGCGGGTGAAGGCCGCGCTGAGAGCGGCACCGGTGCCGAAGGTCTGGCGCGCTGGTGCAACGGGCGCGTGCAAGACCGGCAGGCGCCACATGGCAAAGAGGCGCCAGGACACGCCCACAACGAAAATCACAAGCGACACGATCAGCAAGGGACCGCGTACCCAGTCGAGGAGATCCATGAGACACCTTTTTCAAAATTCAACGTTGAACACTACGGCGCATCTTGCGGCCGTCCATTGCTGTTCGTCAAGCCGGGGCCACGCGATGGGCGATGTGGATGCGGTACGGCAGGCAGCACCGGCCGCATTACATTGGCATCCGCTTCTATGATCAAGCCTTAAAACGGGAGACCTGATGGAAAAAGCTGCCTCACTTTTGGGGAATCTGCAATGGCTGCGCTGGGCATGCCTGAATTCGTCACGCTGATGGGGCCGCTGCGTTCATGATTCTGGTCCTGTTGTTCCTGGCCAGCGTGCTGTTGGTGTTCTTTGCCTTCCCTGACTGGCCGGTGGCCGCGATACTGCTCGCGCCGCTGGCGCTGGTGCTGGGCGTCTGGCTGGTACGGTTGCTGTGGCGCCGCCTCAAGCGCGTCGTCGTGCGCCCGCGCTGATCGTCGCGTTGTGCCTGTGCGCTATTTCGCTCATTTTTTAATAGCTGTAAGCGCATAAGCCATAAGGGCTAGCGCCCTATTTGGCTTGTAAGCGAGACCAATCAGTGCTCGGCGTGCAGCTTGGCGTGAATCCGCCGCGTGGTGTACCAGACCGCCCACAGCACCAGCGGCACCAGCGCGCCGGCCGCCATTTCTGGGTTCAGCGGCACGCCCGCCGCCTTGAGCGCCTTGCCGCCATAGAGCAGCAGGCTGATGACGTAATACGAGATGGCGGCGATCGACAGCCCTTCCACCGTGCTTTGCAGGCGCAGCTGCAGCTCCTGCCCACGCGTCAGTTTTTCCAGCAGTTGCTGGTTTTGCACTTCGGTGGCAATGTCGACCCGCGTGCGCAGCAGCGCGCTGGTGCGCGAAATCCGTTCCGACAGCGAGGCCAGCCGCTGCGCCGTCGCCGCCACCGTGGCCATCGCCGGCGACAGGCGCCGCTGCATGAACTCCCCGATGGTCTGGGTGCCGGAAATGGCTTTCTCGCGCAACTCGGTGATGCGCTGGCTCACCAGCGTGTCGTAGGCCCGCGTCGCCGAAAAGCGGTAATTGTGTTCGGCGGTGGCGCGCTCCACGCGGGCCGCCAGCGACACCAGCGTGTCGAGCAAGTCCTGATCGGAGGCCGACTTGTGTTCCAGCCGGGCCGTGATGCCGGCCAGCGCGTCTTCGGCCTCGGCCAGCATTGGCCCGAGCTGCTTGGCCACTGGCAGGCCGCGCAGTGCCATCAGGCGATATGTTTCCAGCTCCAGCAGGCGCTGCGAGATGCGCCCGGTGCGGGTCTCGCTGGTGCCGGGCGGCGCCACCACCAGCATGCGCTCAAAGCCATCAGTCCCGATACGGAACTCGGTCAGCGCCCATGAATGGCCCTGGGGCTGGCCCGGCGTCAGCAGCGGATTCGGCACATGACCGAGCTGCGACGCCACCACGGTGCGACCGCCAAACCACGCCTGCGCCTGCGCCATCAGCGCCCGCTGGTCGGTCAAATCGCCGTGCAGCATGGCCATCTGGATGGCGGCCACGGTGCGGCCGGGAATGCTGCGCAGCCAGTCGGGCGCCACCACCGGGGCCGACAACAAATCCGGCTCTTCGGCCCCGAGCAGCGCCCCAGTGGGCAGCGCCTGCACGATGGAATAGCGCGTGAACTCGGTGTGCCGCTCCCACTTGACGGTGTAACCGGCAAAACGCAGCCGCAAAAAATTGCCGTGCAAACGGTCCAGCGGCAACTCTTGCTGGCCGGGCAGGCGGCGCAGATGTTCGCATTCCTGCTCGCGCGTGACGCCCGCATTCAGCACCGCCACGTAGATGATGAGCGCCGGCAGGCGCACCCGCGCCGACGGCCGCGCATGCACCTCGTTGTGCAGCGTGACCCGCAGCGGATCATCCGGCGGCAGCAGGGAGGTCAGGGGCGCGAGAGCGGTTGGAGCGGACCGGGGGTCCAGCGGGGCGGTAGGTTGCATGCGGGCTATTTTGCCGTCAATCGGCGCGGGCGCAGGTTCAGGCCAGCTCCGACACGTAGTCCGCCACCATCGGCCGCAGCCGTGGCGGCTTGTGTTTGCTCACCGTGCCGATGTTGATGCAGCACACCGCCTGTTCGTGCTCGTGCAGGCCGAACAGGGTGCGCAAAGGCGGCGACGCCAGTGCCTGGCCGCTGGTCAGGCCGGTGCCGAAGCCGGCGGCATGGGCCGACAGCACGATGTTCTGGATGGCGCAGCCAAAGGACACCAGCCGCTCGGCATCGCTCACCTCCGCTTCGCCCGCTTCGGGGTGTTGGGCGCCATGCGCCGGTGTGTTGTCCGTGGTCGGGCTGTCCTTCGGCACGTTGGGGTCGGTCAGTCGCGCAATGGCCAGCATCAGAAACGGAGCGCGGTGCGCCTTCTCGCGCGCGGTGTCGATTTGTGCCGGGGTGGCGTTCGGGTCGCGCGCCAGCAGCGCCAGCCCAAACACCTCGGCCAGATGCTCACGCCGGGCGGTCGGCACGATCACAAAACGCCAGGGCAGCAACTGGCCGTGATCCGGCGCGGCCGCCGCGGTGCCCAGAATGTCCTGCAGTTGTTGTGGCGAGGGGCCGGGCGCCAGCAGCCGCCGGGGCGAGACGTTTTGGCGCGAGTGGATCAGCGCGTTGGCAAATTCCGATAACTCTTTGCCAGTCGGGATGTCCATCAGGCGTTCCTTGGTTGAGTGCAGCAAGCGCCGCGGTTTTGACCGCCGCGCAGTACGACAAGTTTGCCCTACTGCGCCAGGTCGTGCCAGCAAGACCGTCGAATTTCGATTCGTTTAACGAATCTTGTCGATGGAAAACTTTTTTTCATTCACCTGCGGCGTGATCAGGGCGTAACCGCGGTTTTGCCAGTGCATCAATTCAGTGATGGCCGAAGGTGTTACCTCCACAAAATCATGCAGGTCATTGGCGGTGTATTGGTAGTCCTGCATCGCCAGACCGCACACCTTGAACTTCACGCCCATGCCAGCGTAGTAGCGCATGCGTTGCACCACCTCGGTGTACTGCGCTTCGTTCTTTCGTGCCAGCGTCACAATCTCGGTGCCGTGCAGCAACACGATGATGCTCATGTCTTCCGGAAACATGCTGTAGGGAGCCTCGGTCAGCGGGTTGACCAGGCTGCGCAACCAGTAGAGCGCTGACCCCAGTTTGGCCGGATCGTCCAGGTAGATATCCACCAGCGCTTTGGGGTTCTGGTAAGGCGTCTGGATGAATTTCGCCTGCGCCATGGCGGGCGGGCTGGCCATTCCACACAGCAGTGCGGCCATTGTGCACAAGCAACCAAGGAACCAACGGGGGGTGAGGTGTTGCACGGCATTCTCCTTCGGAATAAAACTTGGTTGCTGGTGTCGGCCTTTCAGCCCGGCTTTTTCAGGTTATTGTTAGCTGGCAAGCCAATTTCTGCAAGGCCGGGGATTCCCGGGTTGTGGGCGAAAATAGCGCAACTTGCCGTCCGTGCCTGACAACTGTTGACTGGAGCCACGATGAATTGCTTGACCACTGCCTGGAGCGCCCACGAGCCCGAGTTACGCGGCTGGCTGCGGCGTCGGCTGGACAATCCGGCGGAGGCCGATGACCTGCTGCAGGACTTGTTCCTCAAAGCCCTGAGTCAGGGCGAGCAGTTTTGTTCTGTGCAAAACGCGCGCGCCTGGCTGTTCGAGGTGGCCCGCAACACGCTGGCCGATCGCCTGCGGGTGACGTGCGACACCCTGGCCTTGCCCGAGGACTTGCCGGCACCGGCGGACGAGCTCGATACGGTGGACACCCTGACCGCCTGCCTGACGCGCGTGCTCAGCGAATTGAGTGCCGAAGACCGCGAGGCCATCACGCTGTGCGATCTGCAGGGCCTGTCGCAAGCCGAGTTTGCCCAGCGCCGCGGCCTGAGCCTGAGCGGCGCCAAGTCACGCGTGCAGCGGGCGCGGCAACGCCTGCGCGAGCGCATGACGCAAGGCTGCCAGGTGCAGTTGAGCGAATCCGGCCAAGTGAGCGACTTCGTGCCGCGCCCGTCAATCTGAATATGCTATGTTTTTAGTAGCTACTTGTGAATATTCGACGGGGGCTAGAGGTCGATTTGATATAAATTTATGGCAAAGCTGCGTCTTTCGGCGCACTGGTTCGTCTTCATAGGCATGAATTCCATTACTCCTGCGCTGAAAAACTGGCCGACGCGCCAGCCCCTGGCCTTCCTGCTGCTGGCGCTCGTGGCCTGGCTGGCGCTGTACCAAACGCTGATGCCGGCCTCGGAGGCGCTGGTGGCGGCCTTGCCGCTGGACCGCAGCAGCCACTTGGGCGGGGCCTTGCAGTTTTTTTTGTACGACACGCCCAAGGTGCTGTTGCTGCTGACCGGCGTGGTGTTTGTCATGGGCATGATCAACAGCTACTTCACGCCGGAGCGCACCCGCGCCTTGCTGGCCGGTCGCAGCGAGGGCGTGGCCAATGTGATGGCAGCGTCCTTGGGCATCGTGACCCCGTTTTGCTCGTGTTCGGCGGTGCCGCTGTTCATCGGCTTTGTGCAGGCTGGCGTGCCGCTGGGGGTGACGTTTTCGTTCCTGATCTCGGCGCCGATGGTCAACGAGGTGGCGCTCACCTTGCTGTTCGGCCTGTTTGGCTGGAAAGTAGCGCTGCTGTACCTCGGCCTGGGCCTGAGTGTGGCGATCGTGGCCGGCTGGATCATTGGCCGCCTGAAGATGGAAGCCTACCTGGAAGACTGGGTGCGCGACATGCCGAAGACATCGGCCCAGTTTGAAGCGACCGGCCTGACGCTGGCGGACCGGCTGCAAGGCGGCTTCAATGCCGTGCGCGAGATTGTGGGCAAGGTCTGGCCCTACATCCTGGGCGGGATTGCCCTGGGGGCCTTGATCCACGGTTATGTGCCGGAAGATTTCATGGCCAGCTTCATGGGCCGCGACGCCTGGTGGTCGGTGCCGCTGGCCGTCATCATTGGCGTGCCGATGTACACCAACGCCGCCGGCGTGATTCCGATCGTGCAGGCGCTGCTGGCCAAGGGCGCGGCGCTGGGCACGGTGCTGGCGTTCATGATGAGCGTGATTGCCTTGTCGCTGCCGGAGATGATCATCTTGCGCAAGGTGTTAAAAATCAGGCTGATTGCCACCTTTGTCGGCGTTGTGGCGAGCGGCATTTTGCTGGTCGGCTATGTCTTCAACGCCGTGCTGTAACGCGGCGTCCTTTCATTTTTTACTTTCTCAGCAGGAACCCTCATGGACATCAAAGTACTCGGCACCGGTTGCACCAACTGCAAAAACACCGTCGCCCTCATCGAGCAGGTGGCCCAGGCCAAAGGCGTCACCATTCAGCTGCAAAAGGTGGAAGAGCTGCGCGACATCATGGGCTATGGCGTCATGAGCACGCCCGGCGTCGTCATCAACGGCAAAGTGGTGCACGCCGGTGGTGTCCCCAGCCGCGACAAGATTGAACAGTGGTTCACGGCGCAATGAGTGACGGCCACGACCATAGCCATGCGCACAGCCACGCCCCGGCCAGCTTCGACCGGGCTTTTGCCATCGGCATTGCGCTCAACCTGGTGTTTGTCGCCATTGAAGGTTTTTACGGCTGGAAGATCAACTCGCTCGCCTTGCTGGCCGATGCCGGCCACAACCTGAGCGACGTGGCCGGCCTGGTGCTGGCGTGGGGCGGTGTGCTGGCCGGCCGCTTGCGGCCGGATGCGCGGCATACCTACGGCTGGCAGCGGGCGTCGATCCTGGCGGCGTTCCTCAATGCGCTGCTGTTGCTGGTGGCGATGGGGTCGCTGGTGTGGGAAGCCGTGCACCGGCTGGCTTCGCCGCAGCCCATGGAGGGACTGACCATCATGGCCGTGGCGGGCGTCGGTATCGTCGTCAATACCGCCACCGCGCTGCTCTTCATGCGCGGGCGTGAGAGCGACTTGAACATCCGCGGTGCTTTTCTGCACATGGCGGCCGATGCCCTGGTGTCCGCCGGTGTCATGGTGGCCGGCGGCCTGGCCTTGTGGCTGGGCTGGAACTGGCTGGACCCGGTGATGAGCCTGCTGATTGCCGTTGTCATCGTGATCGGCACTTGGGATCTGTTCCGGCAGTCGCTGCACCTGCTGTTCGACGGTGTGCCCGACAGCGTGGACCCGCAAGCGGTGTACGACTTTCTGGCGACGCTGCCCGGCGTGGCGCGCGTGCACGATCTGCACATCTGGGCGACGGGCACGTCGCAAGTGGCCCTGACCGCGCATCTGGTGATGCCGCACGGGCATGCCGACGATGATTTTCTGAAGCATGCGACCGATCAGTTGCACGCCCGCTTCGAGATCACGCATGTGACGTTGCAGGTGATGCAGGAGGCCTTCACCACGCCGTGTGCCGCACCACCGGACCTTGACGTCAGCGCCCGGCTGGCGGTTGAAATGACCGATGCGCACCCGGTGCACCATGGCCATGACCACTGAGGCATCCCCCGTCACCTTGCCGCTCAACAGTTCGGCGGAAGCCCTGAACCGGGGCTGTTTTTGCCGCACCCTGAACCGGACCCGTTTGCAGGCTCAGATTGAGGGCGACCCGGGCCTTCACGGGCTGCTGCACAACATCGCGCAGACGCGGCCGCACCTGTTTTCGTCCACGGTGGTATTTCTCTCCAGCGCGATGGAACAACAGATCACGGCCACCGTGGCGGCGATCGAGCGCGTCGCCGCGTTGCCGGCCTATCGGGTCCAGGCCTTGGCGCGCGCCCCGGCCATCGCGCAGCAGGCGTTGGGCCCGCTCGGTGCCTGCATGGGTTATGACTTTCATCTGGAAGCCGGCGGCCCCAAGCTGATCGAGATCAACACCAACGCCGGTGGTGCCTTGCTCAATGCCGCGCTGGCACGCGCGCAGCAAACCTGTTGCGCGGCGATGGACTGGGCCTTCACGCCCCATGCCCGCCTTGACACGCTGGAGCAGACGTTTTTTGACATGTTCCTGGCCGAACGGCGCCGCCAGCGCGGCAGCGCTCCGCTGGGCTCGGTCGTCATCGTGGACGACGATCCGGCTGCGCAATACCTGGCGCCGGAGTTTGAGATGTTCCGGCAACTGTTTCAGCGCCAGGGCGTGGCCGCCAGCATTGCCGACCCCAGCGAACTGGTGTGGCGAGACGGCCGGCTGTGGCACCGGGACGCGCCGGTGGACCTGGTCTACAACCGCCTGACCGATTTTTATCTGGCGGAACCGGCGCACCAGGCTTTGAAAAGCGCCTATGCGGCCGGTGCCGTGGTCCTGACACCCGACCCGCACGCCCATGCCGTGTACGCCGACAAACGCAACCTCATCGCCCTCAGCGAGGATGCGCTGCTGGCCGCCTGGGGCGTTTCAGCCGCCGACCGCAGCCTGCTCGCGGCGGGTGTGCCGCAGACCCGGCTGGTGACGCCGGAGCGTGCCGATGCGTTGTGGGCGCAGCGCCGCCAGCTCTTTTTCAAACCGGTGGCCGGCTTTGGCGCCAAGGCCGCTTACCGCGGCGACAAGCTGACGCGCCGGGTCTGGGGCGAGATTCTGGCCGGCGACTTTGTGGCGCAGGCGCTGGTGCCGCCGAGCGAACGCCTGATTGAAGTCGACGGTGTTCTGGCCGATCTCAAGTTCGATATTCGCGCCTACACCTACGCCGGCCAGGTCCAGCTGCTGGCAGCCCGCATGTACACGGGGCAGACGACCAACTTCCGCACGCAAGGTGGCGGCTTTGCCCCGGTGATCGTGGTGCCGCCTGACCGAGTGGCTCATGGGTGAGTTGCTGGCCGAGGGCGAACGGCTGGCGGTGCGGGTTGGTGAAGTGTTCGACGGCAGGGCCCCGAATTTTGACAACCATCAACAAGACCGAAAGCTCAGGCGCGTTCACCCGTCCAAAAAATCATTGGAAATGCTGTAATAGTCACCATGAATACGCCACTACACCATTTCTCAGAGCTCTTTGCCCAGTTGGGCCTGCCAGCGGAGGAGCAGGAAATTCGGCAATTTATTGCGGCACACACTCCGCTGGCCGAAAACATCGCGCTCGCGGATGCGCCCTTCTGGACCAAGGCCCAGGCTGCTTTCCTGCGCGAAGAAATTCTCAAGGATGCCGACTGGGCGGAGCTGGTTGACCAGCTGAGTGTGGCGCTTCGAGCGGCACCTTCCAAAGGCCTCTGAGCGGACGCGCCGGCGGTCAGGCGGTCAGCCACTGTCGGACCTCGGCCTGGGTCGGAATGCGGCCGCTGCTGACCAGCTTGTCGTTGATCACCAACCCGGGCGTGGACAACATGTCATAGGTCATGATGGTTTTCATGTCGGTGACTTTGACGAACTCGGCCTCCAGGCCGGCGCTGGCGGCGGCCTCGCGCGCCACGGCTTCCAGCTTTTTGCAATTGGCGCAGCCGGAACCCAGAATCTTGACGGTCAACATGCTTTTTTCTCCTTAGGAATCATCAGGGTTTTACGTCGCCTGCGTGGCGCGCTGTTGCCGACGCTGCAACCAGGCGAGGGCGACGGTGAGCGTCGCGGCAAAGGCGGCCAGGCCCAACATCAGCCAGAGCAGGCTGACCCCATCCACCCACATGCCGTACAGCAGTCCGGCGCTCATGCTGAACACCGCCACCCCGCCGACATAAGCCAGAGTTTTGCGGCGGCCAATCACGGCGGCCACCATCAGGATGCTTTGCAGGCTCAACTCCGGGTCGGCCATCAGGTAGGCCAGCAGCGGGCCACGGTGCATGCCGAGGTCCAGAAACATGCGTGCCACCGGCACTTCCACCAGCGTGGGAAAGTACATGAACACACCAAAGACGACGGCCACCGCATTGGCCAGCAGGTTGTTCTTGCCGGCCAGCGCCTGAATCCATTCCGGCTGGATCAGCTGCCGGATAACACCGACCACAAACACCCCCACCACCAGCAACAAAAAGATCTGTTTCACAAAGCGCCAGGATTCCCACAACCAGGCCTGCCAGTCATTGGCGTTCAGACGCCGGGCATAGTGCAGCACCGCCCACAGGGCCAGCGCGACGGCAAACAGGCGGCCGGTCAGGGCCAATTCCAGCCCGTCGGCACGCGGGGTGAAACGCAACGCCGCCACGGCCAGGGTGGCGGCGGCCAGCCCCAGGGTGGTCCAGGTCCAGCGGTTCGCGCCTTCGACGATGTTCTCCAGGCCCTTGTAGGCGGTCGCGCCCATCAGCAGCAACAGCACGATCAGCAGCGAGCCCTGCACGCTCACGCCCTCCTCCCCCTTGGCCGCATCGAATGGCACCCAGTGGAGCAGCGTGGCTTGCCAGGCCTCCATCCAGGGCAATGGCAGGTGCACGGTGGCCAGCGTGGCAGTCAGCGGCCACAGCTTTAGCGTGCCGGCGATCAGCAAGGCCACCAGCGCCAGCAGCACGCCGGTGGCGGCGGGGCCGACGCTGGCCTGATTGGCAAACAAGGCATCGGTTTGCGCGTCGTGACTGGCGTCATCGCGCCAAAACAGCAGCGCCATCAACAAGCCAATGCCAATGCCAAAAAACAGGCTCAGTACAAACCGCGCAAAGGCGAACTCGACCCCCAGGATGCTGCCGGTGTAGGCCAGCGCCAGGATGTTGCCCGCAGGCGCAAAGAACAAAAAAGTGATGGCCGGACCGAGGCCCGCGCCCTTGCGGTAAATGCCCGCGAACAGCGGCACGATGGTGCAGGAGCAAACCGCCAGCAGCGAGCCTGCTGCGGCGGCGGCCGGATACGACACCTGGTGCGGCGTGCTGCGCCCCAGCCAACGGGTGATGCTGGCCTTGGGGATCAGCGCCGCCATGGCGCCGGCGATGAAAAACGCCGGCAGCAGGCACAACAGCACATGGGCCGCCAGGTAGGCGGCCAGGTTGCCCAAGCCACCGTTCAACAACTGCAAGACCAAACTCATGGGCCAATAGCTCCGGGAGACGTTGGCCGCATCATCTTCTCGCCCAAGGGTTCATGTCTTGAGTAGTATCAAGTCATGCCGATTGAAGATAATCGCCTTCAACGCATTGGCCAATCCGCTATCCTCACCTGGCAACTGATTAATCAAGCCCCATGAACTTTCGTATCCTTCAGTTGCAGTCACTCAAAACCAGAGTGACCTTCTTCACGCTGGCCATTTTTCTGATCGGCCTCTGGTCGCTGGCGTTCTATGCCAGCCGGATGCTGCGGGAAGATATGCAGCGCCTGTTGGGCGAACAGCAATTCTCGGCGGTTTCTATCTTGGCCGCCGAGGTCAATCAAGAGCTGGAAGACCGGTTGAAAGCGCTGGAAACCGTCGCCGGCAGCATGACCCCGGCCATGCTGGGCCATGCACCTGCCATGCAGGCGCTATTGACACAAAACGCCGTTTTTCAGGCGTTCTTCAGCGGCGGCATTTTCGTCGTCCAACGGGATGGCACGGTGATGGCCTCAATGCCGCTCTCAACCGGACGGTTCGGCGTCAATTTCATGGACCGCGATTACATCGCCACCGCGCTCCAGGATGGGAAATCGGCGTTGAGCAAGCCGGCCCTCGGCAAAGTGATCCAGGCACCGATGTTCGCCATGGCAACCCCCATTCGCGATCCTCAAGGCAAGGTCATTGGCGCCTTGGCGGGTGTGGTTGACCTGAGCAAACCAAATTTTCTGGACCGGATTACCAACAGCAACTACGGGAAGTCGGGCGTCTACCTGATTGCGGCGCCTCAGCACAATCTGTTCGTTACCGCCTCTGACAAAAGCCGCATCATGCGGCCGCTACCTGCGCCTGGCCTTAACCCGATGCACGACAAATACGCCAAGGGTTACGAGGGTTACGGCACTCTGGTCAATTTTCGTGGCGAGGAGGAGCTAACGGCGGCCAAAGGCATTCCGGTGGTCGGCTGGTTTATGGCTATAGCGTTACCGGCTGCAGAAGCCTTTGCTCCGATTCGCGCCATGCAGCAGCGCATGCTGTGGGCTACTTTTCTCCTCACGCTGCTGGCAGGTGTCCTGACCTGGTGGATGCTGAGGCGCCAGCTGTCACCGCTGCTGGCAGCCGTGAAGACGCTGGCCACGCTGTCGAATACCAAAGAGAATCCGCAACCCTTGCCCATCACCACGCAAGACGAAATCGGCGAACTGATCGGGGGTTTCAATCGTCTGCTGGAAACCCTGGGGCAACGGGAGGCCGTGCTGAGGCAAATCCTGGATACCTCCAGCGTGGCGATTTTTTTGGTCGATAAAACAGGGCGCATTGCACAAGCCAACCAGTGCATGGCCGAGATGTTCGGATGGTCTCTAGATGCCCTGGAAGGACGTGAGTACGTCGCTCTGGTGCACCCTGCTGAACGCGAGCTGGGTCGGCAGAAGATGCTGGCATTGCTGGCCAGCGCCGTCACCTCGGTGGATTTGGAGCGACTTTATTGGCGGGCTGACCAATCTGAATTCTGCGGCCACCTGACGGGCCGGCGTTTCTACGATGCCAACGGTGAGGCACAGGGTTTGGTGGGTGTCATTGCGGATATCACGGAGCGCAAACAGGCTGAAGAAAAACTGCACCTCGCCGCCAGCGTCTTCACCCATGCCCGTGAGGGCATCATGATCACCACCGCGGACGGCACGATCATCGAAGTCAACGATGCCTTCAGCCGTATCACCGGCTACAGCCGTGATGAAGCCTTGGGCAATAATCCGCGCATCTTGAGCTCCGGTCGTCATTCGACAGAGTTTTATGCCGCCATGTGGGGCGCTCTGGTAGAGAAAGGCCACTGGTATGGCGAAATCTGGAACCGGCGCAAAAACGGCGAGGTCTACGTCGAGATGCAAACCATCAGCGCCGTGCGCGATGCCCAGGATAACGCTCTGCAGTATGTGGCGCTGTCCACCGACATCACCGCGCTCAAGGCGTACCAAAGTCAGCTGGAGCATATTGCGCACTATGACGCGCTAACCAGCCTGCCCAACCGCGTGTTGCTGGGGGATCGCTTGCACCAGGCCATCGCGCAGACCCAGCGCCGTGGGCAGCGGCTGGCGGTCGCCTATCTTGACCTGGATGGTTTCAAGGCCATCAATGACCGCCATGGCCATGAGGCCGGTGACCAGTTGCTGATCGCCTTGGCCGCCCGCATGAAGGAGTCGCTGCGCGAAGGCGACACGCTGGCCCGAATGGGCGGCGACGAGTTTGTCGCGGTGCTGCTCGACTTGTCGGAGGTGGCCGACAGTGTGCCGATGCTGAACCGCTTGTTGGCCGCGGCGGCGCAACCGGTGCATTTTGGCGAGGCCGTGCTGCAGGTTTCGGCCAGTCTGGGGGTCACTTTCTTCCCGCAGGCAGAAGACGCCGATGCGGATCAATTGTTGCGCCAGGCCGACCAGGCCATGTACCAGGCCAAACAGGCGGGCAGGAACCGTTACCACGTCTTTGATGCTGAGCAGGACCGCAGCGTGCGCGGTCATCACGAAAGCGTGGAGCGTATTCGCAAGGGGCTCACCGAGCATGAATTTGTGCTGTATTACCAGCCCAAGGTGAACATGCGCAAAGGCACCGTCATTGGTGTCGAGGCCCTGATTCGCTGGCAACATCCGGACAAAGGCCTGCTGGCCCCGGCGATGTTCCTGCCGGTCATTGAGACTCATCCGCTGGCGATTGAACTGGGCGAGTGGGTGATCGACACCGCCCTGCGCCAGATGACGCAATGGCAGGCGGACGGACTGGCTATTCCGGTCAGCGTCAATATCGGCGCCCGTCAGTTGCAGCAGGCCGACTTCGCCGAACGTCTGCGCCAGATTCTGGTGGCGCACCCCAAGGTCAGACCGGGTGACCTTGAACTGGAGGTGCTGGAAACGAGCGCACTGGAAGATCTGGTGCACGTCTCCCAAGTTATTCAGGCCTGCCGGGAAATCGGGGTCACATTTGCATTGGACGACTTTGGCACGGGCTATTCTTCACTGACCTATCTGAAGCGTCTGCCGGTGACCAAGCTCAAGATCGATCAGAGTTTTGTGCGCGACATGCTGGACGATCCGGATGATCTGGCTATTCTGGAGGGGGTGATTGGCCTGGCCAGCGCTTTTCGCCGTCAGGTCATTGCCGAAGGGGTAGAGACCGTGGAACACGGAACGATGCTGCTGCAACTGGGCTGCGATTTCGCCCAGGGTTATGGTATTGCCCGCCCCATGCCGGTCAGTGAGTTGCCCGGTTGGACCCAGGCCTGGCGCACCGATCCGGCCTGGGTCAACCAGCCTTGCGTCAGCCGCGACGATTTACCCCTGTTGTTTGCCAGCGCTGAACACCGCGCCTGGATTTTGGCCATCGACGCGTGCCTCAAAGGGACGTGTGAAACACGGCCGCCACTGGATATCCATCAGTGCCGTTTCGGTACTTGGCTGGCAAGCGAGGGGCTGGCCCGTCATGGTGCCCAGCCTGTTTATACCGTCATCGATTCTTTGCACCGGCAGGCCCATACGCTGGCGGAGGAGTTACTGGCGTTGCAAGCCCAAGGCAAGAATCAGGAGGCATTGCAGAGATTGGGCGAGCTCCATGGCCTGCGAGACGCCCTGCTTGAGCAACTTCAGGCGCTGGTGCAGCTAGGCCGACGGTAGGCGTAGACTGAACTGATAACCCCTCAGCCGCCCAGGAAACCTCATGCAAGATCCTCATTTAGCGCTTCGTTTTGCCGTGGCCATTGGACTCGGTGTGCTGCTGGGGCTTGAACGTGAGCGCACCAAAAGCGAAGATGGCGGCGCCGGCGTGCGCACCTTTGCACTCATTTCACTCAGCGGCGCCATCGCGGGCTATCTGGGTGAGAACCTGGGGCTGGACTGGCTGGCGTTGGCGATGTTCTTCGCCATCACCGCACTCATCATCGGGATGTATGTGGTGACGGCACGCCATGGCGATACGGGCATTACCACCGAGGTGTCGGCGTTGCTGGCGTTCCTGCTGGGTCTGCTTTGCGCCCATGGCCAGTTGCAACTGGCGAGCTGGGTGGCGGTGGCGATGGCCTTGCTGCTCGCACTCAAAGACTGGCTGCATCAGCTCGCCAGCCGCATCAATGCCACGGACGTTGAGGCCACCCTCAAGTTCAGCATTGTCACGCTCATCATCTTGCCGCTGGTGCCGGATATCAACTACGGGCCGCCGCCGCTGGACGTGATCAACCCCTACAAGATCTGGCTGATGGTGGTGTTGATCTCGGCTCTTAACTTCAGCAGTTACCTGCTGATCAAGATCGTGGGCGTCGAGCATGGCGTCGGCCTGACCGGGCTGCTTGGCGGCTTGGCCTCCAGCACGGCGGTCACCCTCGGGTTTTCACAACGCAGCCGGCAAGCGGGCGAGGATGCCTCGGCGCTGGCGCTGGGCATCGTGCTCGCCTGGACGGTGATGTTTTTCCGTGTCGCCATCATGACGGCGCTGATCAGCTGGGACCTTGGTCGCCAGATCGCCTTCCCGATCGGGCTTTTGTGCGTGGTGAGCTTGGGTGCATGCTATTGGTTGTGGCAACGCAATAAACGCCGCGAACGCGGTGAAGTGAAGCCCGGCAGCAATCCTTTTGCGCTGGATGAGGCCATCAAGTTTGGTTTGTTGTTTGGTGTGGTGTTGCTGGTCTCCAGGGCGGCGCAAGTCTATCTTGGAGAGGCGGGCTTGTACCTTGCCGCTGCTGTCGCAGGCTTGACCGACGTCGATGCCATCACGCTCGCCATGGTTAACCTGGCCCAGAGCGATGCCAGCAACCTGCAAGTCGCAGCGCGCGCCATTGTCATCGCCGTCATGGCCAACACCTTGACGAAGAGCGGCATGGCGATCGGCCTGGGCTCACCCGAACTGCGTCGCATCACGCTGCCGATTGCGGTGCTGCTGATGGTCACGGGCACCGCGGGTGTGTTGCTGCTGGTATGAAAAAAAGCATACCTCCCGTCCACCAGATTGAGTTGCGTATCGTCGAGCTCTCGGAGTTGTTCAATTCGATGGACCCGACGCCGTTTCATCACCGCGACCTTGATATCGATGCGCAAGAGTTCCTGGAAAGTTGGGCGCTGGAGTTTCCGCAGGGCAGTCACTTTCGGATCATTGTCCACATCGAAAAGATGCCGAAGGAAGACCCGGCACCGCTGGTCGCCGAGGCGATTCACAACTATTTTCAATACAAAGTCGTGCTGCTGAAACGCAATCTGCGCGTGCTGCTGCAGGAGGGACGCACCAGCCTGTTGATCGGGCTGTGCTTTCTGGCGCTGTGTCTGTTGGGCGCTGATGCGCTGGCCGGTTTTTCGAACAACACTTTTCTCCGGGTCTTGAAGGAAAGCCTGCTCATTGGGGGCTGGGTCGCCATGTGGCGTCCGATGCAGATTTTTCTGTACGACTGGTGGCCGATGGTGCGGCGCGGCCGGATCTACAGCAACCTGGGACGCGCCAGCGTGCATGTGGCACCGTGGAAAGACTAGGGGTGCAGCCCTCCGGAACCGCCGCATCCCGCAGCAAACGCTGCATCTGCGCGATCTGCCTGCGACCGCAAAGCACCTGCATTTGCCATTGGATTACACCAACGGAACATGCGGTTGAGGTGGTGGTTTTGCAGCATCCGCTGGAGGTGGCAAATGCCAAAGGCAGCGCGCGGTTGTTGCATCTGAGTCTGCCGCACAGCCGGCTGGTGACAGGCGAAGTGTTTGTCGAGCAGGCGCTGCAAGCCCTGTTGACGGCCCCACTGCAACCGCAGGCCGCAACGCACAACCCGAAGCAGGCGATTCTGCTGTATCCGGAGACACCGGAAGATCCGGCGCGAGGCCTGTCGGCGTCGCCTGTTTTAGCGCCGGCCTTGTTGCGCGATCCCTCGCAATTGCGCCTGATCGTGCTGGATGGCACCTGGCGCAAAAGCCGCAAGATGCTTTACCTCAACCCGCTGCTGCAACACCTCCCGCGTCTGCCGCTGCGCGACATGCCCGCTTCGCACTACCTGATCCGCAAAGCGCATCGCCCCGATCAACTCTCCACGCTGGAAGCGACCTGCGCGGCGTTGATGCAACTGGAGGGACGCGCCGCACCGTTTCAGCCCTTGCTGACGGCGTTTGACGGCTTTGTGGCGCAGCAGTTGGGCTATCGGGACCAATAGTCTGGCGGATGCTTGCGAAAAGCTTTATCGCGGCACTAAAAACACCGATTTTTCAATGAGATGTCCGGGCGAGTCCAGCGCGTCAATTTCGAACTGCATGACGTGTGAGCCTGGGCTGGCGGCATCAAACGGCAGTTGCACCCGCACCGGCAACCAGCGCGCCTCGGTGGCTTCCACGGTGACGACATTCTCGGAACTCAGCACCAGACCGGGCAGACCCGTCGCGGTGATTTTGTAACGCTGGGCCGATTCGGTCGCGTTCATCACCTGCAGTCGATACACATTTTCGATCATGCCGCCCGCCACAATGCGCGCCATGACGCCCCGATCGCGCACCACATCGACCTTGAACGGCGTGCGCAACGACAGACTGACCACCATGGCCAGCACCATGGTGCCCAGCACGGCGGCATAAATCAGCACGCGCGGCCTGAGCACATGACGCAGGGTTCTGGATTGGCTCCAGTGCTGGCTCATGGCGTTTTCAGTGGTGTATCGGATCAGCCCGCGTTCGTAGCCCATTTTGTCCATGACCGTGTCGCAGACATCGACGCAGGCGCCGCAGCCAATGCAATCGTGCTGCAGACCGTTGCGAATATCGATACCGGTCGGACAGACTTGAACACACAGCGTGCAGTCCACGCAGGAACCCAGGCTTAACGTTGATAGTTCATCCTTGCGTGACCGGTTACCCCGTGGTTCACCGCGTTCCTTGTCGTAGGTGACGATCAGGGTGTCATTGTCAAACATGACGCTTTGAAATTGCGCATACGGGCACATGTGTTTGCAAATCTGTTCACGCATGAAACCCGCATTACCGTAGGTGGCAAAGCCGTAGAAAAAAGTCCAGAAGATTTCCCATGAATTCACGCTCATCTGCAAAAATTCACCACCCAGTTCTTTGATCGGTGTGAAATAGCCGACAAAGGTAAAACCCGTCCACAGCGCCACCGCCAGCCACAGCAAATGTTTGGTACTTTTGCGCAGCACCTTGTTCGCGGACAGCGGCTGCGCATCACGGCGCATGCGGGCCGAGCGCTCCCCTTCGACCTTCTTTTCGATCCAGAGAAAAATCTCGGTGTAGACCGTTTGCGGACAGGCATAACCGCACCACAAACGGCCGGCCACCGCCGTGAACAGAAACAGCGACAGGGCGGAGATCACCAGAATACCGGCGAGATAAATAAAGTCTTGCGGGTACAGCACCAAACCAAAGATGTAGAAACGTCGGGTGCCAAGATCGAACAGCACCGCTTGGCGCTGCCCCCACTCGAGCCACGGCATGCCATAGAACACCAGCTGGGTCAGGAACACCATGCCCCAGCGCCAGCGCGCGAACAGGCCGGAGACACTGCGCGGATAGATCTTCTTGTCGCTCGCATAAAGAGAGAGCAAAGCCTCGTCGCCTTCAAATGCCTGGCTAATGGGTATGTACCCCTCTTGCGGGAGGATGGGGATGACTTTGCGGGTCATCGTTTCATTCTTGTTCAATGGCTGTCTTTCTGAAATTCAGTTTTTGAAATGCGCACGGAATAAAGCTGCGATCAGGTCGGCTTTCAATCAGATTCTGGCTGGCCGCCAGTGACGGTCGTTGTCATGGCCTGTTGGCCCTTGGCAGATCTGTCTGCTGGTGTTGTGAAGGCTCGTTGGCACCCATGTTGGGCGATGGAGTCGATTTCAAATGTATCACAACATGATATATATTTATAATGGAACCTCTCAATAACCCTTTGCCCATGATCCCATTGCCTACCGCCCCTTTAAAGAAATCGCAATACGAAGCGCTCTCGGAGTTTCGTTATCAATTGCGACGCTTTCTCCATTTCAGTGAGATGGCGGCCAAGGAGGCCGGACTGACGCCTTTGCAATATCTCTTGATGTTGCACGTGCGCGGTTTTCCCGGTCGCGATTGGGCCACGGTGAATGAGCTGTCCGATCGTCTACAAATGCAGCAGCATGGCGTGGTCGCGCTGCTGACGCGCTGTGAAGAGGCCGGCTTGGTGCTGCGTCAGAAAAGCAAGACCGATCGGCGCATGGTCGAGGTCCATCTGCAGGCCAAAGGTGCTGCTCAACTGGAACGTCTGGCCGCGCTGCACGATGCGGAGTTGCGCTCGTTGGGCGATACGTTTCAGGTGGCGCGCATCACCGCGTTCAATGATGCGGATGCGCAGTGCAAACCCGGGAGAGACGCATGAGTCTTTTCCTATGAACACCCTTGAGCGACTCCGCGCCGGGAAACTGGCAGGAACCCAACGATTGAAAATAGCGTGTGGACTGGCAGAATTTCCGCGTGAGATTTTTGATCTCGCCGATACCCTGGAAATTCTCGACCTGTCCGGCAATGCGCTGTCCACATTACCGGATGACCTGCCCAGGTTGCACCAGTTACGCATCCTGTTTTGTTCCGACAATCAATTCACCGAATTGCCGGCAGTGCTCGGGCAATGTGCGCAGCTCGCCATGGTGGGGTTCAAGGCGAACAAGATCCGGACCGTCTCCGGCGCGGCACTCCCCCTCGCGTTGCGCTGGCTGATCCTTACCGACAACCAAATCGAAGAACTGCCGAGCGACATTGGGCGTTGCGCCCAGTTGCAAAAACTCATGCTGGCCGGCAATCGCTTGCGGGCCTTGCCGCCAGCGATGGCGGCCTGCACCCAACTGGAATTGCTGCGCATTTCGGCCAACCAGTTGACCGAACTTCCTGATTGGTTGCTCACTTTGCCCAAACTGTCCTGGCTGGCTTATGCGGGGAATCCGTTTTGCGAGAACTGGGGGGTGACGGTTTTCAGCGCGCCGCCCCTCGCCAGCATCCATTGGGCGCACTTAACGTTGCAACATCAACTCGGTGAAGGCGCATCCGGCGTGATTCACCAGGCGCAGTGGAGGAGCCGCGAGGGTGCGCAACCAGTGGCGGTCAAACTTTTCAAGGGGGCGGTCACCAGCGATGGTTTGCCGCAAAGCGAAATGAGGGCCTGCATCAGCGCTGGCACGCACGCGCACCTGATCCCGATCCTCGGCCAAGTGCATGATCACCCGGCCGGTGTGCGTGGCATGGTCATGTCTTTGATTGACCCGGCCTTTCGGAATTTGGCCGGACCGCCCAGCCTGGATTCCTGCACCCGCGATATCTACGCCGCGGACAGCAGGTTTGATTTGGCGACGGTGATGCGCATGGCGCTCGGCATTGCGTCGGCGGCGCGGCATCTGCACGCACAAGGCCTGATGCATGGCGATTTGTACGCTCACAACATCTTGCACGCGGGTCAAGGCCGGGCTTTGCTGGGTGATTTTGGCGCCGCTTCTTTTCTGGCACCGCAGGACCGGCAACAGGCCATTGCGCTTCAACGTCTTGAAGTGCGTGCCTTTGCCTGTCTGCTGGAAGAGTTGCTGGAGCGCTGTAGCGCCGTGGCTGACTCACGCCTCACGATGGAGGCGCTGGTCAAATTGAAAACAGCTTGTATGCAAGAACTAACGAGCGAACGCCCATTATTTGACGCGGTCGAACAGGTTCTGATGAAGCTGGCGCGATCTCATCAAGAACGGCAATCTGAATCAGCGACCGCTTCGTAAAGCGGCGCTTTTCCAGGTGCGACAGAACTGATTATTCGACGTCGTTGGGCAGTGGCGCACTGCGGCGGGGATCGTGTTTGGACAAGGCCGTGTCGACCGCACGTTTCAACTTGCTGACGGCGCCCTGGATCGCCTGATGGGCCGTGCCGGACTGGTCTTTCACGATGACCGGTTCGCGTCCTACCAGTCTGGCTTCCAGCGTGCAATGAATCTCGTTCGGACTGGTCTTGACATGGCTGTTGACATCGGAGAGATGTGCCTCTACCCGCGTGATTTGGTCGCGAAAACGGCCGAGTGCATCCGTCACCACGGTCTTCAAGTGGTCGGCCATCAGGTGGTCTCCGTCGATGTTCGGGTCGGTGTTCAACAAAATTTGCATAAGATTTCTCCGGGATAGTCTGAGCGCGCTATACAAGCGCGTACGGGCGGCAGTGATGACTGGCAATTTGCGTCAGTCACCGTCAAACAATTATGCGCCGATGTTCGCCGTCCTTGGCAAGACCTTGTCTTCAATAAGGAGCCGTCAGATGGCTGGCTGGTTCACCCGTTTGGAGAGTTCCTCGGCGCTCTCTTTGCGCTCGCTGTAACGGTCGACCAGGTAGGGCGCCAGCTCCCGCGTCAGCAGGGTGAACTTGACCAGCTCCTCCATCACGTCCACCACCCGATCAAAGTAGGCGGACGGTTTCATGCGTCCGGCCTCATCAAACTCCAGGAAGGCCTTGGCGACCGAGGACTGATTCGGGATGGTCAGCATGCGCATCCAGCGACCCAGCACGCGCAACTGGTTGACTGCATTGAAAGATTGCGAACCACCACAGACCTGCATCACGGCCAGCGTCTTGCCCTGGGTGGGTCGCACGGCGCCCACGGACAGGGGAATCCAGTCGATCTGGCTTTTCATGATGCCGGTCATGGCGCCATGCCGCTCAGGGGAGCACCACACCATGCCTTCCGCCCATTGGGCCAGCGCCCGTAACTCCGCCACTTTAGGGTGATTCTCCGGCGCGTCGTCGGGCAGCGGCAGGCCACTGGGGTTGAAGATTTTGACCTCACCGCCCATGGCTGTCAGCAAGCGAGCGGCCTCCTCGGTCAGCAAGCGGCTGAACGAGCGCTCGCGCAGTGAGCCATACAGCAGCAGGAAGCGGGGTGCGTGAGCAGCAGTTTCTGCCGGGCGCAGCCGATTGAGATCAGGGACGTTAAATAACGCGGCGTTGAGTTGGGGCAAGTCAGACAACAGGGTGGACAGGGCGTCAGACACGTTGGCCCTTCTCATTGATAACCGCTTCGCCGTCTTCCTTGGTGAAAGCGCCCAATTGCGGCTGCGGCAAGAGGTCCAGCACCGCCTCAGACGGGCGACACAGACGCGTGCCCAGCGGGGTAACCACGATCGGGCGATTGATCAGAATCGGGTGCGCCAGCATGGCGTCGATCAGTGCGTCATCGCTCCATGTCGGATTGCCCAAATCCAGTTCCTGGTAGATCGTTTCCTTGGCACGCATCACCGCGCGCACCGGCATCCCCATGGATGCAATCAGCGCCACCAACTCGGTGCGGCTGGGCGGTATTTCCAGGTAAGGGATGACGTGGGGCTCGGCGCCCGTGTTGCGAATCAGCGCCAGTGTGTTGCGCGAGGTGCCGCACTTGGGGTTGTGATAAATCGTGATGTGGTTCATGG
>Ga0209100_1000562_pt1 | contig 31194 bp, 19 predicted proteins | sample lystaG_FD_185480 | JGI IMG/M metagenome (GOLD analysis project Ga0209100, IMG submission 185480) | Glacier valley bacterial and archeal communities from Borup Fiord, Nunavut, Canada, to study Microbial Dark Matter (Phase II) -... | ecosystem: Environmental > Aquatic > Freshwater > Ice > Glacier ... | reverse complement strand
ATTACATCCAGCTATGATATACAAGTTTGGCATTTATTGTTTTTATCAAAGATATTTCAAATTTCATACATTCAACCATTGGAGGCAAAAAAAACTACCATCGTACTATCGGATAATTGAAATGGGTATTCATTTTCAACAAAAAAAACCTGCCAAGATTAAGATCTCTTGCAGGGTTTTTCTATATCGTAATTATAGAAGAATTTTTATTCTACAATTGTCACCCAACCATATACATCTGGTTCATCGCCATATTGGATGCCACGCAGCTTGTGATATAGTTTTTCGCTTACTGCACCAGGCTTGCCGTCGTGTGAGAATATGTAGGAAATTTTCTTATCGTAATCATCGATGCGTTCAATAGGACTGATCACTGCTGCCGTTCCACAGGCACCGGCTTCTTCAAAGGTTGACAATTCTTCAACAGGTACCTTCCGTTGTTCCACTTTCATTCCCATGTCTTTAGCCAATACCATCAGACTCTTATTGGTGATCGATGGTAGAATAGAACTTGATTTGGGAGTTATGTATGTGTTATTTTTAATACCGAAGAAATTGGCAGCACCACATTCGTCAATGTATTTCTTTTCAACAGCATCAAGATAAAATACGTTTGAATAGCCCAAATCATGCGCTTTTGCCCCTGCTACAAGGCTGGCAGCATAGTTACCGCCTACTTTATATTTTCCCATTCCAAGTGGCGCTGAGCGGTCGAATTCACGCATGATTACGAATGGTGTAGTCTGAAAGCCACCCTTAAAATAAGGACCTACTGGACTTACAAATAAAATAAACATGTATTCAGTAGATGGATTTACGCCTACCTGTGGACTTATTCCAAATAAAAATGGACGAATATAAAGTGAAGCTCCCGATTCATAAGGAGGTACAAAACGCTCATTCAATTTGACCGCTTTCACAACTGCAGTCTTGAATTTTTCGATGGGAAGCTCAGCCATCATTGTGCCTTCACACGAATCCTGAAGTCGTTTGGCATTCTCCTCCATGCGGAAAATGCGTATTTTGCCGTCTTTGCCCTTAAAGGCTTTTAGCCCTTCGAAGGCTTCCTGACCATAATGCAGGCAAGTGGCTGCTATATGAAGGTTGAGATATTCACTGTCCGACACTTCCAGTTCACCCCATGCTCCATTGCTGTATTTACAACGTATATTGAAATCGGTTTTCATATAACCGAATGCCAGATTACTCCAATCTATATTTTCCATAAAAGTAGTTATCAAGGATATTTAAAGAACCATAAAATAACGAAAAAAAAAGATGATATGGAAAGACTTATGATTTCCATAAGAAAATTTATCTTTTTAGTCTAAATTGCTAATATTAAGGAAGTAGCCGTTATGCTTTCGTAAATTAAGTACACGGCCATCTGAAAATATCAGGTATTGACCCTTGATGCCATTCAGGATTCCTGAAATCACAGGGCTCTTATCGAACGTAACACTGTTGATCTTATCAGGAAAAGAGGTCACAGGATAGCTGAGATGCCAGATTCGATTGTCTGAATATAAATATTGTTTCAATTCTGCAGGAAGCAATTGATAAGCATTCACTTTTTCTTCCTGAAGGTTTATTGTCAGATTGGTCTTATTTTGAAGCATTGACCTCCAGTTGGTTTTATCTGAAAAGTAGTTCTTCAGGAAAACTTCTATGACTCCTGAAATATGTCGGTTCGGTGTACAAGCAAGAATAATAGCATCTGTGGCACCTTGGTCGATCCAACGAGTCGGCACCTGGTGATGTCGTGTGACACCTACCTTTAGTTCTCCGGAGACAGCCAGGTAAACGTAATGGTCGATCAGATCGTGTTCGCGGGCCCACTCCATGTCGCGCGCAATACCCAGGTGTGCTTTCGACAATTCAGGCCGCATAATGGTTTCACTGGCCTCGGGAGCCGTTTGTAAACAATTGTAGCAGAACCCTTGACCGAAGGAGGTTTTAGTCTTTTTACCGCAGATAATGCAATTGATCTGACCCGTAAATGCAAGCTGAATATTTTTGCCTATCAGTTCATTCATGGGAACTTCATTTTCTCCCACCTGGAGAAAATACTTTACCGGTTCTGCAAATTCAGACCGCATTTTTATAATATTTCCTGAAACGAGCATCGTCAATGAATATTTTATGTGCTCACAATATACGAAATAATTACCTAAAAATAAAATGGGGTAGAGAGAAGATTAGAATATATCAGTGTATGCATAAAAGGTGATTAAAATTTAGTGTAGCATTGGATATTTCTGCCTGTTTATTTGCATTGCTTCTTCATGAGTATGGACTTGCCCTTTATCACTGGCATCCAATGCCACATCGAGGGCAGTTATTAACTCAGGACTCAAACCTGTTTTATCTGATGAATTAGTATCAAAAATACTGATCCCGAGTACTCGGGATTGTAAATTTTCTCCAGATCAGTATTGTCGAGCCTATCTATTTTAAGGAACAAGTCTAATTTTAATTCAGCTGAGTTCATAATTAATTTCTTTAAACATTCAACAAACTTAACGATTTTTTCTCTCATTTAGTTCCATTGCTACCAAATGAAACGATGTTTTATTTGGAGCAACATACTTAGCATTGGCATTGTAATGGGAGGAAAGAATTTTCTACAGGATAAAATCTCTATTATTGAAAGGCAGATGTTTTGTTTCATTTCAAAATATGTTTACCGAAATAGGTTGATGGCATCAATAAATCCAATAGTTATTCTTACTTTTGATAGTGATGTAAATCTGCAATTATAAATGACCATGAGATTCACCGAATTGAGTGATACTTTAAGTATTACCGAGATAAAAATCAATAGCATTCCGATTATAAAATCAAAGATTGAGTCTAAATTAAATGCATGGAAAGCAAGAACCATCATTACTGATAATGTAATTACTTTTAAAACAATCAATATTATATTGGGTACTCGTGATATTGCTACTAATCCCATATTGCTAAGGGTATACAAGGAAGGTAAGATAATCATCAACAAAGTAGGAAGTACACTCAAAATAAGTTGGTCAGTAAAACTTGACACCTTGTATTCTATATCTTTATGCTTTTCTGCTATAATATTCATAATTGCCTATTTGTTTGGGAAAATTGAACTGGTTTATGCATTAAGTATTAGCCTGGCCGTATTTCTGATGCTGGTATTTATGGGAATCCTGTTAATCAAATATAAATTGACTGAAATGATTTACTACTGTGTGTATCCAAACTATTATTAACGTGAGTACGATCGGAGGGTAAATTAACCGAATACTTTTATCATACAGCCAAGACCGCCAAGACCGCCAAATCGAAAAATGGCGGTCTTGGCGGTTTGGCGGTAATGAATGTTAGGATTCCATTGTTGCTGATAGGATACTATTTGGGAATGGTAAGTTTAACTTGCCACACCCAATAAGAAGGAATAGGCTTCTAATTCAATATATTACATAGATCAAACTAGGGTTGATAATCAGTATTTGCTGCAATTATGCAATTATGCAACGATGCAAAATTAGTCCATTTACACAAATTGCATAGTTGCATAATTGCATAGTTGCATAACTGCATAGTAGGTTAGTTGTATCATAGAGAAACTCTCTCCTGATCAACCGATCAACCGTTTTTTATGGATATAATCCTCTGACAGGAAAAAATTCCAATGCCATTTGCTTTGATATTTGTTTCCAGGAACGTGGGATATTAAAAATAAACAATCTGATGGAACTAAATGTTAATAGATTGTCGTATCAAAAATTTTATCATAATGGATAATAAACAAGGCACAAAGGAATTCCCGTGGAAACTAAAAACTCCACCATTGAGTTCAGAATATGAAATGTATATGGGTGAAAAGGAGGGAAAAAAGGTTATTGTATGTGTTGTTGGCAGTACAACATTACTTTATGATTATCGTTGCTTGAAAGATCTGCAAACTATGCTGATTAAGCATGGTGACTGGATGGAACTTGGAAGTGCAGACGAACAGAAGCCTGCCAAAGAAGGAACTGTTGAAGTCTGGGCACGATCAGAAAACAACCCTGTTGGTGGTTGGTATGGCCTTAAAAAAGGACTTCGGGGGCGTTTTGGAATGTATATTCCCCCTTTGATGGAAGTGCTGGGACTTGCCGAAGTGACACACGATCCAAAGGGTAATAAAATGAAAGCAAAATAACTTTTAAATTCTTTCAGTAAGCTAGTGTTTATTTAGGGTCTGCTGAAAAACTCAGTATCGACTTTTTAGGTTCATTTGGTTAGAATTGAATATTGCTCATTTCCATTGACTTGTTAAAACTGTCATTGGAAGTGAAAGGTAAATAAAATTCTCCGAAAGATGTTGGTTATAGGTTATACCGCTGTAAATGTCTGAATGTGATCATTTAATATTAAAAAAGGGTATAACCGTAGACTTGACCCCTGCCTGTCCCTCCCGAGTACTCGGGATCGGGAAGTACTCGGGGTGGTTATACCCTAAAATGATTCAAGTAACAGCTGATTAGAATATTACAAGGGTATAACCTATAACCAGTATATGTATGGTTGTTTTATTTTGCAGGTTGATATATTCTTATAATACTGTCCCTCCCGAGTACTCGGGATCGGGATGAGTTTTTCAGTAGACCCTATTTAATGAAGGTGCAGCTTGCTATTCAGTAAGTTTATTCCTATATACATTTTGGGAGACCACATTTGAAAAGAAACAACCTGCTTCATGAAAATGCTCCATTATTTCACTTCGATTTCCTTACCCATCTTAGATCTTCCCGTCTCACCAAGTGCTTCAATAGTGAAGTAATATACCGTACCTTTGTCCATTCCACGGAAGTTGTAGCTTGTTTCACCATTTACGGTGATGCAATTGTAGCGTTTGCCTGGTGCAACGCCATACCAGATGTTGTATCCATAAGCTTTGGCTGAAGGATCCCAGTTGATCTGAGCATTGCGCGGATCACTTTTTGAGCGGTTGACTTTAAAGTTTTGCACTTCATCTGGAATCGGTCCTTTGGCCAGTCCGAAAATCCTGAAATCACTGAGGGCATAAGAACCGGTAGGTGTATGGATATTTTCAATACGAAGGTAACGTGTGTTCACAGGCTTCCGCAACTCCACATAGTCATGAGAGACATCACGGTCGTTGTCACTTTTGTCCACAAGTATAGACCAGTTCTTTCCGTCTTTAGATTGTAAAATCCGGTACTGATGGTAGATATCCAACGCTTTGTTGTGTTGAAAGGCTTTGTGTTCGTAGTAATTGACTTGCATGGCATGCACTTCCTTCACATCACCCAAATCCATTTGAAGCCATTCCCCCGGTTTGCCGCTGGTCGCAGCCCAATAGGTGCGCATGTTTTCGTCTGAAGCATTTTCAGGAATAAAGATACTGTCGTGCGATGAAACAGTAACTGCTTTTTTGTATGATAGAAGCATCCAACCTGCAAAAGTACCTGTACGATGGTCGGTGGCCTGATTGGGTGTCAGGCATGGGTAATCTCCATACCCGGTGGAAACGTACATTGTACCGTCCTGATCGAAACCTGCCGGGTAAAGGGCTATCCGGCGTTCAAACTTGTATTTGAGTGACAACATGCAGGTGGCGACATGCCAGTAATTTCCGAAGTTATCCTCAAACGTTCCACCATGACCTGCACCTTGCACAAAACCCCCTGGCTTGTAAGAAACAGGATTGTGCTTTTGATAAGTGAAAGGTCCAAGTGGATGATCGGAAACGTAAACACCATCAGCATACACCTTAAATTCTGTTCCTGGAGCGCCATACTGAAAGTAATATTTGCCATTGTGCTTGTTCATGAAACTGCCTTCGGTAAAGGGTGCAAGGGTGGTACTGTCGTCATTGTTCATGCCAAAGCGTTCCCAACCATGTTGTTCTGGTTTAAGCATCGTCACATCAATGATCTTGCTTTTTGGGTAAAAGTTGCTGCGGTTTAACTCAACAGCCTTCAGTGGAAACTCGTTGCTCGATCCGTAATACATATATAATCGGCCATCATCATCGAGAAGCATCCCGGGGTCCCAAAAGGGTAGGGCAACTGATTCTACCTTATGTTTGAAGCGTCCGCTTTTGGGATCGGTGCTATACCAAATAGGTAGTCCGCGATAGGTGGAACCTGCATAGAACAAGGTGTCGCCACTTACGAAAGCAGCAGGTGCACATTGGTCATCATCGGTTGGGGTACGCTGGAAACTGCTGTATACAAATTCCCAGTGACTCAGGTCTTTTGAATAATGGAATCCGCCTTGATTGGTAGAGAAAAGGAAATATTCGCCCTTGTAATTCACCATCATTGGGTCAGCAGCTGAGCGGAATGAGCCGCTGGACTTCACATTGATGTTATAGGGTTCAAAATTATAGCTGATGTTCATGGGGTTGCAGTAGGTCTTTGGATGATCGCTCTGTGGATCAAACCAAACTGTTGACTGCGCTTTTTCGTGTTTTAATGCATCTGGTTTCTGTGAATTAAGCTTTACATTCAAGGGATTCCCCATGCCCTTTACATTTATGTATGTCATTTCCATTCCTGGATAATACACCATCAGCATCGAGTCGCTGCCATCAACAATGCGGTACATTCCTTTATTATCGGTATTGTCGTGCACAGGACTATATTGATACATCACAGTTGCACCTTCCAATGGTTTTCCATCAGGCCCTGTAATTTGACCTGAGCGAAACTTCTTCTTCTTCAATGTGATCGTATAATCACTTACCTGACCTTTGACCACAATTACACTATCTTCGGGTTCCTGGGCCATCATCTGAGTTGGAAAACAGAAAAGAGATACTAGCAATATCAGAAAAAGCTTATGCATCACAATTGGATTTAATATTTTCGATACCAAGGTACAAATTATTTTTTAAAATACTCCAACACCCAGCCAATGGCTGGATCATCAATGCCGACTTACGCTCAAAGGGCAGACATACAAGTCTGCCCCCTAAACAATTACCTGGATCAGCATTTCATCTCAATGACCCATATTACCTATATTACTCATATTACTCATATTACATACCACGCTATTTTAAGAAAACGAATAAGACTTCACCTGCTCTTCCGGATATTCCCAAAAGCTTGTATTCGCTTTTGTCGATTTGCAATTAGAGTGTTCGGAAGATGCTGATAATAAAAATGAAGGGGGATTACAAAACGTCAAAATGTCAAAATGTCAAGCCTTTTATTTTGTCGTTTTAAATGCATACCGATTACCTGTAGTAATTAAAAAAAGTCATAACCACATAATATTACATCGTTGACATTTTGAGGGTAAATACCAGCTACATCGCAAATACAAAATTTAAGCAATACCTGGTAAGGACAACAATAGCTTTGAACAACAGCAATGTAAATCCGGCGAAACTTCATAGTAGATTTGGAAAATAGTAACTTTAAAGTTACCTTTGATATTATTTGAATGACTCATGGAGAAAATTCGCGAAGTAATCGCTTATAAAAACTATTTTGTAGATTTCTTATCTGACATTTGGCGTGTATTCTGTTTTTTCGACATAGGGAAATTAGTCATCCTACTTAATGGCTTTCAGAAAAAGACACAGAAAACGCCTAAAAAAGAAATTGACAAAGCAATAATTTTAATGAATGAATATTATGAAAGCAGAAAATAAAAACAAAGACATTTCAACCTGGTCTCAAATCAAAGATCAGGTTTATGGAGAAAAAGGAACTGAAAGACGCGATAATCTTGAGAGAGAAGCCGAATCTTTTAAAATTGGACTTTTGTTAAAAAAAGCAAGAGAATCGCGCAATATGACTCAAGAAGAACTAGGACAAATCATCGACAAGAAAAGAACTTATATTTCTCGTATTGAGAATAATGGTAGCAATATAACATTGAGTACGCTTTTTAACATTGTTGAAAAAGGACTGGGTGGAAAAGTTAGCATTTCAATAGATGTATAGTGTTGAATGAATTTATACTACATTTTAACTAACAACATTGTATATAAAATGAAATTTCCAACAGCAATAAAGATCATTTGCATTTTACTGGCCATGACGACCTTGTTGTGTCAGCAAACAGTTACTGCCCAGCAAGGTCTTTCATCCAATGTTTCCGATAAGGGAATTGAAATCATTTACAACGGAAAAACAAGGTTTACAGGTGGAAAACCTCAAGTTGAAAACAAAGTCAGGTCATTGAAAAAAGTAGTTGCTGAATCGAATACCTTCACCTACCAGTTCAACAAGTCTTCCGATATCAAAACCATTGTCACTCCGGCAGGAAACAATATATGGGGATTAAAATTATCGTTGGAGGGTAAAAAGCACAATGGTAAAGAGTATGCAGGCTTTTTCTTTGATGCAATGCCTGGATTTAAAACAGGAGTTGAGATATGGAGATACAAGCCCTGGAACTCATGGACAAAACCCTTAAGAGTTTCATTACCTTCTATGATGCATGATTGGGATGTTCAGTTTTTTTATTGGAAATATGACGACGGACTTTATGGAGCTGCCATTCCTTTAAGTGGTAATGGTTACCGCACTACTTTAGGTTCCGAGAAAGGCAAGTTTGGCTGCAAGTCGCTCACCTACACAGAGGATGCTCCTTCGACTGATATTCCAATGATGGCCATTGGCTTTGGTGATGATCCCTATAAGCTCTTCGAAAGCTTATACAGTGCAGGTCTTGAAATGATGGGAAAGTCGGAAAATATGCGTATAAAAAAGACCTATCCTGAACCTCTGGAATATATAGGTTGGTGTACCTGGAACTCCTCGCAGAATGGTAAAAACCTGGATGAGGAGCACCTGCTTCAAGGAGCCGCAACTTTTACTGATAACAAATTCCCTCTAGGTTGGTTGCTTATCGACGATGGTTGGTTCGACCAGGAGGATAACCAGTTGAATGCCTTCACTCCCAATCCTGAAAAATTTCCCAATGGATTCAAATCATTGACTTCAAAATTAAAAAGCCAGTATGGATTAAAATATGTTGGCATCTGGCATGCTTATGACGGTTATTGGAATGGCATCAATCCCAATTCAAAATTAGGGGAAAGGTATAAAAGTGAACTATTCAAATGGACTCAAAAGGAACGTGTGGATGTAGAGTCAAAAGCAGTTTCTTATAGTTTTATTAAGCCGCAATCCGATTCTCTGAAAGCTTTTTACGATCAATGGCACCGATATTTTCTTAATGAAGGATTCGATTTTGTAAAGGTAGATAACCAGTTAGTTTCTGAAAGAATGAGTGTTGATACTTATCCTATCAACTTAATTGCAGAAAAGATGCATGAAGCACTATACGCTTCGGTATTTAAGAATTTCAATGGCGCCATTATCAATTGTATGGACATGACCAACGAAGCTTTTTATAATTTTGGCAAGAGTGCTATAGCCCGAACTGTTGAAGATTATTTCCCTGAAAGGGATGGCGGCGTAGGCTATAAGCTTGAAAAAGGCGGACCAGCAGCACATGTACTGATGGCCTTGTACAATTCGCTTTATTTTTCGCAAATGGTAACTACCGATTTCGACATGTTTGAAAGTGACAACACTTATGGTGCATACCATGCTGCTGCACGAGCCATTAGTGGAGGTCCTGTTTATGTGACCGACATTCCCGGTAATCAGAAATTTGATGTTTTATGGCCATTGGTTGATGCCACGGGGCGTATCATCCGTGCAGACCGGCCTGCAATGCTTACAGAAGATTGCCTATTCCAATTGCAGGACAATAAGCCCATCAAAGCTTTTTCCTTTGCCGGAGATGCTGGTCTGTTGGCTGTATTCAATGCCGCTGACGCCGATCAGATAGAAGGAAATGTTTCACCTTCTGACATTCATGGACTGAAGGGTGAATCGTTTGCAGTATATGAATTCTATTCAAACGAATTAACTGTTATGAAAAGGGATGAAGAAAAGAAAATTACGCTCAACAGAATGGGCAATAAATATTATAATTTTGTACCCATTGAGAATGGAGTTGCACTTATTGGCCTGGTGAATAAATACAATGCCCCCAAAACCATCCTCAGTTATAAAATAGAGAAAGATAAAATTGAAGTACACCTTATGAATGGGGAAGTTACCAGCTCTGTAAAAGCGATAGACACTGGTGAAATGTCCGTTAGTACTATTGGAGGAAATTTTAAAGCTATCTTGCCATCGGAACCTGTTTCAGTAGCAATTAACAATATTCCAAATAAAGATTTTACTTTTACCGATGGAGTATTTACTGCTCGTGTGCCTTCCGAATCAATAAAAGAAATAGTATTGACAATAAATTTTAAATAAGCAACTTAACCTAACTGTCTGCAAGCTTTAAATAACCAAACGATGTCAGTATAATTGCCACATCCAATGGTTATCGAAAGATATCAGGCTAATGAAAATAGATGAATCAATTACAATATTAAAAAAATAATCAAATGAGAAGTTCAATTATTATCGGGGCAATTTGTCTGTTTTGTATGGCTGGATTGTCTGCCCACTCCCAATCAACCCATATATTGTGGTACAATCAGCCTGCACAGTATTTTGAAGAATCACTGGTACTTGGCAACGGTAAAATGGGCGCTTCAGTATTTGGAGGGGTCAACTCCGACAAGATATTTCTGAACGATATCACGCTCTGGACAGGTGAACCTGTCAATGCCAACATGAAGCCTGAAGCGTACAAAAATCTTTCGGCTGTGAGGGATGCATTGAAAAATGAAGATTACCAACTGGCCGACCAGTTAAACCGCAAGCTCCAGGGGAAAAATTCCGAATCGTATGCGCCACTTGGAACGCTCTACCTGAACTTTAAAAACAGCGGTGCCCCTCAGAAGTATTACCGTGAACTTGATATTGACAATGCGGTTTCTAAAGTGGAATATGAGATAAATGGTGTAAAGTTTACCCGTGAATACTTTGTTTCATATCCTGATAAGGTAATGGTTATTAAGCTTACAAGCAGTAAAAAGAAAGCATTGAGTTTCGATCTGAAATTTAAAAGCCTGTTGAAATACAATGTAGCAACAACTGGCCAACAAATCACTGTCAAAGGTTATGCACAGAGTGGAAGTAAGGGAGATGTGGCCTCTTTCGATCCAACCAAAGGTACAAGATTTTCGACAATGGCAAAAATCATAAATACAGGTGGTAAGCTTACAACTACCGACAGCACTTTGGTTGTTACAGGAGCTACAAAAGCCATTATTTTTGTATCTGTGGCTACTAGTTTTAACGGGTATGATAAAAATCCAGCCACGGAAGGACTGAACGATGTAGAAATTGCAACCGTTAAGTTAGAAAAAGCATTCCAAAAGTCTTATGAGGTACTTAAAAAAGACCATCTGGATGATTACCAGAAATATTTCAACAGGGTAAGTTTAAACCTTGGCAAAACAGAAGCCCCAGATCTGCCAACTGATGAACGCTTGAAGCGCTATGCCACAGGTGAAGAGGATAAAAATCTTGAAGTACTCTATTTTCAGTATGGTAGATATCTGTTGATCAGCAGTTCACGTACACCGGGCGTTCCAGCTAACTTGCAGGGATTGTGGAATCCTTATATTAACCCTCCATGGCGCAGTAATTACACTTCAAACATCAATGTTGAAGAAAACTACTGGCTGGCCGAGAATACCAATCTTTCAGAAATGCACCTTCCCTTGTTGGGCTTTATCAAAAACCTATCAGAAACTGGTAAGATCACTGCAAAGACTTTCTATGGAATCAATGGTTGGCTGGCCTGTCACAATACTGATATTTGGGCCATGAGCAACCCTGTTGGCAATGGCAATGATGAACCTATGTGGGCCAACTGGAACATGGGAGGAGCTTGGTTAAGCACTCATTTGTGGGAACATTACCGCTTTACCCTGGACAATGATTTCCTGAAGAATCAGGCATACAATATCATGAAGGGTGCAGCCCAATTCTGCCTTGAATGGTTGGTTGAAGACAAGGAAGGAAAATTGATTACTTCGCCTTCCACATCACCCGAAAACAAGTATATTACCCCAACCGGTTATCATGGTGCTACTTTATATGGCGGAACAGCCGATTTAGCCATGATTCGCGCCTGTATGCAACAAACAGTTGATGCTTCTAAACTATTGAATGTAGATGCCGATTTTCGTCAAAAACTGGAAAGTGCACTTGAGCGTTTACACCCCTACAAGGTGGGTAAAAAAGGCAATTTGCAGGAATGGTACTACGATTGGGAAGATGAAGATCCTCAGCATCGTCATCAGTCTCATTTGTTTGGATTATTCCCCGGTCATCAGATTTCACCACTTACAACACCTGACCTGGCCGATGCATGCCGTAAATCCCTTGAAATAAAGGGTGATGAAACAACCGGCTGGTCAAAAGGCTGGCGTATTAATCTATGGGCTAGATTAGCTGACGGTAATCATGCCTATAAAATGTACAGAACTTTGCTCCGTTATGTTGATCCGGATGGTGTCAAAGACAGTAAACACAGAGGAGGTGGCACTTACCCTAACCTGTTCGATGCTCATCCGCCTTTTCAAATTGATGGAAACTTTGGAGGAGCGGCTGCGGTGGCTGAGATGCTGGTGCAGTCAACGGAAAACGAAATTACCTTGCTGCCTGCTTTACCCGATGCATGGAGCGAGGGATCAGTGAAAGGAATTTGTACACGTGGAGGCTATGAAATTTCAATGGAATGGGAGAATAAAGCCCTCAGAAAAATCACCGTTCTTTCTAAAGAAGGGGGAAGTACTACCCTGATTTGCGGAAACAGGAAAAAGGAAATCTCATTATTGAAAGGTAAACAAATTGAAATCCTTTGGTAACTCAGCTGGTGACCTCAGCTGGTGACTCCAAGTCACCTGCTGAGTAACCAAAGCCTTATATTGAATAAGAATTTTGAATGGTATCTATAAAATCAACAATGAATAAAATTATATCTCTGCTAGTTTTGCATCTAAGTGTGTTGTCCGGCTTTAGCCAAACCATTAAAATACCGATAAAGAATCCCATTATTGACGGGTATTTTGCAGATCCTTCTATAGTTAAGCATGAAGATAACTATTATATTTATGCCACCATAGATCCCTGGGGTGGTGATGAACTGGCTGTGTTTGAAACCAGTGATTTTGTCACCTTTACACCTAGACACCTCAACTGGCCTAATAAGAAGGCATGTACCAGTCCTACCTCGAACGAATCAAAGGTTTGGGCCCCTTCAGTGGTGAAAGCCCCTGATGGAAAATTCTATATGTATGTTTCGGTAGGAAGTGAAGTATGGGCAGGCGTAAGTGAATCTCCTCTTGGGCCGTGGAAGAACCTGAAACCCGATAACAGTCCTATTATTCCGGCAAGCATGTATCCGCAATACCATACGATTGATGCTGAATGTTTTATCGACGACGATCGCCAGGTATACCTCTATTGGGGGTCTGGCTTAAACTGGGTAAATGGTCACTGCTTTATGGTAAAACTGAAAGCCGACATGGTCACTTTTGCTACCGGAGTGGTTGATGTGACCCCTCCCCACTATTTTGAAGCGCCGTTCATGTTCAAAAAGAACAGGGAATACTACCTCATGTATTCTGAAGGAAAGGCAATCGATCCTACCTATAAAGTGCGTTATTCCAAAGGCAAATCACCGTTGGGACCTTGGGAAGAGGGAGCAACCAGTCCAATTCTGGAAACTTCGGCTGACAGTATCACTTACGGTCCGGGTCACCATTGCGTTTTCACAGTAAAAGGCCAGAGTTACATAATCTATCATCGTATCGTCCCCCAAAAGGAAAGTTATGTATTGCGCCAACTATGCCTTGATAGCCTGAACTTCGACTCAAAAGGAGCTATCCGAAAGGTAAGCACTCTGGGTGTGATCAATCCATTGAAAAAATAGAAGAAGGCTGATGGATTTGGGCGAACACATAGGTTCGCCCCTCCTTTTCCCAATTTACAACTTTTCCATTTCTGGATTGATGCCCATCATCTTATTGTAGTGTTCAATATGGTTTGTTTTTTTGAAGATATTCCTGAAAACCTTTAAGTATCTGTCGCTTTCAGAGGGTACATATAATACTTCAGGGACATCATCAAGGCTCGAATTTGACCATGACAACAATGAATTGGCTGTTAATTTATCTGCCTCTTCAAGATTATTTAGAATTTCATCCGCAGAAATCCCTCCAAAGGATTTAAAATAGTTTTCTATAATTCGCCGCAATGTAATATCGAGGTTTATACTTTCGGGATTCTCTTTAACTTCCCTCCACATCAGTTCATAAGAACTTATTATAGGATTATTATCATATTGCCTGATGCTTGTAAAATCATGTTCCTTTCGAAGAATCCAAAAGGTTTCGTCATTTATATTTTCAATGTTATTCTCTTTTTTATAGCTTACTTCCTCATAAAAGTTAACATTGTGGGTAAGTACAATAATTTGTTTGATCGTACTCTTTTTAGAGCGGACCTCCTCGATAATGTTTCTAACCAGGTGACTGACAATAAATAATGCATCGCCATCCAGACTTGAAACAGGGTCGTCAAATACCACTATCCGATCGGTATTAATTGAATCTCTTTCAACACTTCCCTTTATCATATAATAGAAATACAAAAAAGTGATCACTGTTTTTTCACCCTCGCTTAAAGTGCGTTCAACCCTTTCCCCGTTTAACCTAACAATCTGGTAACTACCTTTTTCATCGGTCGATTCTGCTAATTTAAAGCTTGTAAAACCAAATTTACCCAGCAAGGCATTGATTTCATTTATGGTATGTACAATATTAGTGCCCAGGATCTCCAGTTTTGCAATCTCCTCCCGATGTACTTTTAATTTGCCCTCGTTTTCACCGATTCTCATTTCCAATCCTTCAATGGTTTTAACATTCGCTGCATAGTCGGAAAGATATCGTTGATAAACTGGCTTTATTTCTTCTGTAATATATCGCCAAACCTCCGAAGTTAATTGAGCGCTTTCCCTTGAAAGATGCTTAACGGTCTCATTGTGAAGCGCAATTTTATTCCTCGCAGCTTGAATTAGTTCATTGATAATTTCCAATTCTGGATTTAATGACTCAATAACAATAACACTACCCGGTTCTTTTATTTTTGAATTGATTTTATCCTTGTTCGCATTAATTTTAAGGACCAGCATACGTTTTAATTCTTCCAAACGCGCATTGTCAATCATATTGTTATTGGAATTTAAAAGCGAATCCATCTCATAAACGATCAATCCTGTTTGGGTGGAATAGGCAGATCCTATGTCGTTGATTATTTTTATTTGAGCCAGATAGGTTTCATCAAAATATTCATTGAGCTGCTGTTCAAGATTATCCGGCGCTTTCTGTTGACAAAATGGACAATAATCACCATTCCCTGAATAAAAATACCGACCTTGTTTTACCCAATCACTATTGTTTAATCGCTTGATCATTGATGCAATATCCACGTCGTCTTTACCGATGATCCTTTTCCCCCAAATTTCATTGGATTCTGTACCTTTCAATGCTTGAAAATTAATCAGAGCAATATCCATTATGGGTAGGGTCGAACCCGAATAAATGCGATCTGCCTTTTCCTTTAATACAGCCAGGTCCAATAAGGCAGATCCCGAGTTCTCGGGATTAATCTCAGCCTTGCACCGGTCTTTAAAGGTGTTTTTAAATGCACACCCCTTAAATGCCGGCTTGAATATGTCTTTAAAGCGAGAGTATACTTTCCAGCAATCTTCCGTGAACCTTACTTCATTCAATTCATTGTTTACATTGTGCTTTTCAATTTCGGCAATATCCCCAATGATAGCTGTATTTATTTGGGCAATTTCTATTTTTATGGCTTCAATGGTTTCTTTGGCATCTTTTTCGCCTTTACCCAATGTGAAGATCCCTTTTTGCGTTTTACTTCGTCCGAAATTCTCATCTATAAAATTACGATTGTACACATAGGATTTCAATTCTATATTATTCTGCCAAACAATTTGGCATTGCGGATACTTTTTCCAATCTGCTATTATGTTTGAAAAAGTAGTCTTGCCACTTCCATTTGGACCATAAATAAAATTAATTTCTTTCAAGCCTTTCACTGTCACTCCAGTGCGATCGTAACTTGCAAGGTTCTTGATTTGAATTTCGGTTATCATCAATTTAAGGTTTCAATTAAATTCCATTCAATCCTTTTAAACATTATCAAAAATAGGATTACTCATTCAATATTCTATCAAAAATACAATAATTAATTCACTTTATTTTACTTTTTTTTAATCCTATTATTCCATAATCATAAAAATCTCAATATCTTTTTGTTTTTCTCATAAATTAATTTTTATTCATCCATTGATTCAATTTATGATTATTTATTGCTATATTTGAAAGTTCAACTAATGATGAGCGATATAACATTTTTGTATTTTCTATTTATATAGTATGTAAATTATGACCTTATGAAAACAAAATTCTACCTGATTTTGATTGTATTAATGAATGCTCATGCAGCATTTTCACAATTTAACAAAGAAGTATTATTCAATATGGAGAATGTTGATTTGCTTACGAGACCAAATGCCCCCAATACTTATGACTTTGGAATGGGAGTCAAAAGTATAAATCTTGATGCTACAAAACAGGCAACTCCTGGTTCTAAAGCATTTATAAATTATTACTGTAGTGAAGATTATGTGGGGATTCATTTCTTTTCTGATATCTTTAATTCTTCAAATAATCAACATGCCGATTGGAGTAAATATAGCCAGAATGCCTATATAACATTTTGGATAAATACCAACGATGGAGGGGCAGTGATTTTAGTTATTGGTTGGAATGATGGAACTTCCTCTGAAAAATATTGGTCCAGTCATAATATTACGATTAATACCAATGGCAAATGGGAAAAACATTTTATTAAACTTTCAGATTTAGTATATAGGGATAACTGGGGTAATGGAGAAATTACTTTTCCTGATTTAACTATAGAACCCAAATTACTCACGGTAGTTTTTGAAAATCCTCGTAAGGATATAAGTTCATCACCTATGGTTAATTTGAGCATAGATGATATTGAAATCTGGGATACACCATTAGATGCCCCTCTAAAAGTAATTGCAAGTGAAGACCGCGATATTGTTTGTGGAGAATACACTCAATTATCGGCTTCAACCAATTATCAGGGTGCTGAAAAACTCTCCTATTTATGGACACCTTCTGAAGGATTAAGTGCTGTGGATATACCAAATCCAATTATAAATATTTCGTCAAATACTACCTATACCGTTACGGTTACTACTCCCGATGCAGGTTCAGCAAAGGACTCTGTAAATGTGAAAATACAACCATTGACGGTATCTATACAGAACCAAATTATATCTTGCGGTAATACTGCACAACTAAAGTTGAATACCAATTATACGGGAACTGATCAATTGAAATACAAATGGACCCCTTCTGATGGCCTCAGTTCAGACAGTATTGAAAATCCTTTTGTTACCTTGAATGCTATTGTTGAATATTCGGTAGAAGTAAAAACGGAAAATGGCTGTACTGCAAATAGTAGATTTGTATTAAACCCTTCAGTGATTGATATAGGGGCCTCCATTTGTATGGTTACAGTGGATAGTGCTGACAAAAATGTGGTAGTTTGTCAACAAGACCCCAATGCAGCTGTTGATTCATTTTACATTTACCGCGAATCATTAAATCAAACAGATCAGTATGACTTAATCGGAAAGATTTCAAATTCAGAAACCAATGAGTTTGTAGATTCAAATTCCAATACACGTTTACAATCCAATAAATACAAGATCGCCATTAAAGATATTTGTGGATTTACAACATCAAAAAGTGCCGCTCATAAAACCATGCACTTGATGGTTAACAGAGGTGTCGGCAATAACTGGAATCTTATTTGGGAACCTTATATCGGTGCTCCAATTTCTAATTACAAAATATTCAGAGGAACTTCCAAATCCGATTTAATCCAAATTGGCAGTTCATCGGGCAGTAACATTTCATTCACTGATGAAACTTCTCCAACGGGAGATGTTTATTACCAGGTTGCATTAGAATTAAACCAGTCGTGTACAAGACTTAAATCAGCTGGAAATGTTTTTATTCGTTCCAATATCATCAATACAAAGGAAATTTCAACCAACATAATTACAAAATCAAAAACTGAGGCAATAACCTTTCCTAATCCTGCGACCGATGTATTAAATATTAGAACTTCAGGTTCATCAAATCTATCAATTCTGATATTTGATTTGAATGGCAAACAGGTTTTTTGCAAGCAAATAAATGCTGAATCTATTGATATTTCTAATCTTTCAAAAGGAATATACACTTTAAAACTAAATGATTCAGGTAGTATTACCGTTAGTAAATTCGTAAAGGAATAATTATAATCCTGTTTTAAACCCCTCGAATTCGAGGGGTTTAAAACAGGAAGCGGGATTGAATGCTTTTACAATGTCGCCTCAAAAATGGACTGTATCTACCAATGCCAAAGGAATGATGTCTAAATCAGGACGATATGGCGGTACTTTTGCACATATCGAAGAGGCAATCCTTGTAATCAGCTTTAATCTGTGCAATCTTTTTCAAAAAAGAAATACAGCATCAACAGACCGGTGCGAGGCACTTGCTGGTTCAATTACTCATAAAATAATCGATTCGTACTCTCACCTTCTCACCTTTAAAGTTTCTACTATTTTCAACGACATTTAGGGTCTGCTGAAAATCTCATCCCGATCCCGAGTACTCGGGAGGGATCAATATAAAAGAGCTATACAGCCCCAAGTACACGTGGACTTTCTTTATGCGTCTGATTTTGCACCTTCCTATCTACATTTTCAAAATAAGCAATCGATACCGTATTTCCCCCTCTGTTGCAATGAAATGGGTTCGTGTTTGAGCCCGATCTTCTGATACCTTTCTGATACTCATCTGATACCTTTCTGTAAAGTAAGGTTACAGAAAGGTTACAGATGAGTTACAGATGAGTTACAGATAATAGGGCTTTATCCCCTTGCATAATTGCATTGGGTTATCCCTGTTATTTATTTTGATGTCCGGTTCCAAATCCGTTAAGGGATTTGGTAACCAAAGTCAAACCCCTCCCGGGATGCAGGCATTTTGGACACTTTCTGATTTTAAAATCAATAATTGCAAATATAAAATTGTAGAGACAGGTATTATTCTTGTCAGGTAATTTAAAGTTCAATCTTCCATCAATTGAAGATATTGTTTAGCAATGAATTCATTGCTTTTCAAGCTATAAGTTATCCTGATTGTTCCTCAAAAAATACTGCGCAATATCATATAAATTACATAAAAAATAAGACAAAAGTAGGATTGATTGATCTTTATTTATCGTATATTTCGGTTATGAAAAAATTAAGAAATTGAATAAAGAAAAATTACCTGTGATGGTGGATAATAGTGAACTTCAAAAAGTTACATTTAAAATAAAATGTTCAACTTTTAGCCGTTTATTTCACAACTATTATTGGGCATAGATTGTTTATAGAAGGCTATTTCCATAAATAAAGTAATATCCAAATTAATAATTCTTTAGAGGATTGTTCAGAAGTAAGGAAAAAGTGAACAACGCTTTCACTTCAAGATGGTTTGGTTTTGATAAAATAATTTCCTGACAACTAATACAATGTGACTATGAAAAAAGGTATACTTGGACTAATTTTACTGCTTTCAGTAACTACACTTTTTGCACAAAATCAGCAATCCATCAAGGGCACAATCACCGATGGTAAAAATGAAACGTTGCCTGGAGTAAGCGTGGTGATTAAAGGCACTGTGCAGGCCACAACAACTGATATTGATGGACATTATTCTATTCAGGCCAGTCCGCAGGCCGTATTGGTATTTAGTTTTGTAGGCTTTCAATCACAGGAGATCCCTGTCAATAACCAGACGACCCTGAATGTGAAGTTACTGGAGGAACGCATTAAACTGGAAGAAGTGGTGTCGATTGGTTACGGTGTGGCACGTAAACGCGATGTGACCGGATCAATCGTATCAGTAGATGGCGAAAGTCTTAAAACCTCTCCTGATTACAATCCTATAAAAGCATTGCAGGGAAAAGTACCAGGCTTACTGATCATCAACAATGGCGCGGCAGGTGGAAGTCCTACCATTCGCTTGCGAGGTGTGGGAACGGTCTATGGAGCCATTACAAACACCAACCCGCTTTTTGTGGTAGATGGAATGATTGTTGATAACATTGATTTTGTGAATCCAAATGATATTTCATCCATAGAAGTGTTGAAGGACCCCTCCTCACTGGCGATTTTCGGAGTACAAGGTGCCAATGGAGTCATCATCGTGACTACTAAACGTGCAGCCAAGGGAAAACTAACGCTAAGTTATGACGGCTATGCAGGAGTGCAGGTTTTGTCAGATCGTGACCGGTTAAAGCTAACCAATGCATCAGAATTTACAGCCTTATACAATGAGCAGATTCAAAACATGAACCCTTCAGCAACTGAATGGGTGCCTGGTTTGACAGGTAAGGGCACCGACTGGCAATCTTACATTTTTCGTCCGGCAGCAATTACCAATCATGGAGTCACGGTTTCACAGTCGACCGATAAATCAAGCAGCATTCTTTCGGTTGGATATTTCAAGCAGGATGGGATTGTCAAATTCAACTCTTACCAACGATTTAACGCCAGGTGGGCAGGAGACTATACCGTTTCCGATCACTTTAAAGTGGGAGGTAATGCCACGTTGAACCGTTGGGATCGAGATCCTGAAACAGCCGATGTTGCCAATGCAGCACAGGCATTGCCAACCTACACTCCCTATTCACCTGTAGAAAACCATATTGACTATAATGTAGGATCGAATTATACACCCTCACCCGGAATTCAGAAAGATGTACCCAATCCGGTTGCTGTAATGGAAATAAATAAAGGGACTACCGAAAATTATGGTTACAGGGCAGTTGGAAATGTATATGCCGAAATTGGCTTTCTGAAAGATTTTACCTTCAGGGCTACCGGCTACAGCGACCTTGGAATCAATATGACCAACAAGTACTCGCCACGTTTTGATATCAACGATTCGACTTCCAACTCCTCCTACAAAAGCGAAAAGACTTCCTTTAGCCGGAAGAGTGAAGAATTTACCAAATACCAGATGGATTTGATCCTGAATTACAATATGGTCACAGGGGTACACCGTATAGGAGCCATGGCTGGATATACATCCAGAGTGCAAGAGAACAAAATGTTCGAGACAGCAGCCGACACTTTGGTGAATCCCAATTTATGGATTATTCCAAAGAATTTCTGGATGTTAAGCATGGGTTCAAAGCTCAACAAAACCAATGGTGATACTTATGATGCTGAATCTTTTATATCCTACCTGGGCCGCGTCAATTACTCGTATGCTGACAAATACCTTTTAACAGCCACTTTCCGTGTGGATGGATCTTCAAAGTTCTCACCCAATAAACGATGGGGCTATTTTCCCTCTGTCGGATTGGGTTGGGTGGCAAGTGAAGAAAAGTTTGTGAAGGATTTATCTGATAAGATCGACTATTTAAAGATTAAAGCTTCCTGGGGGCAACTTGGCAATGATAAAATCCCGAACTACCTTTATTACCCGACCATCGATCCCAAAGGACAACAAGTTCCGATTGACGGGAAGACCTATTACCTTCCCACAGTGAGCAACCTGGTGGACCCCAACATTCACTGGGAAGTGATGGCCGGTTTTGATGCCGGCATTGAGAGCCAGTTCTTCAAGAGCCGCCTGGGTGTGGAATTGGGTTATTTCACCAAAACGACCAGTGATTTGCTGGCTAAAGTGGATCCGCCAATATCTGTGGGGACTGGATTTTTGCTTACCAATGCCGGCTCCATACGAAATAATGGAATCGAATATATTCTCTCCTGGCGTGATAAAATGGGGGATTTTACATATGGAATCAGCACAAACGGTGCGACCTTAAAGAATAGAGTGCTTTCATTGGGAAATGACAATTCGGATATTGTAACCGGTAGTTATCATATCACCGCAGTAGGGCATCCTGTTGGCGCACTTTATGGATATGTGCAGGATGGTATTTTCCAGAATCAGGCTGAAATAGACAGCTATTTTCCAGCCCCATGGGCTTCAATTCCAGGCGATATACGTTACAAGGACCTGAATGGTGACAGTAAGATTACGGATAAGGACCGTAAATTCATTGGAAGTACGATTCCAAATTTCACCTATGGTGTTAACCTGAATGTGGGCTATAAAAAATTTGATGTAGCCATTGATTTCAACGGGGTATCAGGTAACAAGATAGTGAATACGAAAAAACTACCCACCTACGCACAATTCAATTTCTATACTACTTCACTCGATCGATGGCACGGTGAAGGAACTTCCACTTTGGAACCCTCACTGAACACTGCACGGGGAAACAATTTTGTACCCTCAACCAATTTACTCGAAAGCGGTTCCTACTTTCGAGTTCGTGCCATACAACTGGGATACAGCGTTCCCGACAATGTTGTAAAAGCGATGGGAGCAAGCAAATTCAGGGTGTTTGTAAATGCTCAAAACCCGCTTACTTTCAAAAACAATAGCGGATATACTCCTGAAATCGGGGGAGGAATTTTAGATGGAGGTGTTGACACCGGCGGTACCTATCCTTTGCCATCGGTTTATACTGCGGGAGTAACCGTTAACTTTTAATTCAGACAACCATGAAAAAGATACTATTGTTTTTAGTCCCGATTCTCGGGATAGTAATTTTCTCCTCCTGTAAAAAGGATTTCCTTGACCGATTTCCAAAGGGACGATACTATGAAGGCAACTTCACTCCAGATACTACTCTGAAAGCCAACATATTGGTAGAAGCCAAATTATCACAGGCTTATACTAGCTTACGTGATTACAATTTTATTTTTGCAGGATTCGGAATGCAAAACTATACGACTCCCGATGTGGAAAAAGGAAGTACCCCCAGCGATGGACAAGAAGTGGTACAATTCAAACCGATGAGTTACACCGCGAGTAATAGCCAGATCAGTGCTTATTATACTACCTGTTACAGTTCTATATTTTTCACCAATGAAGCCCTGGTGCTGGCAACGGCTATCATGGACAATGAGGCTCAAAAAAACACCTACATCGCGGAAGCGTTGTTTCTTCGCTCGGTGATGTATTTCAGGTTGACACAGGCTTTTGGGGGAGTACCTTATGTTGACAAGGTGCTTGCACAAACCGATAAAACACCTGCACGCTCCACTCGTGAAGATATATGGCAAAACCTTGAACGTGATCTGATTTCCGCTATTCCACTGTTGCCAACTAGACAAGCATTGATAATAAGCGGTAACTCTGGCAGGGCCACACAGAATGCAGCCAGGGCCTTACTGGCAAAAATATACCTATATGAAAAAAACTGGGGAGCAGCATTGGGTCAGACCACTGCCATCATCAATTCGGGTGACAATGCATTGGATACACCTTATGATCAAATATTTACTGAGGCCAATGAATATGGTAATGAATCGGTATTTGAGGTGTATTGTGAAGAAAAACCTGCCGAGCAAATCTATTTAGGGAGTCAGTTTGCAGAAATACAAGGCTTTCGCGGTCTTCCAGATTTAGGATGGGGATTTAATGCTCCCAGCCAGGTATTGATGGATAGTTATGAAACGGGCGACCCCCGCAAAGCGGCATCAGTCATACATAGTGGCGATGTACTGGATGGCCGGACCCTTAGAGCAGATGCTGCAGGATACCAGTATTTCAATAAAAAAGCCTATACCAAAACCATCGAGCGTGGTATATACGGACGACCAACGAATGGTCATGGAGGTTGGGTAAATATCAGGCTGATACGCTATGCCGATGTATTGCTGATGGATGCTGAGGCGGCCTGTGAATCGGGAAATGCAACCGAAGCATTGGATAAACTGGAAATGGTCAGGGCTCGGGCAAGAGGAGCAGACAATACTGTGCTGCCTAAAATAGTGACTACTGATATTAATGAATTGAGGGCAAAAGTCCATCAGGAGCGCAGAATAGAACTTGCTATGGAATGGGAACGATTCTATGACCTGGTACGTTGGGATGAAGCTAAAAGTGTGATATCCAGTTTTGTGGTTGGCAAGCACGAGCTATTCCCTATTCCTCAAACCCAAATTGACAAGTCGGAAGGAGTGATCACACAAAATCCTGGATACTAAGAGTCAATTGTCTGAATCACAGTTTGATACAGGTTAAAGTACATGGAATAATTAAATGTAAAGGTATCGATATTCAAATATAAAAAATACGAATATAAAGGTTGCCAAATACTTAAACATTTTTTGCCTTTGTTGGTTTTATGAATGAAAATTTGTTTGATAGATTAACAGATTGCACAAAGAGTTGGGCAGTTTGAATTAATAATTCATCCAATATTTATTAAACCTTTAAATTATTCGATCATGAAAAGATTATTTACTTTTTGTATCGCCTTATTTTCAGTGACATTTTTATATGCCCAGGCAGATATATTGTTAGACGACTTTGAAAATGGTACAGTAGGTTTTACTACTACTGTGAATGTAAATCCGGCAGCCAGTATGGATCAGGCAGTAGTTGACAATCCAGTAAAAGCCGGTATTGATCTAAGTAATAAAGCGTGGCAATGGAAACGGTTTGATGCAACACCTGATCCCAATCAACCATGGGCAGGTTTTTATGCTATTTTGACCAATCCAATCCCTACTGGATACGCTCGCATTGAAGTAAAATTTCTGCGGACAAATGCCACATCGCAATTGCGCATAAAATGTGAGGGTGCAGTCAGCAAGGAATTTAATTCGGTAACTCCTGCAACTAAAACCAATGAGTGGGAATTAATGGTATTCGACCTTGAAGCCAATGGAATAAAAAACATTACCACATTGAGCTTGTTTCCAGACTACTATACACCCGTTGATCCCACTGCGATCACTTATATTGATGATATAAAAATCATCTGGGGAGCGGTAGTAGTACCTCCACCATCTACTTATGTACTTTTTGCCAATAGTGCCGACAATCGTTTTCGTGACGAAAGTTATGTAGCTCAAACAGCCCCAAGTACAGTAGTTACTGAAAATTTTGATCCGCTGGCAACAACTCCTGGAGACAAATTGCCTGTAGTTACTACACCGGTTAAATCTAGTCCGAATGCGCTTAAACTGCAATGGAAATCAGTTACTGCCGGAACATGGGCTGCAATGACTGCTGCTGATGGTTTTGCAATAATGGACTTACGAACATTTACTGATCTTAAATTCTGGTTAAATTCTCCTGTTGCTTTACCGGCAGCAGCATTACCCATGGTTTATATTGAAGCAGGAAGCGGGACTCCCAACATAACTGGTAAACTCCCATTGGCGACCTATTTACCTACAGGGTTAGTTGCCAATACATGGACTGAAGTAACAATTCCATTGGCCGCCTTTTGGGAAGCCGATCCTACTTTTACCGCGAAAGACCTTGTAAAAGATGTATTCTTCACTCAAAATGTGGCCGACAATGTAGAACATACGATGTATATGGACGATTTTACATTCGTAAATGCCAATGCTACTGGTGCGAAAGTATTAAAGACAAACCCATTCAAAGCTTACTATTCGAACGGTGAACTTCGCATTTCAGATTATTCAGGAAATGTACGCGTATACGACCTGGTAGGCAAAAATGTATTTGAAGGCACTACTGCAAATGGTAAACTGAGAGTTAACCTTAAAAATGGTATTTACATCATCAATACAACACGTGGAAATGCAAAAATTTCAATCCAATAATTGAGTTTGGTTTTCTAGTAGATTGAAAGTATGACTGAGGGAACTCAGTCATACTTTTTTATATTCATAACTCACCATACGTATGAATATGGATTTATAATAAAAAAGAAAAAGAATATGGATTTATGGTTCTTCACGGAAATGCGTACCTAAAATAAATTGACTACTAAGTTTATAATCAAAAATAGTCAGTTTTAACATGAGTTCGATATAAGCGAATAATTCGCAAACAGATTCTATTCTTAGGCTCTGATAATGACCTCCTATTTCCCCCAAGACCGCCAAACCGCCAAGACCGCCAAGACCGCCATTTGTCATTTTAATCTTGCCAAGGAGTGAAATTATCATTAAAACGACAAATGGCGGTCTTGGCGGTTTGGCGGTCTTGGCGGTGTTTTTAACAATGCCGGGTACTCATTAATGGGATGAACCGGATTTATAAGAAAGAAAAAGGGGAACACTGATAAAAAACAAGAAAAAAAAGGGGAACACTGATCTAACTGATGCTACAGATAAAAACTGATAAAACAAAGTAAAAAAGGAATTCGGACCCCAAGGTCTCTGAGTTATTGTAATTTTTATTGTTTGTTCTTTTTATCAGTTTTTATCTGTAGCATCTGTGTCATCAGTGTTCCTTTTTTTTGTTATTTTCATCAGTGTTCCTTTTTCCTTAGTTATAAATCTGTGTTCTTGCGTAAGGTGAGTTATTCAGAAAAGAAATAAGGTAGAAAATTATGGAATCAGGACTTAAAAATGTAATTTTAACCAATTGTGTTTTATATGGAAAATTGTATTGAATATGAACTATAAAAACGGCCAACTTGCAAATGGGATAGAAAGACTAAAGAGAATTATTCTAATTGTATCAATAATTCTAAGTGGTAATTTGGTTTATTCACAAACACCTGATCCTACTATCACCAAGTTATTTCAGAATAGCTACAAAGTGATTGATGCCATGAGGATAAAGACTTCACCGGGGGTGGGTATCTACCTCGATGCGTTGGCCATCAATACCGGGGACAAACCTGTTGCACTGGCTGCCAATGGTGTAGGACTTATATCATTGTGTATTGCAGATGCTATGTATAAAAAGACAGGGGATGCCCTCAATTGGGATTCAAATGCTGAGAGTAAAGCCTTACAAACCATCAATGAATGGATCAGGTTGAAAAATACTGCCGGAGCTGTAAATGTGAACGGATTGTTTCACCGATACTTAGATCCCAAGGATGGTTCTTGGGTCTGGGTTACAGAACATAGTACGATCGACAATGCCATTCTTGCCACAGGATTTCTATTCTGTAAAAACTATTTCCATAGCAATGCAGACATCGTATCTAAAACAACCACTTTATTAAATTCCATGGATTTTACAGCAGCTATTTCTGGCGGTGAAATGTACATGATACTTGATGATAATGGCGTCCCATCAATAGTTGCAAATCCTTTTAATGAATACATGGTGTTGGCCTGGTGGGCCAAAAATTCAAATCCTTCTTTCTCCGGATATGCCGAAGCACAAACCTATTGGACCAATAATTTCAGCGATGCAGCGAAACTTCCCAAATATAACTACCCGGCGGGCAATCCAACTTTAAGTGAAGGAAACTTTGCACAATCTTCGTTTCAAATACAGTTTTGCTATTACTACTGCCATTATTTCAGCCATAATACAAATTACATGACCTATTTTAATAATCAGGCCACAGCTGATAGAGCATGGTGGCAAAACACAACTGGTCAGCATGTTGCATGGGGTTGCGGGGCTGGCGAGATTCCGGGGGGAGGATATTCTGCTGATGCGGTCAATAAAAATCTAAATAAAATAGTTTCTCCTCACATCATTGCAGGATTCAGTCCGGTGGATGCAGGTGTAAAAAATGACCTGATAGCCCTTTATGCAAACGGCACAGGCAAAGCAGTATACAAAATTCCAGGAACCAACAGAGAATTCCTTTGGAGATATAAGTACGCTGATACAGGCAAAAGAACTTCTTACATTCAGGCAGTTGACTTTTCAACCATGCTGTATGGATTGGCTTCATTGTCAGAGTATTTGGGTACCGGCTTCTTTAAAACGTACAATGATTTTAATTTCGTTTCTTCCACCTCATCTATTGATTTAAAGAAAAATAATGACTATCTTAACATTTTCCCAAATCCTTTTACCGATCAAACAATGTTGCAGTTTGAGCTAAAAAAAAAGTCTATGGTAAAAATTGAAGTTTATTCAGAAAACGGACAGATGATCAAACAATTGGTCAAACAGTTAATGGATGGCGGAAAGCATTCTATTCAATGGAATGGCAGAAATGAAGTTAATACTGTGGTTCCTACAGGGGTTTATTTTAGTCGGATGACCATTGATAATGGGGTTTCTCTGACCAAAGAAATATTGAAAGTAAAATAGATAGAATGTCTTATGACAAAACCAATAATTAATCAAGTAATGAAATTACATATACAGCTCCTTCTTTTAGCTCTCTTAATTCTACCAGTTTTGAATTCCAGTGCGCAAAAGACTTTACCAAAAGAAGATCAAAAGATGAAACCCTTCATTGACAATCTGATGGTTAAAATGACTCTTGATGAAAAGTTGGGACAGTTGAATCTGCCGGCATCGGGTGATATCATTACCGGTGCAGGAAGCAATAATAACATTGGAGACAAAATCAAAGAAGGTAAAGTCGGCGGGCTTTTCAATATTAAAGGAGTCGCTAAAATAAAAGATGTTCAGAAAATAGCTGTAGAACAAAGTCGTCTGAAAATACCACTGCTGTTTGGGATGGATGTGATACATGGATACCAGACAATATTTCCCATTCCGCTGGGTATGTCGTGTAGCTGGGACATGGCATTGGTTGAAAAAAGTGCCCGGATAGCAGCACAGGAAGCCAGCGCTGACGGTATTTGCTGGACGTTCTCACCCATGGTCGACATCGCACGTGATCCACGTTGGGGTCGTATGTCTGAAGGTTCAGGAGAAGATCCCTATCTGGGTTCACAAATTGCACAGGCAATGGTGAAAGGTTACCAGGGCGATGATCTACGAAAGAACAATACCATCATGGCTTGTGTCAAGCATTTTGCCCTTTATGGAGCAGCTGAAGCAGGACGCGATTACAACACCAGTGATATGAGCCGACTGCGCATGTACAATGAATATTTACCACCCTACAAGGCGGCTTTCGACGCAGGTGCAGGGAGTGCCATGTCGTCATTCAATGAAATTGACGGCATACCGGCATCAGCCAACAAATGGCTTATGACAGACCTGTTGCGCAAGGAATGGGATTTCAAAGGTTTTGTGGTGACCGATTATACGGCTATTTCAGAAATGATTGACCATGGAATAGGTAATCTGAAAGAAGTTTCTGCCCTTGCCCTTAATGCAGGCATTGATATGGATATGGTTAGTGACGGATTTCTGACCACTTTAAAGCAATCATTAACGGAAGGTAAAATTACACAAAAGGAAATTGATCAGGCCTGCCGTCGTATTCTGGAGGCAAAATATAAGCTAGGGCTTTTTGAAGATCCTTACCGTTATTGCGATGAGAAGCGCGCCAACACCGAGATCTTCAATACCGAAAACAGAAAGGTGGCCCGCGAAATTGCATCACAGACCTTTGTTCTTTTGAAAAACGATCATCAGGCCCTTCCACTTCAGGTAAAAGGCACCATAGCTCTGATCGGCCCATTGGGCAATAACCGTGAGAACATGACAGGAACATGGAGTGTGGCTGCTGATTTTGCCAAATCGGTTTCCTTATTTGATGGATTGAAAAATGCAGCTGGTATTCAGGCGAAGATCTTGTATGCCAAAGGCACTAACGTGGTGAGTGATTCATTGCTTGATGCAAGGATCAGTATTTTTGGGAAACCAACTCAGTGGGACAAACGCTCACAGAAAGAAATGATTGCCGAAGCTGTTGCAGTTGCCATGAAATCAGATGTGGTAATTGCAGCGGTAGGTGAGTCGGCTGAAATGACTGGTGAGGCATCTAGCCGCTCTGACATTAATCTTCCTGAGAACCAGAAAGAATTGCTGGAAGCTTTGCTGGCAACAGGAAAACCGGTAGTCATGGTACTCTTTACCGGACGTCCGTTGACCATTAGCTGGGAAAAGGCCAATGTTCCCGCCATCCTGAATGTATGGTTTGCAGGTAGTGAAGCCGGGGATGCCATTGCCGATGTATTGTTTGGAAAAGTGAATCCATCAGGTAAACTGAGTGCCACCTTTCCCCAGAATGTGGGTCAGATACCGATTTATTACAACCATAAGAATACAGGTCGACCATTGCCCGAGGGTAAATGGTTCCAAAAGTTCCGCTCCAATTATCTCGATGTGTCAAACGATCCGTTGTTCCCGTTTGGATTTGGCCTCAGTTATACCACTTTTGACTATAAGAATCTGAAATTAAGCACTCCGACCCTAACGAAGGATGGTAAGCTGACTGTTTCGGTAGAAGTGACCAACTCTGGCAATTACGACGGAGCTGAAGTGGTTCAGTTGTATATACGCGATCTGGTTGGAAGCATAACCCGTCCGGTGAAGGAGCTGAAAGGATTTCAGAAAGTATTCCTCAAAAAAGGCGAAAGCCGCACAATAGAGTTCACTTTAACTGAAAAAGATGTGCGGTTTTACAATGCCAACCTGAAATGGGTGAGCGAACCGGGCGACTTCAAGGTTTATGTAGGAACCAATTCTGCCAGCACAATGGAAGCTGGGTTTATACTGAAATAGGGAGAAGAAAGTTCTGTGTAGTTCTCAATTTTCATTTCAGCTAAATATAATTTTACAGATCACATTAGCTTGAATTACTGAATGATAATATCTATTTATAATAGTGCCAAAGGTACATTGCACCTGAATAGACCAATTAATTTGTATCTATCTTTCGGTGCTATGCACATTTGGAGTGCATTGTTTTATTGCTGCTAAAATATCAATGGTGCTCTGCACCTTTGGGCGTCTTGTTTCATCTTGCTACAAATATCAACGGTGCTCTGCACCTTGTACAGCGTTGATTCATCTTGCTACAAATATTAATAGTGCTCTGCACCTTGGACAGCGTTGATTCATCTTGCTACAAATATTAATAGTGCTCTGCACCTTTGCGGAGCGTTGATTCTTATGCTTGCTACAAATATCAATGGGGATATGTACCTTAATGTAAAGAATTTTGTGTTTCTTTAAAGTGTCTTTTTATAGGTCACCCAAGTGAGGGAGTATTTCACTTCTTTCAAAATCCAGATAGAATTGGAGGTTGGCTTCCAATTCAATTATTCGTAACTATTCAGTCGCGACTTGACATTGAGCGATTAGTTTGATAATCTCTAAAGGATTCTTGTTGTTTTTAATGGCCGTGTCGATTACAGACCTTATGGTTGCATATACTCGTGCACCTTCAATGGATTTAAAAAATC
>Ga0209100_1000560_pt1 | contig 31262 bp, 24 predicted proteins | sample lystaG_FD_185480 | JGI IMG/M metagenome (GOLD analysis project Ga0209100, IMG submission 185480) | Glacier valley bacterial and archeal communities from Borup Fiord, Nunavut, Canada, to study Microbial Dark Matter (Phase II) -... | ecosystem: Environmental > Aquatic > Freshwater > Ice > Glacier ... | reverse complement strand
AGGGACAGTATTATAAGAAGATATCAACCTGCAAATTAAAACAAGTGCTCCCGAGTACTCGGGATGAATTGACGATTCATCCCGAGTACTCGGGAGCACTTGTTTGTTTTTAGAATCAATTAATTGGGTATTTTTTGCAGATTCAAAAATGAAACAACCACACATACTTTGGTTATAGGTTATACCCTTGTAATATTCTAAGCAGCTGTCACTTGAATCATTTTAGGGTATAACCACCCCGAGTACTCGGGGTTATATATTTTACCCCGAGTACTCGGGGTCACCTCTGCGGTTATACCCATTTTCAATATTAAATCTTCACAATCAGCTTCTTACAGGGGTATAACCTATAACCAACATCTTTCGGAGAATTTTATTTCCCTTTCACTTCCAATGACAGTTTTAACAAGTCAATGGGAATGAGCAGTATTCAATTCTAACCAAATGAACCTAAAAAGTCGATACTGAGTTTTTCAGCAGACCCTAAGTAGTCCCATAATACTATTCATTAAAATATTTATCCATTAATCGTAATGCTGAAGGTAAACCTTTAATTGTCCCATTCCTACATGGCTCTATAATTAAAAAGATTTAGAATACGTATTTTTTCTTAAAAAAACCCATTTCAACTGTAACGATTCTACTTATCAGACGTCTTATTTCATTGCACAGAAAGTTCAATTATATTTCACAAATACGCAACTCATTTTTATTTACCGACATTTAAATGGGTCTTAGTTCAATAAAAGGAGCAATATAACCTTTTTACAGGATAAAATCAGCCGGTCATCGAAATATTGGAGGCTCATAAAGTAATTATTACGAATTTTGTATTGAAAATTAGTAGCATAGAAAACCATGATTAAATTACATAACATTCACAAATCATACGAAATGGGGAGCAATAGTCTCCATGTTTTAAAAGGCATCGACCTTCATATTGAACAGGGAGACTTTGTTTCTATTATGGGTTCCTCGGGTTCTGGAAAATCTACCCTTCTGAATATTTTAGGAATGCTCGATAATTATGATCAGGGAACCTACTACCTTGCCGGTAATCTGATTGCCAATCTGAGTGAGAAAAAAGCGGCCAAATACCGAAATGAAATGGTCGGTTTTGTTTTTCAATCGTTCAACCTGATTTCGTTCAAGAATGCCATGGAAAACGTGGCCCTTCCCTTATATTATCAAGATGTTCCACGTAAAAAACGTAACCTGATTGCCATGGAATACCTCGAAAAACTGGGATTGAAAGAGTGGGCCAATCACATGCCAAATGAAATGTCAGGTGGACAAAAGCAACGTGTCGCCATTGCACGTGCTTTGATTTCTCAGCCTAAAATTATCCTGGCCGATGAACCGACAGGAGCCCTTGACACTACAAACTCTTATGAAGTGATGGAAATCCTGAAAGAAGTCAATGCCTCTGGAATCACAGTGATTATTGTGACTCATGAACACGACATTGCTGCAATGACGCGCCAGGTGATTAGGCTGAATGACGGAGTAATCCATGAAATTATCAGCAATGGTGAACTGAAGCAGTTTCAGAATGTAACCAGGAAAGAAATGGAAATAGCCTAATATATAAGCCATGTTTGATATCGACAAATGGCAGGAAATTTTTGCCACCATCAAAAAGAATAAGATGCGGACCTTTCTCACAGGCTTTTCAGTAGCCTGGGGAATATTTATGCTCATGATACTTTTAGGTTCAGGAAATGGCTTGAGTAACGGGGTAGCAGCCAATTTCATGAACGATGCCGTTAATTCAATGTGGATATGGACAGGTGAAACCACCATTCCTTATAAGGGAATGAAATCAGGAAGACCCATCCAGTTTCACAATGAAGATCAGGATATTGTAAAGAAAGTTTCGGGAGTAGGGGTAACATCAGGACGTTATTTTATGGGTAATACCCGTTACTCCTATCATAAAGAATCAGGTGAATATACGACAGTTACCTGTCAACCGGAATTGAGAGAAATTGAGAATATAATTATTAACGAAGGTAGGTTTATCAATAATATCGACCTACTTCAAAATCGCAAAGTAATCGTATTGGGATTAGACATCAAGAAAGCCCTTTTTAAAGACTCCACAGCTTTAGGTGAGTACATCAACATCAATAAAGTACCATTTAAAGTAGTTGGAATTTGTAGTGAACCAGGTACAACGAATACCCGTGAAGGATATATTCCGCTAACAACCGCACAAATGATTTTTAACGGTAACAACCAGCTGCATAATCTTGCACTTACCATCAATGCCCAGACCCTTGAAGAAAGCAAGGCCATTGAAGAGCAGGTCAGAATGGTACTTTCACGCGAGCATAAATTTGATCCAAAAGACGAGGGTGCTATCGGATTATTTAATAAACTTGAACGTTACATTCAGACGATGAAAATATTTCAGGCCATTAAAATATTTATCTGGATTATTGGTATAGGCACACTCATAGCTGGAATTGTTGGGGTAAGTAACATCATGTTAATCGTAGTAAAAGAGCGAACCAAAGAAATCGGCATACGTAAAGCAATCGGAGCAAGTCCATCATCAGTGATCAGTTTAATCTTGCTCGAATCGATCATGATAACAACTATTGCGGGGTACATTGGTCTTGTTACAGGCACCGGCCTGATGGAACTTATCAACTATTATATGGTTAAATCAGCGGGAGCCAATGTTGCAGAACAGGGGGAAAGCATTTTTCTGAATCCTACCGTAGATTTCAATATTGCCATTTCGGCAACACTTCTATTAATCGTTGCGGGAGCCATTGCCGGATACATTCCAGCCAAACGCGCAGCTAGTATCAAACCCATTGTTGCACTTCGCGACGAATAAAAATAAGGAGACGATACTATGTTTGATTTAGACCTTTGGACAGAAATAATCAGTGCCTTGAAGAAGAATCGGCTTCGTAGTTTTATGACTGCATTCGGTGTCTTCTGGGGAATTTTTATGCTAATCATCATGTCAGGAGCCGGCAAGGCACTCGAGAACGGAGTGATGGACGGGGTAAGGGCATTCGCTTCCAACTCAGCCTTTTTCTGGACTGAAAGAACCAGCGTAGCCTATAAAGGATTTCAACGCGGTCGGCAATGGGATTATGACAATACAGATATTCAGTATATACGCACTAACGTAAAGGAAGTTGAATACTTATCTCCACGTTTATTTGGGTTTAAGCAGAAAGGCGATAATACTATCCGTGGCGAACGAACGGGAGCATTCCAAATGTTTGGTGACTTTCCCGACTACTTCAAAATTGACCAATGGACTCCCATTAAAGGACGGTTAATCAATGAAATTGATATCCGTCAGGAGAGAAAAGTATGCGTAATTGGTGAACGTGTGGTAGAGGTAATGTTTGCCAAAGATGAAAACCCTATTGGACAATATCTAAAAATCAGCGGAGTGTATTTCCAGGTAGTAGGGGTTATTCATCCTGAAACAAGAATCAATATTGGAGGAGGAAAGAAGGAAGAGACAATAATTATTCCATTCTCAACGATGCAGACTGCATACAATTATGGCGATGTGGTTCATTTCTTCTCAGTAACCTCTCAAAAAGGATATAAAGTAAGCGATCTGGAAGAGAAATTGAAAACTATTCTTAAAGATCGGCATAAAATTGCACCGGAAGATCTTCAGGCCATTGGATCGTTCAACATCGAAAAGGAATTCGTTAAATTCTCATCCTTGTTTCTCGGCATTCAGTTGCTTACATGGATTGTGGGTATCGGAACTCTTCTGGCGGGTGTAATTGGAGTAAGCAATATCATGTTGGTCATCATTAAGGAACGCACCCAGGAAATAGGCATTCAACGGGCAATTGGAGCAACTCCTGCAACTGTCATCAAACATATCGTTGCAGAAAGCGTATTCCTTACCGTAATGGCCGGATACATTGGATTATCGTTGGGTGTAGGAGTACTTGAAATATTGAACCGGATATTACAATCAGCAGGCGATACAATGTTTTTTCGCAATCCTGAAGTGAACCTGACCATGGCACTTTCGGCCCTTGGAATACTTGTAATTGCAGGAATAATTGCAGGATTGATACCTGCCAAAAGAGCAGTTAGCATTAAACCCATTGATGCGATCAGGGATGGGGGATAATTAGATTTGAAACAATAGAAAATAGATTATAGCCAATAGAAAAAACATATATAAAAAACCACCATCATGAAAAGAATAGTTAGAATCCTGGGAATTATAATCCTGGTAGGGATTTTCGGAGGAACCATTTATTTTCTCTATACGAAATCAAAAAAAGCACCTGAATTATTTGAAACAAAAGCACCGTTTGTAAGCAACGTTATTCGTAAAACAGTGGCTACAGGGTCCATCGTCCCAAGGAAAGAAATCGAAATTGTGCCTCAGGTTTCGGGTATTATTGACGAATTATACATTGTGGCCGGCGACTATGTAAAAAAGGATCAGGTGATTGCCAAAATCAAGATTATTCCTGACATGGTAAACCTCAACAACGCAGAGAACAGATTGAACCGTGCAAAATTAAGTTCAGATGATTCTAAAATAGATTACGATCGTCAGCAAAAACTGTATGACCAAAAGGTTATTTCGTATGAAGAATACAAAAGAGCCAAAGTAAGTTTCGATGCATCCAGGGAGGAATTATCGGCAGCTGAAAATAATTTGGATTTAATTAAAAATGGTGTAATAAAACGAGTACAAACAGTTACTAATACCCTTGTTCGTTCAACGGTCAACGGAATGGTGCTCGATGTCCCGATAAAAGAAGGAAACTCAGTTATTCAATCCAATACTTTTAACAATGGAACAACCATTGCAACGGTTGCTGATATGAAGGATATGATTTTCAAAGGTAAAGTAGATGAAACAGAAGTCGGCAAAATCAAGCAAGGCATGAACATCGAACTTGAAATAGGAGCCATCGATAAAGACAAATTTGGAGCCATCCTTGAATACATTGCCCCAAAAGGGAAAGAAGAGAATGGCGCCATTCAGTTTGAAATTAAAGCCACAGTGGTACTGAAAGAAAATCAGTTTATCAGGGCCGGTTACAGTGCAAATGCCAACATTGTACTGGAGAAAAAAGACAGCGTTCTGGTCATTCCTGAAGGGATGCTCAAATTTGAGAAAGATTCATCGTTTGTTGAAGTGGAAACAGCTACACCGCAAACATTTGAAAAACGAATGGTTAAAACAGGAATCTCTGATGGGATCAACATTGAAGTCATCAAAGGATTGGCCAAAACTGATAAAGTAAAAGGCGAAAAGATTGATCCCAAGAAAGTAAAGGAAGAAGAAAAGAAGAAAGTATAAAAAAGTATTAAATACCAAGTACCAAAGGAATAAAAATAAATTTAAAAATATAGGAATGAAACGAATGTACAGTCTCATTGCAGCATCTTTAATGCTTGTCATTTTCACCAGCGCTCAAGGAAAGCAAACGTGGTCGTTACAAAAATGTATCGACTTTGCAATCCAAAATAATATTCAGATTAAGCAGCAGGCCCTGAGTACTAAATATTACAACAATCAACAACAGCAGGCGAAGTACAACCGTTTGCCCAATCTCAATGCAAGTTTTCAGAATAATATGAGTTTCGGTTTGACTCCACAACCCAATACGAATGTTTATTTGGATCAAAAATCTAATTCTACAAATGGTTATGTTAGTTCAAATATTACTGTATGGAATGGATTTATTCTTACCAATGCCATTAAAGCTGCCGATTTGGACTTGCGGGCAAGTATGGAAGATATGCAGAAAGCGAAAGATGATTTGATGCTTAATATTGCAGCTTCTTATCTTGAAATACTTTTTGCAGATGAATTAATCATCGTATCCGAAGATGTTTTAAAAGTAACACAGCTTCAGATTGACAGAACAGGAAAATTAGTGGAGGCAGGAAGCCTTGCTAAAGGTAGTTTACTCGAAATTGAAGCACAATTTGCACGTGAAGAATTAAATGTGGTAAACGCCCAAAACAGATCTCAGTTGGCTTATCTAAATTTATATCAATTCCTGGAATTGCCTTCGACTGAAAGTTTCAAGATTGAGAAACCAGTACTTCCTGAAATCGGAGCCAACTTATCCATTATCAATTCTATGGACATATTCAGAAAAGCAGTTCAAACTAAGCCAGCAGTTAAAAGTGCTGAATTTAAACTCGAAAGCGTCCGCAAACAATTGAAAATTGCAAAAGGAAATTTATTGCCTTCCCTTTCATTTGGAGGCTCATATAGCAATCAATATACCTACTTTTTCAATTTCCAGAATTCGTCTTTAAAAGATCAGTTGAAAGGTCAACAACGTTATGGGTTTGGAGCAACTCTTACTATTCCAATTTTCAACCGTTATCAGGCACAAACCCAGGTGAAGAATTCGCAAATTCAAGTGGAGACTTCTGAGTTGACCTTACAAAATACCAAAAACCTTCTTCGCAAAGACATTGAACAGGCCTATACCAATGCATTGGCAGCTTATAAAAGGTATATTGCCAACCAGAAGGCAGTAGTTTCATCCACAGAAGCATTCCGTTATACCGAAGAAAAATTCAATGTAGGAATGATCAATTCAGTGGAGTACAACCAGACCAAAAACAATCTTACTACCGCTCAGAGCGATTTGCTTCAGGCAAAGTATGAATATATTTTCAGGACCAAGATCCTTGATTTCTATAATGGTCAACCTATTAAACTTTAGTGAGTCAGAATAGTTATAACCCATCATACTAAAAGTCTAAAAAAATACCCGTCTGAAACAACAGACGGGTATTTTTATGTAGATTTAAAGTGATATTCTTTTGTTAATATTAACTAAACGAACGATATACTGCGAAGTTCCTCAGCGTATTTTTTAAGTCCGTATTCAATACGCTGGGTTACTTTACGGCTTGGTTTTTTAATTCCGGCCACATATTGTCTCATCAGGCTTTCATTAATTTCTGATATTCGCGCCAGACTGCTTTGATTGATCAACCCACTATAACCATCGATCATAGTTGGAATATCCTTAAAAACGAATTCAAAATCATAAGGCTCCATCATCCATGGCTTACGCTCTTCTTCATACAATCCTTCGATATGAAAAGAAAGGCCATTGGATATATCTTGCTTTAATTTTTCAACTGATTCACGGGCAATTACATATCCATCAATTTCAGGCAAGTGTGCCGACACTCCATTGCCCGCTTTACATACAATCACTTTCAGAGTTTTCATATAGAGGTTGTTATGATGCAAAGGTAACAATTAAAGTTACCTTTATTGACCTTTTCCATTTATTTAATACCCACAAAATCCACTTTCTTATTTATACAAAACACAGGATAAACTATTTGTCCAACTTTAAATCTACAAAAATGTGAATTAATTTGTCAGAATGAATTCCAGCCAAATTGCCTAATAATTTAAGGTTAATTTACTGAAATAATCTTTGAAAAAGAACTCTTGATACTTTTTTTCTTCACTCAAATAGACTACTTTTGCGCCATAAATCAATATCATTATACAAAATGGACGAAGGGCCTGCGCATATATTAATAATTATTAACCTGACATAGCAGGATAGCCATTCAATTGTATGCGCTTCTTGTCTATATCATAAAGTAAGGAGGTGTATATGACATCTATCACCACATTTTATTTAAGCCGCCTGATTGGGAAAAAGGTGGTCGATCTCAACGGGAAATACCTTGGTATTGTCAAGGATTTATTAGCCGAATCTGATTCTTCTAATTATTCAGCAGGACACCCTGTTATTCATGGCATTAAGCTTAAGTTGAAGAACCAGGTTGGATTTTATTCTTTTCAGGATTTCAAAATTGAGAAACTAAATGGATCTGTATCAGTCCGTTGCAATCAACTGAAAGAATTATCTGCCGATCATATCACTAACGATTTATACCTTGTCGATTCGGTTCTCGACAAACAAATCATTGATATCAACGGCCGTAAGCTGGTTCGTGTAAACGATGTGCGCCTGGTTACAATTGTCAATGGCACTTTTGCCGTTGCTGTTGACATAGGGATCGAAGGACTGTTGCGCAGAATAGGCATAGCCAAGCCCTTAAAATATTCTGCATCCCTCTTCAATGGCCATATCCCCTCCAAATTTATACTTTGGGAAGATGTTGAAACCATCGACTCTTCGAATTCTAAAATCAAGCTGTCGAAGAGTTACAAAAAACTTCAAACACTGCATCCCTCTGATTTGGCTGATATTATTGAAGATTTAGGCCGTAAGGCCAGTGCAGAGGTATTTTGGGCCCTTGATGAAGAACAGGCAGCGGATGTTCTTGAAGAACTTGAAATTGAAACCCAGGTCCATATCATAAAGAGTTTATCCATCGAGAAGGCAGCCGATTTGCTGGATAAAATGCCTGCTGATGAAGTAGCTGACATCTTTGATGCATTGGGCGACGAAAAGGTTGAACTTCTGTTAAATGAAATGGAGAAAAACACTTCGAAAGAGGTGCGTGAATTACTCGATTATCCCGACCATGCCGTTGGAAGTATTATGTCCACCGAAGTAATGTCATTTAATAAAGATACAACTGTTGAGGAAGTTTTTGCTGAATTAAGAACCAAAGAACCAGAAGCAGAATCTCTGTATAACCTTTTTGTAACCGATGAAAAAGAAGTTCTGATTGCCACTTTTTCCTTGCGTGATTTAGTGGTTTCACCTCTTGAGACGAAGATATATCAAATCATGAAACCTTCTCCAGTTCGATTGTATGACTATCAGGAGATTGATGAAATTGCAGAATTCATCTCCAAATACAATATGCTTGCTATTCCTGTAGTTGATAAAAATGAGATGTTGCAAGGGATGGTAGTCATTGATGATGTGATAGATGATTTAATGGATAAACGCCGAATGAATAAATAAGAGGGAACGTGTAATGTTTAAAAACAAAAAATCACTTTTCCAAAGGATCGCCATTTTTCTGGCCATTCTGGGTCCGGGCATCATCACCGGAAGTGTTGACAACGACGCTGGAGGAATTACGGTTTATTCGATTGCCGGCGCTGTTTATGGGTATAACCTGATATGGACTCTTATTCCTTCATTTATAGTGCTTGTTGTCATTCAGGAAATGAATGCACGTATGGGTATAGTGACCGGCAAAGGACTTGCAGACCTTATTCGTGAAAATGCAGGAGTTAAAGTTACATTCTTCATATTCATTGGTTTACTGATTGCAGATATTGGAAATACGACCACTGAATTTGCCGGGGTTGCCGGAAGTATGGAAGTATTTGGAGTCAGTAAATATATATCAGTGCCCATAATAGGCTTTCTGATCTGGATGCTGGTAGTAAAAGGAACTTACAAAATTGCAGAGCGAATATTTCTGCTTTTCAGTGTATCCCTTCTGATGTATGTCGTATCGGCCCTTATGGGAAAACCACATTGGAGTGAAATTGGCCATTCAATTGTTCATCCTGAATTGGAAATAAATACCCAAAGCCTTGCTATGATCATCGGAATTATTGGAACAACTATTGCTCCCTGGATGCAATTCTACATGCAATCGTCAGTCATAGAAAAGGGCCTGGACATGAAACAATATAAGTATTCGCTCATAGACATTGTGGTAGGCTGTATTGCAACAGTTGTGGTCGCCTTTTTTATCATTGTAGCCTGTGCGTCTACCTTGCATGTTAACGGGCAAGTAATCAACGATGCCAAAGATGCTGCTCTGGCCTTAAAACCACTTGCCGGCGAACTGGCATCACAGGTATTTGCATTCGGACTATTTATTGCCTCCATCTTTTCGGCCACCATATTACCCTTGGCAACAGCCTTTTATGTCTGTGAGGCTTTTGGATTTGAAGCTGGAATTGATAAGAAGTGGGATGAGGCCAGAGAATTTTATATACTCTATACCGGCATTCTGGTGCTCTCAGCTGCCATCATTCTAATTCCAAATGCACCACTTATCTTTATATCATTGTGGACTCAAGTAATAAACGGAATGCTCCTACCCGTAGTTTTGGTCTGTATGATTTTATTGGTTAACAACAAAAAAATCATGGGCAAATACGTCAACAAGCCTCTGAATAACATCATAGGCTGGGGTGCAGTAATAATTCTTACCGGCTTATCTTTATTACTTTTGGTAATGCCCCTGTTTGAATAATGTACAATAAAAATTGATATTTCACGAACCTATTTGATTGAATAGTTTGTCGAATGAATGTAAGGAATATTTCCAGAGTAAAAAATAAGGTTCAATCCAATATAATTTGGATTGAACCTTATTTTTTGCACTCCATCGTCCTCATTATCACTATCATTACTCCTTTTTTCTCAATTCAAACTATAAACAGGCCAACAACTAAATCCAATTCCCAGAGCTTTTATACCCGAGCTTGTCGTAGTAGGTCCCACTACAAGTTTCCTTTCTCTGTCCTTTCTCTGTTTTATATCTGTTTTGTATACTTCGAATAATATACATATCAAATATTAATATAATAGTAATATTTACGAATAATATACGTATTATATTAGTATTTGATTTGTATTTGATTCGAAATATACAAAACAGATATAAAACAGAAAAAGGACAGAGAAAAGACAGATACTATGACAGGTTGAACATAGAAACTTCTACTGGCAGGATCAGAAAAAGCAACAATAAGGTTGAAGGAATTCACTTTAGGTGAGTTAGATTTTTCAACATCTGAATGCTGCAAATAATGGAATAATGCAATGAAGGAGAAGCAATTACAGGAAGTAACAGAGCACTATTTCAAGTGGCTCCTACCATTGAATTCAGGCCAAATATAGAAATTCACCCCGTATTATCTTAAATAAAAATAGATTTTATACTTCAATCCAAAGTAAATATGAAGACATACACTACCCCACCTTTAGCTCCAGCTAGTAAAAATATGGCTACCGGTATCTTCATGATTTTCGATACGCAGGTGGGTATCAATCTCTTGCTGCATTTCCTCGACATGTGAAATCACTCCCACGATCCGGTTTTCCTTGCGCAGCGATTTAAGGGTATCGAATACAATTGATAATGCATCCTTGTCCAAAGAGCCAAATCCTTCATCCAGGAAGAAGAAGTTTTGGTTTGAATCTGTGATCTTTTGAATATTGTCGGCAAGAGACAAAGCAAGGGACAAGGCAGCCTGAAATGTTTGACCACCGGAAAGCGTTTTCACACTGCGAAGCTTGCCCCCATTGAGGAAATCGCGAACCTCGAAACTGTTGTCTTCAGTGATTTCCAGGCTCAGCTTTTGACGGGTGAGCTGAAAGAAACGATCATTGGCAGCGATACACAAATTCTGCAGGTACACCGATGAAATGTAGTTAACAAAACCACTTGCTTTGAAGAGTGATTTTATCAACTTAATGTTCTCACCTCTCAACTCGAATTGCTCCAGTGCTTTTTGAAGCGCTGCCTGATTTTTCAGATCACTTTTCAGCTTATTTAATAATTCAGACAATTTACCAAACAGTTGATTTTTCTGATTCAGATTCTCATTGATGACAACCATTTCAGAAATAAGTAGTTGATGTGCTTCACTGTTGTAAGTACGATCGCCAATTTCTATTTGCAACTGTACCACCTGACTTTGGAGCAATGCCAGTTGTTGCCTGAAATCAGACAGCTTTTGCTTTTGAAAATCAAGGTTTATCTGCTGAGCCAAAATCGCATTTACTTGGTCGATTGATTGATAACCAGCTGTCTTTAACTGCACTTCAATCTGTTGCTGCAATTGAGTTTGGGCAAGCTGTTCGTGCAAAAGCTCTTTCCGATTCGCTTCCAAACTTCCACCCAGCGTATCTTTAGTTCTCCGAAGTTCTTTGAGTTGGTTGGCGAGTTGATTGAATTGCTTTTCCAAATACTCATGTTTTTGAATCAGGACACGTTTCTCACCTTCAATTTCAGCTGAATTTTTGGTTCGATATTCATCCAAATTCACCAGATGAATTTGTTCTGTAAGCGTTCTGATTTCCGTTTGACCAATGGTCAATGCTGTTTTAATCTTTTCTATTTCATGCTGAAATTTTTCTTTGTTCAACAGCTCCTTATCCAGTTGAGCGCCGAGCTTGTCAACTTTTTCACCATTGTCATCCAAGAATTTTTGAATCGATTGAGCCAGAGCAAATGCTTGGCTTACACTACTTTCGTCTTTGAATGCATCCCATTGAAAAAGAGTGGTATGGCTTTGCATTTTTGCCTCCAGCATCTTCCATTTGTCTTTCAACCCTTCAAGATGTGAAGAATTAAATTTCAACTGATTGGCAAAATCAACTAGCTGACTGATATTCTCATTGGCCCAGGCAATCTGCTTTTCCAGGTTTATTTTAGATTGAAGAGCTTTCAACAATGCCTCAGCCACACTTGCAGCACTCAGTACAACAGGATGTTGCAACGAACCGCAAAGAGGACAAGCTTCACCGTCGTGCAGGTTAACAGCATACTCTTCAAGCTTTACCTGCACCCTGTAATGGCCAATTTCTTTATCTATTTCAGAAATTTGCAGCTTAAATTGTTCAATCTGAACTTTGAGATATGAAATTGCTTGAGTACTATTCGCTTCACCCGGAAGGTTTAAAAATAGGGGATCAGTAAATTGGGTTTTTACTGCTTCTTTAATTCTAACTATTTCCTTTTCATATTTCTGAAGTTCAAGCTTCGAAATCTCAAGTTGCTGATGTAGGTTGTTATTCTCAACATGCCATGTTTTTACCTTCGAGAGAAGGGCCAGGTCGGGGAGTTTTGTCTTTTCAACTTTAATTAATTGTTCAAGTTTTTCCTTTTCCTTTTTCAAATCAACTGCCTGAGCTATTGTTTTATCCAAAATCAATTGCCCTTTTTTAATCCGTTCATGATCCAATAAAACGGCTGCTGACAAAGCATTTAACCTCACCAATTTCACCAGCTCATCGGCTTTCTGTTTGAGTAAATCACGATTGTCATAGTCGGTTTTTATTTCAGCAAAAGTCTTTTCAGCCAAAGCAATCTCTTCTTCAGACTTTTTCAGGTTGACAGTTTCTTTCTCAATCTGACTTGTTTTATGAGTAATTTTTTGGGTACTTAGGGTCAGGGCATCCAGCAGACTTTTAAATTGAATGAGGCATCGTTCGTAATGCTGAATGGTTGTTTCAAGTAGGATAAATTCAGGCTCACGAGCCTTCATACCAGACAATTGATGTTGGGTATCAGTCATTTTCCGAACCAGTTCCTGCAACTGTTTCCATTCAGTTTCTTTCTTCTGATTTTCAGAAAGTGTTTTTCTAAGCTGAGCGATTCCCGTCTTCGCCAGTTGAAGCTGCTCTTCATATTGTTTTACTTGCTGCGGATCAATGGCACCAAGTTGTTGCAGTTGACCCTGAAGGTTTTGTCGTTGCGCATTGTTTTTCGCTTCAAGAGAAGCTACCTTGTAGAAAAGTTCAAATCGATCGAGGTTAAATAGTTCCTTCATCATTTGGGTACGATCCTTATTTCCCAATTGCAGAAACTCCTGAAATTGTCCCTGTGGAATGATGATTGTGCGTTTGAAATTGTCGTAACTCAGGCCAATTGCTCTTCCAAGTTCATCAGGCTCAATGGGAATCCAAGCGTCATTTTCTTTTCGGTATGCTGAACGGTCAAGTGATTTGACTTCTTCGAACTTTTTACCATTGCGCTTGCCCTTCACTACTGCCAGGTAAGCTGTTTGCTCTTTCCCTGTTTCGAAACTGAATTCAATGAACAACTCGTTAGATTTCAGGTTCATCATATTATAATACCGATTATCACCCGATAGATTGAGGCGATCTGTCTTGCCGTAAATAGCAAAAGTGATGGCTTCCAGAATACTGGATTTACCGCTACCTACAGAACCAAATATTCCAAACAGGTTGGCTTCCGTCAGTTTGGTAAAGTCGATGGTTTGCTTTTCCTGATAAGAGTATAATCCTTGTAAGGTGAGTTTTATTGGTATCATAATTGATTCTTTTCCTGCATGTTATACTTTATTCTTCGTTTTCTGCCAATAGTTCAGTGAACAATGCCATTACATCCCCATTGGGAGCCTGCCCCTTGGAATGCTTGAAATAATCGGCAAAAAGTTCTTCCATACTTTTAGTCAAGTCAATATTTTTTTTGCTTCCAGAAGAGAGTCCAACTGCATTTTTCACTTCAGGAATAATTGTTACGATACCATTGTGTGCGCCTGTCAATCTTTTCCTATCATGAGCTGTAAGATAGGTATCGGTCACCATGGTAAGTTCAACCAAACAATCTGGGTTTTCGGTAAGCCATTCCAGGGCTTCTTCAATTCCCTCAGCACGTTTGCGAAGGAGCTTACGACCGCATTTAAGCTCAACCTCCTGAAGATGAACCACCTCCCCTGGTTCGGCATCAATCAGGAGTACATATTTTTTCTGATTGGCCTCAGCAAAACTATATGACAATGGACTGCCGCTATAATAAACAGGACATGGTGCCGAGTCGATACGATTCATCCGGTGCAAATGCCCCAAGGCGGTGTATTGAATTTGATTTGGAATATTGGCAGAATAGATAATTTGAGCACCTCCAACATGTAGAATAGGCTTTTCATCAACAGGTTCTTCCAGTTGAGTGCCCCCTTTTTTCATCACAAAAAGATGAGTGGCAAGAATATTTATCCCACTTTCATCGCAATATTTTATGGCAAGATCATTCCATTTTTCCTGAAGGATGGATCGTAGTTCTTCTTCACTGTCCTCATGACCAAGGTATGTTTTCAGTCGGAATTCATTGGCATAAGGAGTTAACAACAGGCGTAATGGCACGGATACATCGGGAATTTGAAGTTCCAGAAAGCCTTCTGTACTTTGAAGCACTTTTAGTCCTGATTCAAGTTCGAATACAGGAACCACGGAATGGGGGAAGCCTGTAAAAATGATTCCGCATTCACGGGCCAACGGATCAGGCGCCTCAATGCGATCAGGTGAATCGTGGTTGCCTGCAATGGCAATGACAGGGCGCTTTCCGTTGTTCGTCAGTCGCTTTAAAGTTTTGTAGAACAAATCGACTGCCTCAGTCGGCGGGTTGAAGGTATCGAACAAATCACCTGAAACTATGACTGCATGAACCTTTTCACGGTCAGCTATATCGCAGATTTCCTGCAATACAAGCTGCTGTTCTTCAATCCTTGAAAAGTCTTCAAGCCTTTTACCAAGGTGCCAATCAGAAGTATGAAGTAGTCTCATGATGATTCTTAAATTGTAATTTTTGATGTGTTAAATGCACAATGTCAAATATAATCATTATGAATTAGAATTCTGCAAAATTTGTTGGATAGTATTATAAAATTATGACTTTGATGATTAAGGTAAAAGTGCATCACATGATATTGTTGTGGACACTTGAGTACTCGGTATCAAAACCCATATTCAGTTATGTCTTTTTAAAAGAATCTTACATTTATTTATAATTACCGTTGACTTTGCTTTCCCCACAACAATATCTTATGATCCAAAAAGGTCTGGTTTTCGAGCTGAATAGTATCAATTAAAAAAGGCCGCTAGTTCAATCGAACAACGGCCTTTCACTACTATCCCTAACAAACCTATTTCGTTACTTCCCAGCAACAACGTACCGGTGAGGTAATTTTGCCTTCGATTTTTAAGACGTTCATGGCTTTCTCCACCACTTTTTTATCCAACCCCGATAATTCTGCAATTTCACCAGCTTTCACAGGCTTTCCAGCAGCATTCATTACAGCCAAAACTTTTTCAACACTCATCATCTATGGTTTAAAAAATTGAAGCTGCAAGTTATATAAAATTCGAATTAAAACCTGCTATCTACAATTTTCCAGTCCAATACTTTCCAGAAATCAGCAACGTATGCTGGACGAAAATTTTGTTTATCTAAATAATATGCATGTTCCCAAACATCGCAGGTTAAAAGTGGAGTAGATCCATCGCGAAGCGGACAACCAGCATTGCTGGTTTGAACGATAGCAAGCTTACCATCTGCATCCTTTACCAACCATGCCCAACCGCTGCCAAACAGGGTTGTTGCAGCCTTGTTGAAAGCTTCTTTAAAGGCATCGAGCGAGCCAAAAGTGACTTGTATGGCTGCTTTTAATTTGCCTTCAGGTACTTCAACAGGAGTTTTTGAAAACTGTTCGAAATAGAAAGTGTGATTAAAGACTTGGGCAGCATTGTTGAAAATACCACCTTCGGCTTTTTTAATAATCGTTTCAAGAGTTGCATTTTCGAATTCCGTGCCTACTATCAGGTTATTGACGTTGGTCACATAGGCTTGATGGTGTTTACCATGGTGGAAATCGAGTGTACGGCCACTGATGTATGGTTCCAGGGCATCATTTGCATAAGGCAATGCGGGTAATGTAAAACTCATCTTGGTATCTTTAAGGTTAAACAATGATTTTTGTTTTTCATAAAGATAACAAAAATTGGCATGTAAAGGTTTGCTAAATCTGTAATAGAATCGTTATTTATAATAATTCTAAATAAGGAATGCTCAATACAGCAATTATGGATTACAAATCTTCCATTGAAAGGCCTTTGTATTCAGCCTCGTATCCTTTTAGTTGTGATAAAAGGTTCTTTGCTTTATCCTGCAATACAGGCAGGCTGATATTTTCCTTTTTGCGTTTGACTTCAGCAAATAGAACCCTCTTTTCCAGGTCATTCACAGCAACGATATCAATCTCACTTAGATTTCCTTTTTCCCAATAGGTACCTATGGCAGAATAGTGCTTTGAAGATGCAAGTTTCTCAGTAAAATACCTTTCCAATATTTTACCACTGTAAGTCGGATAATCCCTTTCTACAATGGATCGGAGGTATTCAAAATTTCCTATTTCGACTGCACTTTGGTATTTATAGATAAACCGAAACCAGAAATTGAGAAAATTATCCACAATCGCGTATTTAATATTTCGTCCACCGGGCTTGGAGAATATGGGGCGCACTTTTTGAATTAAATTGAAATCATTCTCCATCCTTTCCAAATATCCTCCTACACTAACTTCTAGAATCGATTCAATATCAGATCGGGATGTTTTTGAGTAAGCTATTAATGAGAGTATTGAAAAATAGGTAGCATAATCTTTTCCGAATTCTTCTATTAATACATTTCTCCCCTCATCGATAAAAAGGGAGTTCTCCCTGAACACTTCATCCAATATTTTTGGCAGTGTAAATGCTTTTTTGTTGACCAACAATTCCACATATTTTGCAACCCCACCAGTAAATGTATAAAATGCCAATAAATCCTCCGCTTTGTATTTTGGATAATGATCAAAAAGAATTTCTTTGAGCGTATTAACATCAAATGATTTTACATGGATGCGTTCGGTAGCCCTTCCAAAGAGTGGTTCCTTCGAATTCTCAAATATATTCTTCATCAGAGAGTAGATAGACCCGCAAAGAATCAGGTTTATTTTACTCTTCCCTTTATAACTATCCCAAATGTTCTGTATTTCACTATATACAGATGGGTTCACCAATTTGAACTCCTGAAATTCATCAATGATCAATGTGAAATTTCTGGTTTCAGACAATTCCATCAAGTAATGGAACAGATCTTTAAAACGGATAAACGATCCAAAAAGTTTTACCTGTAGTTTACGTTCAATCTCTTCTTTGAATTCGTCACAGATAAGCACTTCGCTTTTGCGGGTAACAAATAAATAGAGGGCAGTATCTTCATTCTCAATGGCTTTTTTCAATAGGCTAGTCTTCCCAATACGGCGACGGCCAACAACAACCGTCATTTGAGCATCCGTTGCGGATCGCTCTTTTATTGAACTCAAAAGGTCCAGTTCCTTTTCTCTGTTATAGAATTTCATACCGCATATTTATCTATTATTGCAACGTGCATTACTGTAATGGCCATTGCGAGAATACAAATATACAATATTTTAGAAATATAAGACCAATGGAAATGAAATATTAACCTCCTGATTTCTTCTAAAATTTATATTGTGAATGAATACTGATCACTTCTCACTGATTACTTATTACTTATTACTTATACCCGATCAGGTATATTCTATCTATATATTAAATATTTATACCCGAAAAGGTATAATTCAAATATATTTCTTATATTTATACCCGTAAAGGTATAAAATATGCTACTAAGTGAATTTGTAAAAGAAAAAAGGAATTCGGTAAAGCTTACTCAGCCAGAATTGGCTGAAAAGGCTGGTGTAGGTCTCCGATTTGTGCGTGACCTTGAACAAGGTAAGGAAACTATGAGACTGGATAAAGTAAATCAGGTTTTACAACTCTTTGGATATCAAGTTGGAGCTATTCCTATGAACCGTAATCTATCATCAGATGAGAAAAGCTGAAATAAAAATGCATGATCAAACAGCCGGTTGGCTTTCACAAGATGAAGATGGGTACCACTTTAGTTATGATGCAAGTTATCTGGATATGCCAAATATAGAGCCGATCAGTCTGACAATACCATTGCAGAAAGCAAATTATAACAGTAAAATATTGTTTCCATTCTTCGACGGACTGATACCTGAAGGTTGGTTACTTGAAATTGCAGAAAGAAACTGGAAATTAAATCCCCGAGACCGAATGGGACTATTACTGTCCTGTTGTAAGGATTGTATCGGTGCAGTAAGTGTTCATCCTGTGAATGAGGAGGATGAGTTATGAACAGATGTTTGTATTGCTATCATCCGTTAATTGAAGATGAAATAGATTTTCATACTTCATGCAGCAAAAAAATCTTTGAACAGTCCTCTCCGCCCGAATTATCCTACACCGAAATGCAGATGGAAGAGCTTGCTTTACAGGTTGTTCGCAGCCAGATAGCAGTTACTGGAGTACAGCCCAAGATTTCATTGGAATTGGCAACCCATCAAAATAAAAAAGAACCCAAACGATTTACTATTGTAAGATTGTGGGGAGGTTATATATTAAAGCCTCCGACCCAGCAATATCCGCAACTTCCAGAAGTGGAGGATCTTACGATGCATTTGGCAACAATTGCAAAAATGGGAGTTGTACCCCATAGTTTAATACGGCTAAAGTCAGGGAAACTGGCTTATATCACCAAACGTATCGACCGTACCAAAAACGGGAAGATTCACATGGAGGATATGTGCCAGTTAACAGAGAAATTAACTGAAGATAAATACCACGGCTCTTATGAACAGATTGCCAAAACCATATTGAAATATTCAGCCAACCCCGGATTAGATGTGGTGAAATTCTTTGAGCAGGTCCTTTTTTCCTTTCTCACAGGTAATGCAGATATGCATCTAAAGAATTTTTCACTGATCCACCAACTCGGCATAGGTCCAATTCTTTCACCTGCCTATGATCTGGTTGCAACTATTCTTGTAAATCCAGCCGATGATGAAGATTTAGCATTAACGCTCAATGGCAAAAAAAAGAAAATACGTCGCAATGACTTTGTGGCAGCCTTTAACACCTTAAATCTGGGCACCAAACAACAGGAAAATATCTTTAAGAAAATGTTGCAGGCAAAGGATAAATGGCTTGAATTCATTGATGTCAGCTTCATGAGCGATGATTTCAAAGAGAAGTATAAGCAATTAATTCAAGAAAGATTCAGAAGAATATCTATTCTAAAATAAACAATTTATACATGCCGGGAAGATGACAGATTCGACTATCAAAATGTAGTGTTGTGTAACAGGTAATATGTCGGATAAAGTGTTCCCACACTTCCTATACTTCCTACACTTCCTCACTTCCTATTTTCATTTTTCGCAGTTTCACAGTTTCACAGGGTTTTTAAAGTGGCTGCTCAATTGTCGTCTTAAATTTTATATTTGAGTTGGTTAATGAAGTTATGGGTTAAGGGTTTGGATAAATATTTTCCACGTGCCAAAATAAAATGATCCCATTTTGACAATTGATTTCAAAATGCGTTTTTACGAAATAGGAAGTGAGGAAGTGTAGGAAGTGAGGAAGTGGAAAGTTTCAGACTCTGCAGGATGATTGTATTTCACTCCAATTGTCCAAATGAGTGTCATTTTTGCAGATGCCAGAAGCATCACATTAGCTGTTACATGACATTAAAATTGATGATATGTTGAACTGTCGGATTGTCGGATTGTCGGAATCTTAATGCAGATAGCCATTATATTCTGTTTTCTATTTAATTGATAGCCATTTGTTTTGAAATTGACAACAAAACGAAATAGTAGACATAGTCTGTGGGAGGCAAACATAAAAAAACCGCCCGGAACCTCTGCTCCGGGCGGAAAAAAACCAAAAATCAACTAACCTTTAAACCGTTGGGTAACCTCATCCCAATTAACCACGTTGAAAAAAGCTTCTAAATAATCGGGACGTCGATTTTGATACTTCAGATAATATGCGTGTTCCCACACATCCACCCCAAGTATGGGCGTACCTTTTACTTCTGCCAGATCCATTAAAGGGTTATCCTGATTAGGAGTAGATGAAATTACCAAACTTTCACCCTGCTTTACCAGCCATGCCCAACCAGACCCAAATCTGGTAAGAGCAGCTTTGGTAAAAGCTTCTTTAAAATTTTGATAAGACCCAAAAGTTGAATTGATGCTTTTCAACAAATCACCCTCTGGTTGCTTTGCCCCACCTGGAGCCATGATTTCCCAGAATAAATTGTGATTGTAAAAACCACCTCCATTGTTGCGCACTGCAACCTCCTGAGACGATATGTTGGCCAAAATTTCTTCTATTATCTTGCCTTCCATGGCAGTACCCTTGATAGCAGCATTCAGATTATTGGTATATGCAGCATGATGTTTATCATGATGTATTTCCATCGTCTGTGCGTCGATGTATGGTTCAAGTGCATCAAATGCGTAGGGTAATTTGTTTAATTCAAATGCCATGTTGGTTCTTTTTAAGAATAAGAATTAAATACTACTTAATCTTCAATACAAACATAGCACCTATTTAGATTCAATCCAAATAAGGAACTCTTTTTTTTCATCAATGTTTTCTATCCCCCATAGACAAAATTAATGATTGGTTCAATAGATGAAACTACTTCCACCCAGAAACTCCCTGATAAGCGACGTAGGAGGAATTTCCAGATCGTCGATGGGTTTGAAATAGGACAGAAATTTAAGCAGTCGGTTACTCTCAGAGAACTCCGGCTGACTTTCAGTCACCGCTTTCAGTAGAGGTTCTGCATATTTTTTCAGCACTGCCAATTCGTATACCAATGCTGAGTTAAACATGACATCTGCATTTTCCTGGTAAGGAAAGATATTCTTGTCTTCACCTGCACGCACGCTTGGCCAGCGACGAATCGTTTCCTGCGCTGTATAATTTCGATATTTACTATCGCGTATGATTCTGCGGATCAATCGGTTATCGGTAGTAGATATATGATTTTGATCATCAAAGGAAATTTGGGTCAAGGCTGACAAGAATATTTTATAAATGTTCTCCGATTTAATATGTGGAATCAGGTTGGGATTCATTCCATGAATTCCTTCAACTATCAAAATACTGTTAGGCCCAAGCTGCAACAATTTGCCGGAAGGAATACGTTGGCCCAGAGTAAAGTTGAAAGTAGGCAAATCAATGGCCTCATGATTGAATAGTTTGATCAGGTGTTCATTAAAAAACTCAATATCAATGGCTTCAATGGCTTCAAAATCATATTCGCCAAAACTATCCAACGGAGTTTTATCTCTGTCAACAAAATAATCATCAAGCGAAATCATGATTGGTTTGAGTCCATTTACAGCAAGTTGAACCATGAGACGCTTACTGAAAGTGGTCTTACCCGAGGCTGAAGGGCCTGCTATCAGAACGATCTTAATCTGACCTCTACGTTCATTGATCACATTGGCAATTTCGGCCACTTTCTTTTCGTGCAAGGCTTCCGATATTTTAATGATATCGCCCCCTTTGCCACTTAAAGTATTGGCATTCAAATCGGCAAGGTTGGCCACTTCTAATATTTCAACCCAATCTTTATGTTCCTGAAACACTCCAAAAAGCTTATCGAGCTTCACATAAGGCTGAACCTCGTTGAATTTTATTGGATTGGGAATTCTCAAAAGCAACCCATCATAATATGCAACAAGGTCGAATACCTTTACATAACCAGTTGACGGTAACATATATCCATAAAAATAATTGCCCAGAATACCCAGAAAATACAGGTAAGCAAATAAGTCACCTTGCTGTTCTATAAGTCGGCCTTTAAAAATCAAATTCTGTTGTTGGCAAATTTCAATTGCTTCAGCAGTTGGCAATCCCACCTTCTTAAAAGGAATATTAAGTTCAATCAATTGCCGCATTTCATTTTTAATGGCAAAAATGTCAGAATCAGTTATAGGTCTTTGCAAACCAACAAGTTCACAATAATATCCCCTGGAGATGCCGTGCATCATTTTGAGCTTTACCTGTGGAAATACCTCATGAACAGCAGCATACAATATAAAAAACAGCGATCGGGTATACAATCGCATTCCATCTGGATGAGAATAGTCAATGAATTCAACTTTCTTGGTTTTTACAAACACAAATGAAAGTTCTTTCACCTTGTTATTGATTAACGCACCAATAATCGGATTCTTTAATTTTACCCCAAAATCATCTTTGATTTCCATCAGCGTAATGCCAAGAGGATAAGTCCTTTTGGTATTGGTATTGACACAATAAATGTCGATTGTATTTGTAAGTCCCATGTCTAGTTTAAAAAGATTACACGGATTAAGGCGGATTACACGGATATCAAACGATCAAATGCAATACAACTCAGTTCCTTATTTATTTATTTCTTATACTTTATTTCTTATACTTTAAAATTGCACGGATTAAAGCTGATTAAACGGATTGGGCGCTCAATTTTCAATCACTAAACCTTATTCCTTAATTTTTATTTCTTATCCCTTACTTTTTACTTTTTACTGACCACTTGCCACTTGCCACTAACCATTGATCACTTCTTCCCCCCTACCTTCTTCAATTCTTGCCTGAGATATTGAGCTGTGAACGATTCCTCGTTCTTGATCACTTGTTCAGGAGTGCCAAAACAAACCACTCTTCCACCCTCTTTACCGCCTTCAGGACCGATGTCGATCACGTGATCGGCTACTTTAATTACGTCCATGTTGTGTTCAATCACAATCACTGTATTGCCCTTGTTAACCAGCTTGTTTAGGACTTCCAAAAGCACCCTGATGTCTTCAAAATGAAGTCCTGTTGTTGGTTCATCAAGAATATACATAGTTTGCCCGGTGTCTTTTTTTGCAAGTTCAGTAGCCAGTTTCACCCTTTGCGATTCTCCTCCCGAGAGAGTGGTGGACGACTGGCCCAAAGTAATGTATCCAAGTCCCACATCCTGAATGGTTTTCAGTTTATGGGCAATTGAAGGTATGTGTTCAAAAAACTCAACTCCCTGGTTGATGGTCATATCCAGGACATCGCTGATGGATTTACCCTTGTATCTAACCTCAAGTGTTTCACGGTTATAACGGCGGCCATTGCAGGTATCGCAAAGTACATACACGTCGGGTAGAAAATTCATTTCAATTTGCTTCAATCCACCGCCCTGACAATCTTCACAGCGTCCACCTTTCACGTTGAATGAAAAACGTCCAGGTGCATAAGCCCTGATCTTAGCTTCAGGCAATTGTGCAAATAAATTCCTTATATCCGAAAACACTCCTGTATAGGTGACAGGATTGCTGCGCGGAGTGCGACCCAGAGGAGACTGATCGACCTGTACCACTTTATCTATTTGATCTAAGCCTATGATTTCGGTATAGGGCAGAGGGTCTTTAACCGATGAGTAAAAGTGCTGACTTAAAATGGGTTGCAATGTAGAGTTGATCAAGCTGGATTTGCCGCTACCAGATACCCCCGTGATGCAAATCAGCTTTCCAAGTGGGAAATTGACCGATACATTTTTAAGGTTATTGCCTGTACAACCTTTCAGTGAAAGTACTTTCCCGTTACCTGCCCTTCGTTTCTCGGGCACTTGAATCTGTGCCTCTCCCAACAGGTATTTTGAGGTGAGTGTTCCTGCAGTAAGAATTTGTTCAGGCGTCCCACAGGCAACGACCTGACCGCCATGAACTCCTGCAAGTGGCCCCATATCAATCACATAGTCGGCATTCATCATCATATCCTTGTCGTGCTCCACCACAATCACCGAGTTCCCTGTATCGCGCAACTGTTCCAAAGAATGGATCAGCCTAAGATTGTCACGATGATGTAGACCTATGCTTGGCTCATCTAAAATATAAAGCACATTTACCAGTTGCGAACCTATTTGTGTAGCCAGGCGTATACGTTGTGTTTCACCACCCGACAGAGTGCGTGAAGTGCGGTCGAGCGACAGATATTTCAGCCCTACATCCAGCAGAAAACGTATCCGGTCACGTATTTCCTTTATCACTTCGATGGCTATTTTTTGTTGACGCTCACTTAGGCGATCTTCCAGGTGATCAAGCCACTCGCTAAGTTCTGAGATGTCAAGATGAGCCAGTTCTGAAATGTTTTTACCATCAATACGGAAATAAAGTGATTCCTTTTTGAGCCGTTGTCCATTACATTCCGGGCAGGTAGTTTCACGTACAAACTGGTTGGCCCATTTCTGAGCTTTCTGCGACGGATTATCATCTTTCTGCAAGTCGATGTATTTGATCACACCCTCATAAGTCATCATGTAATTCATGGAGACGCCTAGCGGTGAGTTTTTTAGCTTAATACGCTCATTGGTTCCAAAAAGAATGGCATTCAATCCATCTTCCGGAATATCTTTGATGGGTGTTTTCATTGTAAATCCAAACAATTCGCCCAAAGCTTCAATCTGCCAAAAGACGAGGCTATTTTTATACGACCCTAGCGGTGCAATTCCACCATTCTGAATACTCTTGGTATTGTCAGGAACAATTTTTTCAAGGTCTATTTCACTGATCATACCAAGCCCGTTACATTTTGGACAAGCACCCTGAGGTGAGTTAAATGAAAAGTTATGCGGTGCCGGTTCATTGTATGAAATCCCCGTTGTAGGACACATCAGTTGTCTGCTGTAATACTTGGTTTGTTGATTATCGTGATCCAATATCATGACAATACCATGACCATTTTTCATGGCAATTTGTAACGAATCGCGCAGACGCTTATCGCTCGCTTCATCAACCAGGATACGGTCGATTACAATCTCTATAAAGTGGTTCTTATAGCGGTCAACCCTCATGGCGGCCTTCAGTTCAGTTACCACTCCATCGATCCGTGCATTCAGAAACCCTTTTTTCAGAATTTGCTCAAACAACTCGCGATAATGACCTTTACGGCCTTTCACTACCGGTGCCAGAATAAGTATTTTTCTTCCACCGAAAGATTCCTTAATCAGCTTCAAAATCTGATCATCGGTGTATTTCACCATTTTCTCACCCGTATTGTATGAAAAAGCTTCACCGGCACGAGCATAAAGCAGTCGCAGGAAATCGTATATTTCGGTCACCGTGCCAACCGTTGAACGAGGATTTTTATTGGTCATTTTTTGTTCTATGGCTATTACGGGGCTCAACCCTGTTATCAGATCCACATCGGGACGTTCCATATTACCCAAAAAAGAACGTGCATAAGCTGAAAAGGTTTCGATGTAACGACGTTGACCTTCAGCATAAATGGTATCAAAAGCCAGAGACGACTTGCCGCTGCCGCTCAATCCTGTAATGACAGTAAGCTTGTTTCGCGGAATTTCAACGTCGACATTTTGCAAATTGTGCACACGTGCCCCATGCACCACAATTTTGCCATCTTCTTCAGTCAAACCTTCCGGCTTATGTATATTATCTGTTATTTGCATAAGTTTTTTAATATGTTTTTGTTCTAAATCCCTTCTCTGGAATTTTCAATGTATAAGTTTTCCTTGTAAGGTTTTTTAAAAAAGATTCCCTTAGCCATGGATTAAACATTTTCAGGATTTTATAATTAATTCCCTTTTCAATTGCAAAAGTTGCCCAATCAGTCACAGGCCCCTTAATTTCTATATTCTTGGTTTCAATTATTGGATATAGTTGATCTTTATCTATCATGAAACCATACTTTTTAGGCTCTTCCATCACCATTTTAAAAGCCAGAATGCGAAATACATAACGTGTAGTCTCCTCGCCAAACATCAGATCGTAATAGCTTTTTACTTTCTGAGTATCTATTTGTCGATCCACAAAAGTCCTTCCTCCATTGTAGGAAGCAGCAACTAGCGACCAGCTTCCGAATTTCAGGTAGGCCGATTTTAATATACGACAGGCTGCTTCTGTCGATTTTTCAATATGATAGCGCTCATCCACCTCAGAATTTACTTCCAGACCGTTCTCCTTTGCAGCCGATTCAATTAACTGCCATAGACCCACAGCTTTGGCTGGAGAAACAGCACGTACATCGAATCCACTTTCGGCCACACACAAATACTTAAAATCTTCGGGTATCCCATTTGATTTAAGGATTGGTTCAATGATGGAAAAATAACGTGGTGCATTCTTGATATATCTTATGGTTTGCGAATGGAAATATACAGTGGACAAGATCTCACGGTCAAGATTTTCACGTACATCGTAATAATCCATCGGAACTGGTTCGCCTGCAAAAGATAGCTTTTTGGGCAATTCAACAGGAGTGAAAATATGCGTTCCTATCGAATCAGGCAACGATGAACCTGAACTTGAACACGAGGTAAATGCTAATAACAACAGGGCCGGAAGAGCCACACTCAATTGGGTAACGTAGTGTACTATTTTAAAATTCATAGAATACTTTTCAAAAGTTGACAATTTACAAAAATAGTTGATTTAAATTCCTCAGTCAACAAAGCTTGCTCTTTTCTTGACAACAAAAAACCGGATCAATAAATTGACCGGTTTTTTTTTACCAGAGGATACCACAGGTTTTCACTGATAGCCCAATCTATAGAGGACTTTAACTACTTAAACGAATAAATTGCTGAAATGTTTTCATTTCAGAAAATCATCAGTTATATTAATTCGTTTTCATACTTCATTTCCTTACAATATCCTAATTCGTAATAAAGGAACAACAATCACTTAAAAGAACTATTTATACGAATCATATAAGTATTATTTTAATTGAACCTTCGGTTGATTGCCTAAGATTAACAACAAAATCACACTGAAGGCTGCATAATTTGCTCAATTCTCCTTAACAGTAAATTATATCTACTTGTATATATGCTTTTAAGCAATTAAAAGGACAATCAACTATTTTTAATTACTTAATATTATTTAACAATTTTGGCAAATATTATCCGTTATATTTACAAGCTTAAACAACTAAAGATTCACACTATTTCCTTACATGAGAAAATCAACTACCTTACTTGTGCTTTTTCTTCTGACACAACTTGCGTTCGCTCAAACCTTTACCCTTCGTGGTTTCGTTATCGATCAAACTAATGGTGAACGATTACTGAACGCCAATGTTTACGATCAGAAGATCCACCGTGGAACGGTGACCAATAACTTCGGGTTTTACAGCCTTACATTTCCTTCAGGCAACTATTCCATTGCCTGTTCTTTTGTGGGTTATCAAACTCAAATGATTGACATAAACCTTCAAAGGGATACTGTCATTGATTTTAAACTGCCCGTAAAAGCGGATATCGCTGAAATAAAAGTGATCGGGCAAAAAGTTGAATCTCCCCTTACCAGCGCCCAGATGAGCCGGGTGGATATCTCGATGGAAAAAGTGCAAAGCCTCCCTGCATTTCTTGGCGAAGCCGATGTGATAAAAACTATTCAACTATTGCCCGGTGTACAATCTGGAACTGAAGGAACCAGTGGCTTGTACGTCCGCGGCGGCGGTCCTGATCAGAATCTTATCCTTCTGGATGATGTGCCTGTTTACAATGCAGAGCATCTTTTTGGGTTCTTCTCTGTATTCAATGCCGATGCCATCAAAAGCGTTTCGTTTTACAAAGGAGGCTTCCCGGCGCGTTTTGGGGGCCGGTTATCGTCCGTTCTGGACATTCGAATGAAGGACGGTAACGAAAAGGAGTTGCATGGTAACTTTTCAATCGGACTAATTTCATCCAAGCTAAATATTGAAGGCCCTTTGATGAAAGACAAGACTACCTTCAACTTTTCAGCCCGTAGAACTTACATGGATTTATTGGCACGTCCTGTTATTGTAAAAGCATCCAACGGGGAAGATGTGGGCGGGTATTTTTTTCATGACTTGAACATGAAAATCACTCATAAATTCTCTGACCGCAGCAGAGTTTATTTAAGTGCTTACAACGGGCGTGACAAAGCCTATTATCGGCATGACGCCAAAGATACCTGGAATGAGGAAACCACTCAGACCAAAGATAAACTGTCCATCGGATGGGGAAATATCACCACCGCCCTGCGCTGGAATTACATTTTCAGCAACCGGCTTTTTGCCAATACCACCATAACTTACAGCCGCTACCAGTTTGATGTGATGGAAAATTCGTTCAATAAGAATCTGACGACAGGCAAGATGGGGAATACTTTTGGCTTGAATTATAAATCTGGGATTGAAGATTTTGCCTTTAAAATGGATTTCGATTATTTCCCCAATCCTAACCACAGGATCAAATATGGTGGAAATATCATTGATCATACTTTCAGACCCGGCATCCTGGCCTTTAACGAAAGCGGCAATGAAGAGCCGGCGGCAATCGATACCGCCTTTGGAAATCCAAATATCCGTGCACAGGAATTGTATACCTATTTTGAAGACAATATTGAACTTAATGGGAGGCTGTCAGTCAACATAGGCCTTCATGCCTCGGGCTTCAACGTTGAGGACACTTTTTACGCTTCCCTACAGCCTAGGATTTCAGCCCGCTGGCTAGCTTCAGATCGCCTGTCGTTCAAAACTGCATATTCAAAAATGAGCCAGAACGTTCACCTGCTTTCGTCTTCAACTATCAACCTTCCCACCGACTTATGGCTCCCTACTACCAAAAAAGTAAAGCCACAGACCTCACATCAGTATGCTATTGGAGGAGTTTACCAAGTGAATCCGGCTATTGATCTTAGCATTGAAGGTTTTTATAAGTCGATGGATCATTTGCTGGAATATAAAGAAGGAGCCTCATTCGTGGGGGCGACCACCGGTTGGGAAGATAAAGTGGAAATGGGCAAAGGTTGGTCCTACGGGGCGGAGTTCTTACTGCAGAAAAATACAGGCAAGACAACAGGATGGATAGGTTATACCTGGGGTAAAGCAGAAAGGCAATTTGAGAATTTAAACTGGGGACAGAAATTTTATGCCCGCTATGATCGCCGGCATGATGTCAGCATAGTGATGACGCATCGATTTACGAAGCGTTTTGATATGGGCTTGACATGGGTTTACGGAACCGGAAACGCCGTTACCCTTCCTACTCAGAATGTAAGCGCGGCCCCAATACCATTTTCACCTTATTATTCTTACTACGGTTATCAAAATAATTATGAATATTATGGCCAGCGGAACAATTACCGCATGCCGGCCTATCATCGGATGGATGTAGGATTCAACTTTCACAAGCAAAAAAAGCATGGCATCCGCACCTGGAACCTAAGCGTCTACAATGCCTATGGGAGGCAAAATCCCTTCTTTCTGCTTTTCGAATCAACAACAGAGGCCGAATACAATGCAACGGGTAAATCGAGAAAGCTAAGTCAGTTGAGCCTTTTCCCAATCATACCATCAATTTCATACAGTTACAAATTCTAAAAACAGATCGACATGAAAAATACTATACTCTTTAGCCTGATAATCGTAACCTTTTTGTCGTGTACCAAAACCATTGATTTTGACGATGAGGAACTGGCCCATCTGGTGGTGGTGAATGGCATGATCGGCACTGATCAGACCTTCTCAGCCTTGTTAACTCAAAGTACCTCCATCTTGACCGATGGGCAAACCAGCCAGCCTATTGAAGGAACAATGGATCTGTACGAAGATGGAACTATCATCAAGCACTTCTCATCATATTTAGGCGACTTTTCAGCCATTGACATTCAACCCATGGCAGGCAAGAATTACCGTATTGTAGTGACTGCCGATGGCAGGCAGGTGGAGTCTGAAACAAACATTCCCCTTCAGACTAATGTGGTTTCGATAGATACCGTCAGCGCTAAAACCGAATTTAATACTATAATTACAAATTACAAACTCAAAATCAAAGATCCCGAGGGGGAAGATTATTACAGGCTGGTCATAGTCCATGAAACTCTCACCATGTTCCCAAAGGAAATGGGAAATGATACCATTAGATATATGCTATATACCAGCCAGAACGGAATCATGACAGAAGATCCGGTTTTTAAAAGTGTATACAATAATTTCGGAGATGAACTAATTGACTACGGCCCCGAAAATGAATACTCAATTTTCCCCGATTCATATTTCCAGGGCAAAGAATATACCCTTCAATTTAAGACATACTCCTATTATAGGAATCCTGCCAATCCCAATACTGGCGGCGGTTATGGTAATCCTAACAATCCAGATCCTACCACCGGGCCACAGCAAATATTTGACCGCACGACCATTCATATTCAACATCTTTCAAAGGATATATACACTTACATGAAATACCTTAAATTGTATGATCAGTATCACGATAATCCGTTTTCAGAACCCGTAGCCGTTTACTCAAATGTAAAGAATGGGGCCGGTATATTTGCCGGGTTCAATGATGAGGCCAAGTTTATCTATGAAGATACTTACATCCCCTATTCTATGGATACCATAAAGGTTGAAGAAAGCTCTTCCTATGGATATTAATAAAAAGTATTTAGGGTCTGCTGAAAAATTCAGTATCGACTTTTTAGGTTCATTTGGTTAGCATTGAAAATTGCTCATTCCCATTGACTTTTAAAAACTGTCATTGGAAGTGAAAGGGAAATAAAATTCTCCGAATGATGTTGGTTATAGGTTATACCCCTGTAAAAAGCTGATTGTGAAGATTTAATATTGAAAATGGGTATAACCGCAGACTTGACCCCTGCCTGTCCCTCCCGAGTACTCGGGATCGGGAAGTACTCGGGGTGGTTATACCCTAAAATGATTCAAGTAACTGCTGCTTAGAATATTACAAGGGTATAACCTATAACCAGAGTTTGTGTGGTTGATTTATTTTTGAATCTGCAAAAAATACCCAATTACACTAGTGTCTATTAAAAAATGTTAATCCAATTTGAAGTCCAAATGCAGTTGGCAATCGTTATCATCAGAGGCATTATTTGCCATAGGTGCCAAGAGCTCATTAATGGGGTCTTTGACCAGCAGGGA
>Ga0209100_1000555_pt1 | contig 31471 bp, 31 predicted proteins | sample lystaG_FD_185480 | JGI IMG/M metagenome (GOLD analysis project Ga0209100, IMG submission 185480) | Glacier valley bacterial and archeal communities from Borup Fiord, Nunavut, Canada, to study Microbial Dark Matter (Phase II) -... | ecosystem: Environmental > Aquatic > Freshwater > Ice > Glacier ... | reverse complement strand
TTTAACGAAAAATGAATTCAAGATTCTGCAACTTTTGTTGGAGCAAAAAGGGAAGATAGCCAGTCGCGTTGAAATAATGACGTGTCTTTGGGAGAATGATAGTTACATAGACGAAAACACATTGACTGTCAATATTACACGACTGCGCAAAAAACTCGAAACGATCGGACTATGCGATCTTATCTTGACCAAAAAAGGGATTGGTTATTTGGTAGAATGAATGAGTGAAATAAAACTGGTAATGAGATATATAAAAGATCACCGATTGATAGTGTTTACTTATGTATTTTTCTTGTTCATCTTTTCGTTAGTTTTTTCTATGTATACCCTACCACTGGAGTCAATTGCTTATTCCGGCTTATTATGTTCATTCTTCGGAATTATTTTCACGGCAATCGACTTTCGAAGATATCGAAGGAAACATCTGATGCTGCAAACTTTGTCATATCAAAATTCACTTGAAATCAACTCACTTTCCGATATCAGAAATTTGATTGAAGCGGATTATCAATGGTTGATCAAAAATCAATATAATGAGAATCGCAGGATTCTCATTGAAAGTGAACGTGTACAAACCGAATTGATTGATGTTACAACTTTATGGGCGCATCAGATAAAAACACCGATTTCGGCAATGAGGTTACTGACTCAATCGGGTGATTACGCTGAACAGGAAGAACTTAGTTATGAATTGTTTGAAATTGAACAATATGTGGAAATGGTTCTCGGCTATTTCAGAATCAATTCCGAAAGTACTGATTTTATATTAAAACGTTACGACCTTGATTCCATCGTTCGACAGGCTATACGTAAATATGCGAAAACATTTATTCGAAAAAAAATCAGCTTAACTATGGGTAAGATCGAAATGAATCCGTTGACCGATGAAAAATGGTTAGTATTTGTACTTGAGCAGATACTGTCCAATGCGTTGAAATATACGAACGAAGGATCAATTTCGATCTACACAGAAAACAATCAACTATTGGTGATTGAGGATACGGGGATTGGAATTCAAGAGGAAGATCTGCCACGCGTATTTGAAAAGGGATTTACCGGTTACAACGGACGCAGTGATAAAAAGTCAACCGGGATCGGATTGTATTTATGTAAGAAAATCTTGTATAAATTAGGTCACGAGATTTCGATCGAATCTAAAATCGGATCCGGAACGCGAATACGAATCAACCTTAGTTCAGTAACACTTAAAGTAGAATAAAAGTGGTTAAAGTAATCGCAACCTTACAAAATTGTAAGAAATGACGAAGAAATGTAAGTCGATTCGATGGCTCACCATTTCTTCGTTTTGGTATGATAGACAGGTAAAGTACAACGGAGGTAAATTATGACAATTCTGGAAGTAATGAATTTAAGGAAGACCTATACAACTCGGTTCGGTTCGAATCAAGTGCAAGCACTGACTAATGTTTCCTTTTCAGTTGAACAAGGGGAATATGTCGCAATAATGGGTGAAAGCGGATCGGGAAAAACGACCTTGTTGAATATTATCGCCGCGCTTGATAAACCTACCGGTGGTGAAGTACTTCTCAACAGTCGAAGTATCATCAACATCAAGGAAAAAGAGATATCGGCATTCAGACGCGATAATCTTGGGTTTGTATTTCAGGATTTTAATCTTTTGGATACATTTTCACTACAGGATAATATCTTTCTTCCATTAGTTCTGGCCAATCAGAATTACGAAACAATGAAGAAAAAGCTGGATCTTATTTCCGAGAAATTGGGGATATCCGATATTTTAAAGAAGTATCCTTATGAAGTATCCGGGGGGCAAAAACAACGCGCAGCCGTTGCTAGGGCGTTGATTACGGATCCTAAACTAATCTTGGCGGATGAACCGACAGGGGCGCTGGATTCACATGCGACTGACGGGTTACTGAAATTATTCAAAGAAATCAACAATGAAGGACAGACAATCCTGATGGTGACTCATAGTGTCAAAGCAGCAAGCCACGCTAAACGTGTTTTGTTTATTAAAGACGGAGAAGTATTCCATCAACTCTATAAAGCTTCGAAAAGTGATGAAGAAATGTATCAAAAAATATCAGATACATTGACAGTGATCGCCACAAGCGGTGAACGTAATGCGTAGTTTCTTTTTTCCGAGATTGGCAATTACAAATATCAGAAAGAATGCCAGATTCTATTTTCCATACTTATTGACCTGTATTGCGACCGTTGCGATGTTCTATGTCATGAGCATGATTTCGGGAAATGACGGAATCGCTAAAATGCCGGGTTCAGAGGCATTGTCTACGATCATGATGTTCGGTACGATCGTTGTAGGAATATTCTCTGTTATATTTTTGCTTTATACCAATAGTTTTCTAATGAAGCGACGCAAAAAGGAGTTGGGTCTGTTCAATATACTCGGCATGGGAAAACGGCATATCGCAAGAATTCTGTTCAATGAAACGTTGATAACAGGCAGTGCGACCATTATAATGGGTCTGATCTGCGGCATTGTCTTCTCAAAATTAATTTTCTTGGTTTTATTTAAGATCATTCGATTTAATGTTCCGATGGGATTTGCATTCAGTCAAAGTTCTTTGATCATAACAAGCATCCTCTTCAGTTCGACATTTTTGTTAACTCTTGTAATCAATCTTATTCAGATAAAATTAGCTAATCCGATCGAACTGTTGCACGGAACAAATATCGGTGAACGTGAGCCGAAATCAAAATTGTTGCTCACAATCTTTGGCTTTATCTTCTTGGGAGCCGGTTATTGGATCGCAATCGTAACCGAATCTCCTTTAGAAGCGATCTCTTTGTTTTTCGTAGCAGTCATTCTGGTTATTTTGGGTTCCTATTTCTTATTTATATCGGGAAGCATCACTTTACTAAAAATTATTCGTAAAAATAAAAAATTCTATTATCAAACCCGCCATTTTATTTCAGTTTCATCAATGATTTATCGCATGAAACAAAACGCGGTAGGACTTGCGAGTATATGCATCTTATCTACGATGGTACTTGTAATGGCCTCTACTACAGTGTCGCTTTATATCGGCGTAGGCGATGCATTAAATACTCGTTACCCAAATGATATTTCAATTATCCTAGGGAGACCTTCAGCGGGGGAAGGTGAAGCGCTGCTTACAGATGTGCAATCGCTGCTGAAGTCTAAAGGTGTAGAAACAACAAATCTTTCTGACTATCACTATTTATCATTTGCAATGCAACGTAACGGAGACGTTTTCCTGGCAAGTTCACAAAATAATCGCTCAAGTTCAGCTGAATCGGAACTGAGCTTTATCACCGCAGGTGACTACCAACGTATTTCCGGTAAGTTGATAGAGTTGAATGACAACGAAGTGGCAACATTCAGTACACGTGACAAACTTAGTGACAAATTCACTCTTTTCGATAAAACATATTTGATAAAGGAAAAGCTAACCACATTTCAGATCGATGGCAGTGATAGTGCGCTTCTTATAAATGTCCACTATATTATCGTAAAAGATGAATCAATGTTGAATGAGATCAATCTCAAACAGCAATCTGCTTACGGTGAACAGGCGAGTAACTATGTTTATACAGCATTGTTTGATTTGGCTGTCCCCACAGCAAAAGATAAAATCACGATCGCTGAGGAAATTAAAACTCTGATTAAAAAACCGCATTCCTATTCGTATGTGGATGCAAAGGGAGTTACGTTTACCGGATCGAACGAAAACAGTTTCGTATATGCAGAATCGAAACAATCAAATGAAGCTGATTTCTATGCGATCTATGGTGGATTTCTGTTTCTCGGCCTTTTTCTAGGTCTGCTTTTCTTGGTTGCTACAGTTTTGATCATTTACTATAAACAAATTTCAGAAGGCTATGAAGACAAAGAACGTTACGAAATCTTACAGAAAGTTGGAATGAGTCGTAATGAAATAAAGACATCTATTCAAAGTCAGATCCTGATTGTATTCTTTTTACCACTGACGCTTTCGATGATCCACATTGCATTTGCGTTCAAAATGATCGCAAAACTACTGGCGTTATTCAATCTTACCAATGTTCCTCTCTTTGCGATTTGCACGATTGTCAGCATTTGTGTATTCGCACTCATTTACGGAATTGTGTTTGCCTTAACGGCAAAGATTTATTATAAAATTGTTAGTTGAAACATGAAAAAGGGAATTAATGATTCTCAATAAAAATAATTCTACTTAAATTCCAGTTGAAGCCATCGGTCATCAACTGCGCTAATTGCTTAGTCCGGTGAGTTATAACAAAAAATCCAATTGATTTGGATTTTTTTGTTATTCAAAGTGTACTTTCAAGTATGCGTGATAGATCGAATTTTCTGTTCTGGTTCTTGAATACATTTTGACAGTTATTGATCGATGATTTATCAATGAATCAACTCTTAGTATTTGTAAAACAGTGGATGCTTCGAGCAATTGTTTCAACTTTTAGCTTCAAGTTATTGACAAACTATCCATAGTGACTATACTGTATATATAAGTATATGGAGGGCGAATATGAAAATTGTAATATCCAATCGATCAGCTATACCCATTTATGAGCAAATCAAGAACCTGATCAAAGAAGCGATTCTATCCGGTGAGGTCAGTGAGGATGAAATGTTGCCTTCGATCCGCCAATTAGCCAAGGATCTTAAAATCAGTGTTATCACAACGACCCGAGCTTACAAAGATTTGGAAGAAGAGGGGTTTGTGGTCAGTATTCAGGGTAAAGGCAGCTTTGTTTTACCGAGAAACAACGAATGGGTTCGTGAAACAGTCTTACGACAGATCGAAGAATCTTTTGAACAAGCACTCAGTATTGCTGAAATCAATAACTGGACATTTGCTGAACTTCAAGAAATTTTAAACCAACTTTATGAGGAGAGAAAAAATGAAAAACGCGATTGAAATCAGTGATTTGACTAAAAAGTATAATGATTTTACACTCGAAAATATCAGTTTCAATGTTCAAGCCGGCTATATTACAGGATTTATCGGACCGAACGGTGCCGGCAAGACAACCACACTGAAGGCCATTCTCGGGATGATCCATTCAGACAGCGGCTACATAAAAGTATTGGGTGATAATAATGCGTTGATTACCAATGCAGAAATCGGAATCGTAATGGATAATTCTTTCTTCGTTGAAGATTGGACGTCAGCCGATGTCGAAAAAGTGATGAGATTGTTTTATTCAAACTGGAATTCAGTACAATTCTATGAATATCTCAAACGATTCAATATAGGTTTAACAAAGAAAATTCGCGATTTGTCGCGTGGCATGAAAGTCAAAGTAATGTTGGCAACAGCCCTTTCTCATGATGCAAAATTATTATTGTTGGATGAACCAACCAGTGGTTTGGATCCGGTTGCCCGTGAAGAAATATGCGAATTATTAAGCGAATTTGTTGGTGATGAGTCACACAGTGTCTTTTTTTCGACCCATATTACCAGTGATCTTGAACGAATTGCCGATTATATCGTGTTCATTCTTAATGGCAGAATCTTATATCAAGGAACCAAAGATGAACTACTCGAAAGTTATCGTTTAGTGAAAGGCGGTCTGAATGAGATAGATCAAACCTTACAAGAACATGCGATTGGATTACGTAAGTTTCCGACCGGGTTTGAAGCGATGATACCCGTTGCATTACTTGATTCTCTATCACCCGATCTGTTGATCGAGTCAGTTGATTTGGATCAAATCATCATATTTATGAATAAGGAGGAACGACAATGAATACTACACAACGGTTTATCATTTTGGATTTCTTGACAATCAAACCCTATGTCACTTTCAAGAACATGATCATTTTTATAGCGGCTTCACTTTTTATCTATTACGGTACACAAACGAGTTACACGATCATCGGCACGATGATGGGATTTGGTTCACTCTATGTCAGTTATCCGTTCGCTGTAGGGGAGAAAAACGGAATCGATGCTCTGTATCTGTTTTTGGGAATCAAACGCAAGACAGTCATCATCGGTCGCTATTTATATGCTTTGATCATCGATATCAGTCTCGGACTGATTGGTATTCTTATGTCTGTCGGTGTCAGTTTACTTTTTGGCAGAGAATATTCATTGATTGAAAACCTGATCGTTATGGGCGCGATGCTGATGATTTTTACGCTCATCCAATGCTTCCAACTTCCTCTTTATTTCAAACTCGGTTATACAAAGTCGAAATTCTCTGCTTATCTTCCGTTTCTTGTCATTCCGGCTTTGATCATTATACTGGGACAGTTTTTCGGTAATTTGAAAAATACATTGCTTCCAATCGCTACTTGGATCGTCGCGCATCCTTATATAATCATCGGATTCATAATCATCGTTTGGCTGTGTTTAATCATGTTGTCTGTATTACTTTCTGTTCGTTATTATGAAAAACGTGAGTTTTAAGAAATCTTGTTCTCATAGTTCATTATTGTCTGTTTCTTAAATCATTCTTAACTTTGTCTATTCAGGATATAATTTTCGTAATCATTGTTTATAATGATAGTGAGGGCTACAATAATGGATATTCGGATATTAGTAGTTGAAGACGAAATAGAAATAGCTGACTTACTCGAAGTCTTTTTACTGAACGAAGGGTACGAAGTTCATAAATTCTATTCTCCTATAGAAGCACTTAAGACAGTTTCATCAATTGAATATCACTGTGCGATACTTGATGTAATGATGCCCGAAATCGATGGATTCCAATTATGTCGAATCATTAGGGAATCCTATGAATTCCCGATCATTATGCTGACAGCGAAAGTTGAAGATACCGACAAGATTATTGGGCTTACTTATGGAGCTGATGATTATATTACCAAACCTTTTAATCCGCTCGAGGTCAATGCAAGAGTAAAAGCACAATTACGTCGATACCTAAAATTCAACAACCATTTGTCGATGACTGATGATTTAATTGAGTACAATGGCTTAACAATGAATAAGCAGACTCACGAATGCTATTTATATGAGAAAAAAGTTATATTAACCCGTATCGAATTCAACATATTGATTTACCTTCTTGAAAATAAAGGGAGGATTGTATCTGCCGAAGAACTTTTTGAAGCAGTATGGAAAGAGAAGTATTTGAATGCGAACAATACGGTCATGGTACATATCAGAAGGATACGTTTCAAATTAAATGAATTACCGAAGCAACAAAGATTTATAAAAACGGTATGGGGGGTAGGTTATGTCATCAACAAATAATCGAAGAAAGTTAAATATGCAAAGTGATATATTGCTTAATGTATTACGGTCACTGTTTATAAAAATCATGATTGCGCTGTTTTTTTATGTCATTATGCTTTTTTTATTGCAGACCGGAATCGGTTTATCAATAGTTTACGCTTTAGATGCCTTAATTCCGGATTTTTCAAGTTTTATTAAACGTTTTTATATGCCGCTTTTTTTCTTCTTTCCCTTTATTATTTTTGCTGTACTGGAAATAAGATCAAATTATCGAAGAGAAAAGACAGTTCGACTTTTGTTAAACTCAATTCAATCTATCTTCGAAGGTAATGAAATATCGATCGAATTACCTAAAGAGTATTCTATCTTTCAAGGATATCTCGAAAAAATCAGAATGCAGTCGGTGATCGATAAACAGCGAGCGAGAGAAGCTGAACAAAAAAAGAATGATCTGGTCGTTTATTTAGCGCACGACCTAAAGACCCCGTTGACTTCAGTGATTGGATATTTATCTTTGCTTAGTGAAGAAAAGGCAATCAGTGACGAATTGAAAACTAAATACCAGGGAATTGCATTAGATAAATCATACCGATTGGAAGAGTTGATCAATGAGTTTTTCGAAATTACCCGTTATAATTTACAGACCTTGGAATTAGAAAAATCGAATATTAATTTGAACTTGATGTTGCAACAGTTGATCGAAGAATTTTACCCATCCTTAATACAGAAGAACTTGATCATTGAGCTGCAAGGTAAGGAGAATGTCCAATTGAATGCAGATTCAAATCGACTGGCCAGAGTTTTTGATAATTTATTGAAAAATGCCATATCTTATTGTGATCCGAATACTAAGATCAATATAGATATTCAGAAAGAAGGAAACAATGTTTGTGTGAGTTTTACAAATTTTGGTAAAAGGATTCCCGAACATAAATTAGATACGATTTTCGAAAAATTCTATCGACTTGACGAAAGCCGCTCGTCAGCATCTGGAGGCAGTGGTATTGGGTTAGCTGTGGCTAAAAAAATCATAGAACTGCATGGCGGAACGATTACAGCATCCAGCAATGATAAAACGACTGAATTTAAGGTTCAGCTGAACGCTAATTAAGTAATTGTTAATAGTTGTTAAGTACAAATTAAAAAGTCACCTTCCCGAAAATGATACGATTCTTGTATCAAAAGGAAGGTGTTTTTATGATTAAAAAGAAATTTAGCGAAGTTGCCGAAATGTGTAATGGAACATTGATCAACGGAAGAAGTAATTTGATTATTAAAGGAGTCAGTATCGATACACGTAATATTCAAAGAGGGAATCTATTTATTCCGATTGTCGGCGAACGTTTTGATGCTCATGCATTTGTACCTGAAGCAATCGCAAAAGGAGCTGTACTTTCGTTGTGGAATAAAAAGAATGACTATTCCTGTATAAGTACACCGTTGATTCTTGTAGATGATACATTGCTGGCGTTACAACAACTAGCTTCCAGGTATCGCGATGAGTTGAGACTATTAGTAATCGGTATCACAGGAAGCAATGGTAAAACTTCAACAAAAGATATTCTGAGTGAGATACTATCGATGAATTATCGAGTTCAAAAGACGATTGGAAATTTAAATAACGAAATTGGGGTTCCATTAACACTTTTATCGTTGAACAAACGATCGGATATTGCCGTAATTGAAATGGGAATGAGCGAAAAAGGCGAGATCCGCACACTTACCCAGATGGTAAAACCGGATGTTGCAATCATAACAAGCATCGGAAAAGCACATTTTGCGAATTTAGGTAGCGAAGAAGCTATTGTTATGGCGAAATTAGAGATTCTTGAAGGTTTAAAAAAAGATGGACTATTATTGATCAACGGTGATAATCAATTACTTAAAGATAATGTTCATTGTATGAAAATCAGCCAAGATGTTATTACTTTTGGTCAGAAATGCTCAAATTACTATAATTACAGTAACGTCATCCAAAATAAGTACTCAATAGAATTTAACCTTGATAAATTGACTTCTCAAACGATTATTGTTCCGGTGCTGGGCATTCATCAGGCATCAAATACGAGTGCGGCTATAATCGTCGCTCGATATTTGGGGATGAACATGCGGGATATTTTGAGGGGTATTGAGAATGTGAGAATTTCTCAGAAACGCAATGAAGTAATTCAAGTCAAACAATGCACGATAATTAATGACAGTTATAAATCGAATCCCGAAAGTTTGATGGCGTCTCTAGCAACTTTAGTGAAGCTACCAAGTAATTTTATTAAAGTTGCTGTATTGGGTGACATGCGTGATCTAGGTGTAGATGAGATTCTTTACCATAAAGAAATCGGTGAGTCGATAGATCCTGAGAAAATTCAATATCTATATACTTTCGGTGACAATTCGAAATTTTTTATCAATACAAAGGTTTATGACAGTAATCATTCTAAACACTTTAAGAATATGGATGAACTTGAGAACACTCTCAAATCATTCATTAATACTGATTCTGTAATGTTGATCAAAGGTGCACACTGTTTGAATATGAATAAAATCGTCGAAGATTTAAGAAAGGAGGTAATCTAATATGAAAAAAAATGTAATTGTCCTGTTTGGCGGTATTTCTTCCGAGTATTATGTTTCTTTATCTTCAGCAGTTTCGATCATAACTCAGTTTCCTATCGATCAGTTTAATTTGATTAAAGTAGGCATAAGTCAAGACGGACATTGGCTTATGGGTAATTTTACAGGTGAAGAAATTATTGAAGACAGATGGATGTACAACTCTGAAGCAGAAGAAGTGAGTCCATCAACTCAAAAGACTTCAAGTCTGATCCGAATTCGTACTCAAAAGCATTTGCACATCGATACTGTGATTCACTGTATTCATGGAAAGTACGGAGAAGATGGAATTATTCAAGCTCAACTAGAGATGAGCGGAATACGTTATGTGGGTAGCGGTTTAACATCATCGGCAATTTGTTACGATAAAGAAATCATTCATCGTCTGATGAAAATCGAAAAAATCAGAATGGCGGAGTATACCGTTCTTCATCAAGCAACAATCGATAATCTAAAGTATAATCAGATAGTAAACAAAATGGGGAAAACATTGGTGATCAAGCCGGCAAGAGAAGGATCTTCTTATGGTGTTAATGTTGTTCATGATTTTAACGAATTCACTCTCGGCTTAAAAGAAGCGTGGAAATACGATCATAAAATACTTGTGGAGAGGTATATCAAAGGTATAGAAATCGGTTGTTCAATTGCAAAAATCAATGGACATTTGATTGCCAGTATCTGTGACGAAATAGAACTAAACACTGAATTCTTCGATTATAGCGGAAAATACTCGTTTAAAAACGCTTTAGTCCACTGCCCGGCTAGAATTAGTGAAGAAAACTCACTTCTGATCCAAAAATTCACAAGACAGATATTTAACTTGCTTGAGTGTCGTGATATGGCTCGCATTGATTTTTTTCTTGATTATGATCAAAACATCTATTTAAATGAAATCAACACAATTCCCGGATTTACAAGTCATAGCCGCTTTCCTTTGATGATGAAACAATCCGGTATAGGATATTCGGAGTTGATCGGATATTTACTCAATAATTCATTGGCGGAAGATTATGTTCGATAATGGAAGAAGTTGGATTGAAATCAACTTGAATGCGTACGAGTCAAATATTCGCTTGATCAATCAGAAGCTTAACGGACAGTGTAAATTGATGGCTGTGGTAAAAGACAGAGCTTATGGTCTCGGAATCGATGCTGTTAAAAAACTTCAGGAACTGGGTGTCGATTTTTTTGCAGTATCTACCATTGATGAAGCCATAGAACTAAGGCAAGCAAATATCACGCAGAAGATATTAATCTTGACGAAGACATCAGAAACAAGGATTCATGAAGCAATCGAATTTAACTGTATTCAAACAATACATTCATTTGAATACGCAGAAAAAATAAACATAGTTTGTAACCGATTGCATAGAAAACTGACATGTCACCTGAAAGTCGACACCGGGATGAACAGAATTGGATATAGGATTGATTCTACAACATATGATATTAGTGAATTGTTACATACATATAATATGGAAAACCTTGATATTAAAGGGATTTTCACACATCTACATGCGGCAGATGATCTATCAACAGAAGCTAAAAAAGAAACACTGAGACAATTTACTCTCTTTGACGGGGTATTACTTCAACTAAAAGGAAAAAATGTAAATTATGGCTGTACACATGTACTGAATTCTGCTGGTTTGATTAACTACAGTGACCATGTTTATGAGTATGCAAGAATCGGATTATTGCTATGCGGTATCGGTGGTGATTCATTTTTCAATGAAGTTGTAAATGTTAAGACCAGAATCTCAATGATCAAAGATGTTTGTCAGGGAGAAATGATCGGATATGGTGTAGCAAAAATCAAAGAAAAGTCAGTCAGAGTGGCTACATTGCCAATCGGTTACGGTGATGGAATTGCAAGAATTCTATATAAGAAAAATTTTCGTTTTACTCTGAAAAAGAGCAAGGTTCCTTTGATCGGTAAGATATGCATGGATCAGTGCATGATCAATGTCTCCGATTTAACATGTTCCGAGGGTGACATTGTGACCGTAATCGGTGAAAAGAGTTCAATTCTGGAGATGGCTTCAGAACTTGATACAATTCCAAATGAAATTCTCGTTCAACTCAATAGCAGGTTACCTAGATATTATTTGACTGACCAAAAACAGCTTGATTAAAAATGTATGAGTATCTTTCGAATATAAGTTGATTATGATTAATTTGCTAGACTCATCTCTTCATTGATCAAAGGTTACTTTTCCTATTTCGAATTTATAGATAATCAATTGTTAGTCGATTATTCATCAAATTTTCTCAGAAATATAGATATCCTTAAGTTTGATGTACTCTTCTGCGTTAGCGACAATATGATTGATTTCGGATTCACTCAATGGGCGTTTAATTACTGCAGGTAAGCCGGCAGCCAAACTTGAATTACCGATTCTTGATCGCGGTGAAACCAATGCTCCGGCTGCAATCATACAATGCTTCTCAACAGTCGCTCCGTCAAGAATTGTTGAATTGCTTCCGATCAGAACTTCATCCTCGATCGTCGCACCGTGAACATGGGCTAAATGACCGATCGTTACATTATTTCCAATGACGGTCGGATGGTCGTGAGCCACATGGATCACAGATCCGTCTTGAATATTCGTTCTGCTACCGATGATGATTTGGTTCATATCACCGCGCAGAACTGCAGATGGCCATACAGAACTGTTGTCACCGATGACTACATTCCCAATCACACAAGCTGTAGGAGCTATATATACATTTTTTCCGATGACAGGCAGTTGCCCGTTGAATGGCAGAATCATAGAATCACCCTTAATCAGACATAATTGTTTTTCCGAAGATCCGCAACCAATTGTCCTTACTTTCATTTTCTAATTAATAGTAACATATTTTTATTCCAAATAAATGAAGGACATTCGTCATATTGGTTAAGTTGCTTGATCATGTTGAATTCTCGCCAGAATGTATAGGTTAGAAAATAAACTATGATTTTAGAACCTCGTAGAAAAGAATGATTCAATTGTTCAAATTCGGTAAAAAAATGGATCAAAGTAGTAAGTTGGATGAATAATCAATACAACTGCTTGGTTATTATTGGATTATGGATTAAAATAAAAGTTAAAAAAGGGGAAACCATGAAAAACTTAAAACAACGAATTGCGAAAGACGGTGTAATACTTCCGGGAAACATTGTTAAAGTCGACAGTTTCATCAATCACCAAATCGATGTCAAACTTCTCAATGAAATGGGAGTTGAATTTAAAGAACGATTTAAAAATGTAAAAGTCGATAAAATTCTTACGATCGAAGCTTCGGGAATTGCAATTGCAGTCATCACTGCTCAATATTTTGATGTACCGGTAGTATTCGCCAAGAAGAGTGAAGCTAGAAATCTTGATAAAAACGCTTATACGAGCGATGTATATTCTTATACGAAAGATAAAACATTCCCTGTCAAAGTAGCGAAAGAATATCTGTTAGAAAACGAAAACATTCTTATCATCGATGATTTTCTGGCGAACGGAAAAGCGATCGAAGGGCTGATCGACATTATCGTTCAAGCACACGGTCGTTGTGTCGGAGTCGGAATCGCAATCGAGAAGGGATTTCAATCAGGAGGCAAGAAATTGCGTGAAGCGGGTGTTAAAGTCGAATCACTTGCGATCATTGAATCGATCGAAGGAAATCAGATATTGTTTAGATAAACAAAAACACGTAGAAAAATCCAAATTTCAGTTGAGCGACATCAGTGCGAGATGTTGCTTTTTTTGATTATTTGTTGAATCGATCTTCGCTTTAAGATCGATGTTTTAATCGTTACTTCAATTGAAAGCGGTTAACAAATCCTCAATCCGAACATATTCGATCCTTGTCTTGTATTGATAAATAATTAATGATAGGATGGTAAAAATTACGAAAAAGGGAGTGTAACATTTTGTCAAAGTCACTTAAGAAAACGATCACATTTATTGAAGCCATCGCAATCGTTGTCGGCATGATCATTGGATCCGGAATCTTTCTGAAACCAGATATCGTATTCAATAATGCCGGATCACCGATTATGGGATTATTGGCTTGGATCGCAGGTGGTATCATCACATTGGCATCGGCGCTCACAATCGCTGAGATCGCATCAGCCATTCCTAAGTCAGGCGGACTTTATGTCTATTTAGAAGAACTTTATGGTGAGGTATGGGGATTCCTCTTGGGTTGGGTTCAAACAATCATCTCTTATCCGGCATCCGGTGCTGCTTTAGCTATCGCGTTTTCCACGTATGCGACTTTCTTTATACCGATGAGTGCGATCCAACAAAAATTTCTTGCCACGGGTATGCTTGTATTCGTAATTTTTATGAATGTGCTCGCAACTAAATTCGGCGGAGTGATCCAAACAGTCTCAACAATCGGCAAATTGATTCCGATCTTTGCAATCATCCTGTTCGGCTTGATGAGCGGCCAAGTTCATGACTTTCGTTCGATCGCTGTCATGACCGGCGGGGCCGGGTTTGGCGCTGCAATCTTGGGTACATTATGGGCGTATGACGGTTGGATCGGTGTAACAAATATAGCCGGGGAACTTAAAAACCCGGCCAAAGAAATGCCGAAAGCAATTATCCTGGGAGTGACTTCGGTGATCGGTGTTTATCTATTGATCAATATTGCGATTTTGAATGTTATGCCGATTGAAAGTATCGTCGCCTCCGCAACACCGGCATCCGATGCTGCGATCATTCTTTTCGGTACCGGCGGAGCAGCTTTTATTACGGCCGGTATCATGGTTTCGGTCTTCGGTGCGATGAACGGATACCTTCTGACCGGAGCACGCGTACCCTTAGTTATGGGTGAAAGAAATCAATTACCGTACGCAAGCAAATTCGCAGCTGTGCATAAAACATTCGGAACACCGGCCAATGCGTTGATATTCGAGGGTGTTTTAGCCGTTATTTATATATTTTCAGGATCGTTTAATACCCTTACGGATCTGTTGGTATTTGTCTTGTGGATCTTCTTTGTGGCAGGCGTCTATGGTATATTCATACTCAGAAAAAGAGTCCCGGCATCGCAAAGACCCTATAAAGTACCATTCTATCCAATTACTCCGATCATCGGTATTTTGGGCGGTACTTACATACTGTACAGTACGATCGTTTCATCACCGTTGAACTCGATCGTCGGAATCGTTATAACATTGATTGGTCTGCCGGTGTATTTCTATCTGAAAAAAAGATCGGTCATCGAAAACAATAACTGATTTAAGATTGGTAATCGGCAACAATGACCTCTGTAAAGTTACAGAGGTTTTTTAATGAAAAAAAGTCCTGCTTCAAAGCAGGACAATAGTGGAATTCGATATGTTTAAATATAATGGAAATAAGTTAACGCCTTTATAATTCCGTCATCATCGACATCCGAAGTGACATAATCGGCGATTTCTTTTAATTCCGGTTCGCCATTTCCCATTGCGATGCCTAAATCGGCGTGTTTGATCATATCGAAGTCGTTTAATGAATCTCCGAAAGCGGCATACGGTTTACCTTCAACTCCGACATGTTTTAAAAGAGCTTTGATGCCGGTATACTTTGAGATGTTCTTAACAATGATATCTGCATAGGTCGAAACACCCGGATAAACGCTCACTCCGGCAATGTCTTTGAATGGTTGCCAGTCAAAGTCCAGTGGAGCATAAACCAACACTTTATCGATCGGTTGATCGTTATACTCTCTTACTTCCGGGATCGGTTCATTGAAAAAAGCATGCGCCTTTTCTACGTCTTTATTACGCGGACTCAGAAGAAAGTTATCTTCACCGCTGAAAAGGACGGGAAGTCCGAAGATGTCGGCTGTCTTTATAAGTTCGATCAAGGCTGTATGCGGCAGTGTAAGATGTAAAATTTCTTTGTGATGACGATCTAATACAACTTGACCGTTGGAGAGTACAAATCCATCCCATTCAATCAATTCAAGTACCTTCGTTGTTGTACTCAACATATGATAATCGCGGCCGGTCGCCAATGATACGCGATAACCGAGTGATTTTAATGTCTGTAACGCTGCAATTGCCGAGTCGGGAATTTGGTGCGTTTTACTGTTGACCAATGTGTTGTCTAAATCAAAAAAGAGTAATTCGGGTTTTTTCATGACTGACACCTCGTTACAATTATACTGTAAAATGGTATAATGTACCACGTGCGAGGGACTTATATGAAAAACACTGACATTTTTCTTAAAATAGACGACATACTCAAGACATACGGAATCGATTCCTGCAGTCTTACTTTGGCTGACATGGCTCAACTTCCGCAATCACATACCTATCGCAAAGCAAACAAAGCTCCGATCGATAATGAGGTTATGTATCCGATTTTGTCGATCAGTAAGTTCTATGCTGCTTATCTGACATTACTGCTTGCGGACGAAGGAAAGATCGATCTCGATCAACCTATTTCCGTCTATATACCGTTCTTGAAACTACATGACGGCAGTGAAAATGAAATTACTGTAAAAATGCTTTTAGAGAATCAAAGCGGATTACCGCAAACGACATCATTCGGATCACTGACCGGTCGTCCTGAACGTAATTATTTAAAATATGTTGTTCAGAGTTTATCAAAAGCAACACGCCGCAATGATATTTTCGCCAAAGAAAACGACAATAATGCCAGTTTACTTGAAATGATCATCGAACAAGTCACCGAAAAGCCATATGCCGCACTTATTGAATCACGCATCCTGCAACCGTTGGAGCTGACACACACACGACTGATGTATCAACCGTATGAAGCTGATGAACGTGTTAATTCGGTTGGACTCGATCATTCGGGAATTTATTTAAATGCTTTGGCAGCCAAAGGAATCAGTGCATCCTCTTCGGATACTTCACGTTTCATGTTGCACATGACCCAACAAATGATCGGTTGGAATGAGAAATACAGCGTCGACCTAGGTTCACTATTTAACGGAATTTCTCCGAATCGTAAAATTCGCATGCAAACTTCAAAATTGCTTTCATATACTTCTTTTGTTTTATGCACTGAGGGTAAGGTATTAACGATCCTTGTTAACGGTTATCCTGATGAGAATGTCAGTGATGCACTGGTCGATATCGCGTTGTTGCTTGAAATCGGCAGTAAGTCGGTTTCTGATCTGACGTATTCACCGGATGTACTCAAAGATGCGGAAGGCTTGTTTGCCGGTAATGATCAATTATATCGTTTTGAAAAAATCGAAGGTGTGCTCGCTTGTTCGACGCTTCCTGTCGATAAATACCAAAGTATACTTGCCGTCGAAATCGGAAAACGTACATATCTGCAAGTGCGTCATACGACATCTTTGGGTGTAGAGATCACTGAAATTTTGGCGCAACGACTTCATTCATCACCGTTTCCGTCTTGGTGGCATCAAGCGGATCTGGGATTCATCTTACACAAGTTGCATCCGGGCGCGTTGATCCTACCGGAAAATTGGTTATTTGTTCCTGAATTTACCCGCGAAGCACCGGATACGATGTGTAAACCCTATTTACTGCGTGTCATGAATGCGAGCGTTTCTGTTCCGGCTGTTGAACTTCCTTCCGGTAATGCGGATACATCGGAAGATTGCTTACACATTCGTAATGCTTTATTGCACGGACTCAATGAGTACGTGAATTTGAATGAAATCAAAACCGAGATGACTGAGATCGCGATCGATGATTATATGATCCATTGGACGAAAAGTTCAAGATTCTTGGATTCAGTCAAAATGATCGGAAATTGTACCATGTTTATGGTCGATGAAACCGGAGAATTGTTGTTTGACAGCCGTGATAAAGAAGGACTCCCCGAAACAGACGGAACCGTATATTACGGTTGGATGGGTAAGAAGGGAAGTCGTATCGAATTACAATGGACGGAGGTAAGCGATGAAACCCTTATTTGATCTTCATACACACAGTATATCCAGCGGACATGCCTACAGTACGATCAGTGAACTGACTTTGTTCGCTTTTAATAATGGTTTATCGGCCATCGGATGCAGTGATCACGGTCCCGGCATGCCGGGTGGCGCTCATCCGTTTCATTTCATCAATATGACAGTGATGCCTCGCAAGTTGAACGGTGTTATACTTTTACGCGGTATCGAAGCGAACATAATGAATCTCAACGGCGATCTGGATATTGAAGAACGAGTGTTGAAAAAAGTTGACTATGCAATCTGTTCACTTCACACACCCTGTGTTCAATCAGGGGATTCGGAAGAGAATACCGATGCATTGATCAGTGTGATGACAAAAACAAACGTTAAGATCATCGGTCATCCGGACGATCCGCGTTTTCCGTTGAATTATTCAAGATTGATAGCAGCAGCCAAGGTTCATGATATTTGGTTGGAAATCAACAATTCCTCTTTACGTCCGGATACGGCACGTAAAAATGCTGAAGTGAATACTCGAATCCTTCTTGAAGAGTGCAAGAAACAACAAGTAACCGTTGTTTTGGGCAGTGATGCTCACTATGCCGGTCAAGTCGGAGATTTCTCATTGGTAATGGCATTGATCGAAGAATTGGCTTTTCCGGAGTCACTGATCGCGAACCTGAATATCGAAAACGCATTCAGACTGGTACAAAAGGATTGACATATCAGAATGGTAAATGTATAATCAAGACATTGAAAAACTGTGAAAAGAAAAGTACGTTCAAGTAAGATTTTACAGAGAGCCCTGAATCGCTGAAATGGGTAAATCAAACTGTTCGGAAAATGGTCTTGGAGTTGCATACCGAAGGGAAACCTAAGGCTATGACGGTATCGCCCGTTAAAGCGGCAAAGTATAACATACAACGGTATGCGTACTTAATGAGGTCGGTGTCAGTGATGAACCGATAAATCAAGGTGGTAACACGAGCAAGCCCTCGTCCTTATGGATGAGGGCTTTTATATTGTAACGGAGGTGAGATCCTTGATCGAAATACGTCATGTAACGAAATCGTTTGCGATTAAAAGCGAAACACTGACTGCGCTTGATGACGTAAGTCTCAGTATTCAAGACGGAGATCTGGTGGGTGTTATCGGAATGAGCGGTGCCGGTAAGACTACGCTGTTGCGCTGTTTAAGTTTACTTGAGAAGCCGGATTCCGGGGAAATTTTGATCGATGGTGAAAACCTGTTGGCTGCTAAAGACAAAAAGCTGACGGAATATCGGAAAAAGATCGGTGTTGTTTTTCAAGGATACCATTTATTGGAACAGGCGACTGTCTCGCAAAACATTGCTTTCCCTTTAGAGTTAAATCATGAAAAGAAGGAAGTTGTGGATAAAAGAGTTCAAGAACTGATTCAGTTAGTCGATCTGCGAGGCAAGGAACATGTTTATCCGAGTCAATTATCCGGTGGGCAAAAACAACGAGTGGCAATCGCAAGAGCGCTTGCTTCTTCACCGAAGTTGCTGTTATGCGATGAACCGACCAGCGCGCTGGATGCCTTGACAACAAGGTCAATCTTGCAACTACTGAGCGACATTCATCTCAAGACCGGTGTAACGATCTTGATCATCACTCATGAGTTATTGGTGGTCAAATCGATCTGTCAGCGCGTCGTAGTGATCAACGAAGGTAAGTTTGTAGAAGAAGGATTGGTAAAAGAAGTGTTTGCTCATCCCAAGCACGATAATACACGCCTGTTGTTAGGATTGGAGGTAGCCGAATGAACTTAGCATCACTTTTATTGGGAGCTACCAAAGATACCTTGTACATCATCACGGTTGCGACAATACTCAGTTATGTCGGAGGCTTCCCGTTGGGAGTTATCCTGACACTTTGTCGCAATGAAGGATTTTATCCCAAACCCGCGGTGTACAGAATACTCGACGGTATTATCAATATCATCCGATCGATTCCGTTTATTATCCTGATCATTGCGTTGACGCCATTTACGAGAATTCTCATCGGTACCAGTATCGGTATCAATGCGACCATCGTTTCTCTGGTCATCGGTGCGATCCCGTTTGTTGCCCGCATCGTCGAGACGGCTCTGATCGAAGTTGATTCGGGTGTCATCGAAGCGGCCATGACAATGGGTGCCGATGTTAAGCAACTGATCTTCAAAGTTTTACTCAGGGAAGCATTTCCAACCCTTCTGAAGGGGCTATCTATCACGATCATTATGTTGATTGGATACTCTGCTATGGCCGGCGTCGTCGGCGGAGGCGGGTTGGGTGACGTGGCGATCCGTTATGGTTATTACCGCTATGACTATAACATTATGATCTATACGTTGGTTATTTTAGTGGTCATGGTCCAAATCGTCCAATCCGGCATCAACATATTGACCCGCCGCGTGGATAAACGTAATATCAAATCCTAAGAGAGGGAACTCACATGAAAAAAAATATCAAAGCATTATTACTCATCACACTGCTTGCCTTATTCGTAGGCGGCTGTTCCACAACGAAAGCCTCTGACAAAGTAATCACTGTCGGTGCATCACCGACTCCTCATGCGAAAATTCTGGAAGCAGCCAGAGCTGCTCTGTTGGCTGACGGATACACCTTAGTCATCAAAGAATTCACCGATTATGTTTTACCGAACACTGCATTGAATTCAGGGGATTTGGATGCCAACTACTTCCAACACGTTCCTTACCTGACGGACTTCAATGCGAAAAACGGCACTAAATTATCTTCCGTATTAGCTGTTCATTTCGAACCCCTTGGTTTATATCCGGGAAAAACAACATCGATCGCAACACTTAAAGACGGTGCAACGATCGCCGTACCGAACGACAAGAGTAATGAAACCCGCGCTTTGGCACTTCTTCAGGATAACGGTCTGATTACCGTGAATCCGGCTAAATTAGCCAGCGAAGACGCTACGATTTTGGATATCACTTCAAATCCGAGAAATTTTAAATTCACCGAATTGGAAGCTGTTCAGATACCGCGTGCGTTAGCTGATGTCGATTTGGCTGTCATCAACGGAAACTATGCATTGGAAGCGAAGATCGAAAAGAGTGTCTTATTAACCGAAAGTAAAGATTCGGCTGCCGCTAAGAAATATGCGAATATTTTGGTTGTTCAGACCGGAAAAGAGACGACTGCCAAGGCAAAAGAACTGATCAAAGTTTTGGGTTCGCAGGCAATCAAAGATTTCATCACAGCCAACTTCTACCCAACCGTCATTCCTGCTTAATCTAAATAAAAAGACTGACTCGTTCAACGAATCAGCCTTTTTTTGTTTATGTTTGATTACTGTTTAAATACGCTCGTAAATTCTGGAAAGCACTGATCAATGACGCGATCGTCATTGCCAACATGAGCCCCAACGAAATTCCCGTGTTCTTCTGAATATAGATGCTTATTCCGAGTAAGATTGCCAATGCCACATAGACACCTGTTTTGAGCAGTAACATCGGTTTCTTTTGTGCTCCGCGTTCGCTGTTTCGATTATAAATATCCGATGGGGTGTAAGGATTCACACTGCGATAGGACGGAAGCAGTTTCTTTTTCAGCAGATATTCCATCAATGCCCAGACGACAATACACACGAAGGGATAGTAGAATACATTTCCTTCGAACATCGAATAACCGACAACAGCGACGGAAAAAGCCAATACCGGTCGGTAATAGAGCGCCTCTACTTTTTTGACATCCTGTTCTGGCATAAAATAAGCGATTTTCTTTTTAGCGTCATAATAATAAGGTCGTAATTTCTTGTCGTAGTAAATGTGCGCAAAGCGCCTGTCTTTTTGTTTTTGCATTTTATCACCATTTCTATTATACATAAAACGCTTACATGAGCCAGCACATTTTGCACAAAATCGTGATAATGATAAAAAAAATAACAAAAAGTATAAAGAATCGATTTAGCATAACGATTATAATTTTAGTAGTAAGAAAGGCGGAACAATATGTACCTAACAGTTAATAAAGAAGAACTTATTAAAAGAAAAGCAATCGATACTGCCCGCGAAATCGCTCAGCAGCCCTCGACTTGGCTTAAAACAGTTCAACAAATAAAAAACGAGAAAGAGAATATAGCTCGTTTCTTAGACGAAATCGGACAGCCCGGGGATTATGATATTGTGTTTATCGGAGCCGGCACCAGTGAGTTCGTCGGAAATTCGTTATTTCCCCATATCAATAAATTAACCCATACCAAAGCCCGCAGCGTCGCTTCCACGGACATGGTCACGGCAGTTGCGGATTACCTTGAGAAAGATCGACCGACGTTACTAGTCTCATTCGGACGCAGCGGTAATTCACCTGAATCGGTCGGAGCTGTTTCTGCCGGCGAAGAATATTTGAATCATCCTCATCAATTGTTTATCACCTGCAATGCAAACGGTGCATTGGCGAAAAGTGTTAGTCAGTTGAAACATGCATATTCGATCCAGTTGACTCCTGAGACCAATGATCTCAGCTTCGCAATGACGTCCAGTTTCACGAATATGATGTTGGCAGCTTGCCTGGTGTTTGACCTCAAACATTTAGATACGCTTGAAAAACAAGTGAGTGATGTCGTTGCCTCCGTTACAAATATCGTGACTAATCAGGTTGTCGATATCAGATCGATGGTCAAAGGTTTTCCGTTTGAGCGCATCGTTTACCTCGGTTCCAATGAACTGAAAGGGATTGCTCAGGAATCAGCTTTGAAAATGCTTGAATTGACAGCCGGTGAAGTAGTCACTATGTATGATTCACCGATGGGCTTTCGTCACGGACCGAAATCGATCATCAACGACAGAACACTCAGTGTCATTTTATTAAGCGATGATCCGTTTACGCGCAGATATGAAATGGATCTTGTCCATGAAATCAGTGCGCAACGAAAAGGGAATCGTTTATTGGTCGTTACTAATATGACCGAAGACAATATAGAATCTTATGCGGATTACGTAATTCATTTGGGCGGTGCTGGAAAATTACCGACCATTCTGTTAGGATTAGAGATGATCACTGTGTCACAATCCATAGCGTTCTTTCGCTCATATGACATGGGAATCACAACCGATAATCCATGTCCGACCGGTGAAGTTAACCGCGTTGTGACAGGTGTTACCATTTACAAGAAATAACTTCAGGAGGAAAAACAATGATTGGAATGCTTTTGACCGGACATGGTCATTTTGCCGACGGTATGATGAGCAGTATGCACATGATTGCCGGAAATGTCGAATATTGTGAGGCTGTAAATTTCGAAGAAACCGAATCAACCGAACAGTTGGAAGTAAAACTGAATGCAGTATTTGATAAATTCAAAGATTTGGATGGAATAATCGTATGTTGCGATCTTTTAGGTGGATCACCGTTCAAGTCTTCAGTTGTTTTATCACTGGCCAGAAAAAATATTGAGATCATCGCGGGAGCTAACTTACCGTTACTTCTGGAAATGAGTTTTGCCCGTCTCAATGCAACCGGTGTAACCGAATTGGCAGATACGCTTGTAGACACTGCACGCGGATCGATCGTTCGTTTCACGATGCCGGTTGAAACTGTTCGTGATGAGAACTTAAGCGACGGTATTTGATCATGGATCTCAATCTCATTCTGTATGTAAGTTTGGTTTTGGCTGCTTATTTAACACTGGCAGTCGCTCTCTATTATGTTATCTCTCTGCGAGGCGTAGCCAAGCAACGCAAACGTTTTATGGAACTTCACAGTAATTTGGCTGCCGGACAAAAAATCGTTCTTACCGGCGGTATCTACGGCAAGATCGTATCCGTCAATGAAAATGAAGTCTTGATCGATATCGGTCGTAACGTGACGATGACGGTTTCTCGTTTTGCGATCAGCGATATCATCACAAGTGAAACCGTATGATCAATCCATTAGCGCAAGTACTTTCCGAACGAAGCAAAACCTCAGTTAAAGGTGTTTTTTGCAATTGTACAGCCAATCCGTTGGTGATCAAAGCTTGCATGCGCAGAATGTTGGATACGCAAAGTCCGCTGATCATCGAAGCGACCGCAAATCAAGTCAATCAGGATGGCGGATATACCGGAATGACACCTGTTGATTATCGCGAATTCGTATTACAATTAGCTCACGAAACCGGGTTTCCGCTAAATCGTTTGATTCTGGGCGGTGATCATTTAGGCCCGCTGACTTGGATGGATCTGCCGAATGAAGTTGCGATGGAAAAAGCCGAGATATTGGTTGATCTCTATGCTTCAGCCGGTTACTCGAAGATCCATCTGGATACAAGTATGCGTCTTAGCGAAGATGACCCTAATTTAATATTATCAACGGCGACGATCGCTGAACGCGGAGTCAGATTATTGAAGATCGCCGAAGCCGGATTTAAGAAATATGCTAAGGATCATCCGCACGCAGTTCATCCTGTTTACATTATCGGAAGCGAAGTACCGATTCCTGGCGGAGCTCAAGAAGAAGAGGGTATCTCTGTCACAAAGCCGGAAGATTTTTCAACGACGGTGAATATTTATCGTCAGGAAATCGAAAAAGCCGGACTGACCGCTGTTTGGGACCGCATCGTTGCTGTCGTAGTTCAACCAGGTGTTGAGTTTGGTGACGAGACTGTTCATGAATATGACCAGGAAGCAGCTCAAGCATTGATCCATGCGTTACATAAACAAGACGGTTTTGTTTTTGAAGGACATTCCACCGATTACCAAACGAAGAAACATCTTGCTGAAATGGTCGATGACGGAATCGCTATTTTGAAAGTAGGACCGGCATTGACATTTGCACTGCGCCAAGGATTATTTGCATTGGCGATGATGGAAAATGAAATGATCAGTGATTTCAGTCTGCTTTCTCACTATATCGAAATTTTAGATAAAGTGATGTTGGAACAACCTAAAAATTGGCAACATCATTATCACGGAACATCGGCTGAATTGGCCTTTGCTCGTAAATACAGTTTTTCCGATCGCAGTCGCTATTATTTACCGCACGCTGATGTCGAAGATGCTCGTCAACGACTCTTTGCGAATACCCGTGAAATCCCGCTGTCGCTGTTAAGTCAATTTATGCCTATTCAATATCGCAAAGTTCGCGAAGGTTCGTTAGAATCGAATCCTGAAGCTCTGGTGCTCGATTGGGTATGCGAAACGATCGATGATTATCTGTATGCCTGTGAACGTTAAAAAATCTTCTTGCGAAGATTTTTTTTAATTTACGATCGATTTAGAATACTCGCTGGGTGAAATCCCATATTCCTGTTTGAATTTTCGTGAGAAGTAATGAATCGATGCATAACCTAATTTCTCACTGATCTGACTGACGGTATAAGTTGAGTTTTTCAACAAGATCTTGCTGCGTTCCAATTTCATCGAATTGATATAATACTTGGGTGAAGTATTGAGATTACGTTTAAATAAAGCTTGAAGCGTCGAACGTGAGATCGAATATTGGTCGCAAATATCAACGACTGTGATCGGTTGATCGATTTTTTGCTTAATGAAGTTGATGACTTCATTTAACAGTTCATCTTCAAAGTGTTGTTGCATGGGTGTCGTACTGATCTTCAGTTGCGAATCTTGATTGTTCTGCATCGAATAGATGACCAGTTGTTTCATCAAACATAATAAGAGCTCACTGTTTGAATCATTTTTATCGGATGCATTCTGGATAAATGTGATAAGTGTCGAATAGACTTCTTTTTGACAAGGTATTACTCGGTGAGTGATATTCTTGGAATCCTTCAGGTTCATCGCAAACATGATCGTTAAATATGAACACGATTTATCGATATTTGTTTTCTGTGTATGGAACTGATGAGGTGCAAAAAACATCAAGGTTCGCGGAGGCATTACATAGGACTTTCCGTCGACCGTACAGATCAATTCGCCGTTATCAACATACGTCAACTCCCAATATTGATGTTCTTCACCTTCAAATTGATATGAATTACCGCGAGCCGAATAATAGTAAGCGAAAATCTCATCGATTTCAAAAGTGGATCTGACTTGTTTATGCATAAAAGGAATGGATAAAGGCAGAGTCGACATTTTATTTCGCGGATCTGAATACATTTTGATCGTTCCGCTGTCAGTCAGTGAAAAGTAGTTGAAATAAACACCTTTTTTAACCCTGACAGTACGGTGAATAACGAATAATTGGATGTCGTCAGCTTCACCTGTCAATGAGAAAAGAATTCCGACGATTCCCTTGGTTTTCTGAATATAAACAGGATAATCGCACTGAAACAGCGAATTTACCGATTTTGAGGAGCACTTAATCGATTTTTCTTTGTTTTCCATGGTAATTCTTACCGGGATTTCATTATATATATCACAATATTTGGCACATTGAATGGATGTTGTCTTCTTGTACATGGGTTCCTCCATTGATCTTTTATCTACTTGCTATTATACAGTAAATATTTATTAAATTAACGAGCATGTGATTATTTTAAAACGAAAAGTACAAATTCAATATAAAAAAGTGCAAACAAAAATAAAAAAAAGTAGTATATGATATATTCAGATGTAAGCGATAACAGAAATGGCATATTCCTATCAGCTTACACAGAGGGAGGAACAGCAGTGCCGAATATTGTACTAACAAGAATAGACAACCGTCTTATACATGGACAAGTAGCTACTCAGTGGGCATCCAGTTTCAGTGTAAATCTGATGTTGGTCGCCAACGATAAAGTCGCGAATGATCCATTCCGTCAGGGTTTGATGGATTTGGCTGCGCCGAGTTTTGCTCAAACGCGCTATTTCACGTTGGAGAAAACAATCGCAATCATCGACAAAGCAAGTCCTGAGCAAAGAATCCTAATCATCTGTGATTCTCCGGAAGATGTGGTGACTTTGGTTGAAGGTGGTGTACCTATCAAAAAAGTTAATATTGGAAACATGCATATGTCTGAAGGTAAACGCCAAGTTGCTACCGTTGTTGCTGTTGACGACAAAGATGTTGCAGCATTCAGAAAACTTCAGGAATTAGGGGTCGAACTTGAAATACGTAAAGTTCCAAGTGAATCTGCTGAAGATATCAACAAATTATTTAAATAAGAAAAATAAGAAAGGGAACGAATAAACATGCAATTTAATGCAATCCAAGTTATTTTGGTTTTCATTGTTACGTTCATCGCAGCAATCGACCAGTTTTCCTTCCTTGAGTCATTATACCAACCAATCGTAATGGGACCGGTAGTCGGTGCTATTCTTGGTGATGTGAACGTCGGTTTGATCATCGGCGGATCGTATCAGTTAATGATGATCGGAAGTATGCCAGTTGGAGGCTCACAGCCACCAAATGCGGTAATCGGAGGAATCATGGCGACTGTATTCGCAATTTCCATGAAGATCACTGATCCGCAAGCCGCTCTAGGACTTTCAATTCCGTTTGCTTTATTAGGCCAATACGCAGTTATTCTGGTCTTTACGGTTACTTCACCGTTAATGTCAAAAGCTGACCAATATGCTAAAGAAGCCAACACGGGTGCAATCGAACGTTTGAATTACATCACGATGGGTGCTCTTGGTTTATTCTTCGCAGTAATCGTATTAGTCGGATTGGTTTCCGGTCAAGCAATCGGTACAACCTTAACCACCGTATTACCTGCATGGGTATGGGCTGGATTAAAGGCTGCCGGTGGTATGATGCGTTTCGTAGGTTTCGCTGTTCTGTTAAAAGTAATGATGTCAGCCGAATACTGGGGCTTCTATTTCGCCGGTTTCGCACTTGCTAATATCGTTGCAGGCGCAGGATTGGGCGACCAAGCATTAGCGTTGATCGCAATGTTGGGAATCGCTTTAGCAATCTATGACTTCCAAGTAAATGTTAAAATCAAACAGAATTCAAGCAAAGGGGTGAGCTCAAATGGCATCTAATACTGCATCTCAATACAAGAATTTAACGCCTGCTGCGCCACTTGACAAGAAAACTCTGAATCAGATGGCTTGGCGTTCATTATTCCTGCAAGGTTCGTTCAACTACGAACGTATGCAGGCAGCCGGCTGGTTGTATGGAATTATCCCGGGTCTGAAAAAGATCCATACCAATAAAGAAGATTTGGCTCTTTCAATGGAACACAACCTTGAGTTCTTCAATACTCACCCGTTCTTGGTCACCTTCGTTATGGGTATCGTATTATCATTAGAACAACAAAAAGCTGATATCGGTATGATCCGTGCGGTACGTGTTGCCGCAATGGGACCTCTCGGTGGTATCGGTGATGCAATATTCTGGTTTACGTTAGTTCCGATCGCTGCCGGTATCAGTGCCAACATGGCATTAAACGGAAGCATCTTGGGACCAATCGTCTTCTTATTGATGTTCAACGTCGTTCAGTTCGCAGTTCGTTATGGTTTGATGCACTGGTCATACAGACTGGGAACATCTGCCATTGAGACATTGACTCGCAACGCAAAAGAATTTACGCGTTCAGCCAGTATCTTGGGTATCGTTGTTGTCGGTGCACTTACATCCTTGTATGGCGGAACCACCATTGCAACTTCCATTCCTAACGGTGAAACACCGATCGTTCTTCAGAAAATCTTAGACGGCATCATGCCGAAATTGATCCCACTTGCTTTGACACTCGGCCTTTACTGGTTGATCAAAAACAAGAACTGGTCAGCAGTTAAATGTATCGGTTTGATTTTGGTTGTCGGCTTAGTCGGCGGCTTCTTGAAAATATTCGCTTAATGGATTACTCCTCCCTAAAATCATTCTCGTAAATTCAGTAAAGGAATCCTGGGCCATCAGGATTCCTTTGGTACGTTAACGATGATGTCGATTTTTGGGAATATCGAAAGGATTCTGTATGATAAAACTATTTGTCAGTGACATTGATTCAACATTGTTTGATCCGATTTCAGGTCAGATTCCCACAATTAACCTTCAAGCACTCACAGAACTCCAAAAGAGCGGTGTAACGCTTGCTTTGGCAAGTGGCAGACTTATGCGAGGTACTCTTGAAATCGCTCGCAAACTTCATATGGATGAATATGGTGGCTATATCATTTCTTCCAACGGAGCCTCTGTGATCAATATGAAAACTCAAACGAGCTTAGTTGACAGAAAACTGAATGTAAACGAACTGCGCTCGCTGTATAATGATGCGAAACGTTTGCACTTAAATTTCTCGGTCGATCAAGGTGAGGATGTCATCGCCAGCGGATTCGATGATGCGCTAAGTTATGATCGCGATGTCGTCGGTCTGACATTCAGACTTCCTAACGATGATTTGAACTCTTACATTTTGATTCCGTCACATAAATGTGCAGTCACGAAGAATTCCGTTGAACCTGACTTCGCAATGAAAGAGATGATTGAGTTGTGGCAAGATCGATTCAGCATTGTGCGGTCGCATGAAAACTTTCTGGACATAATGGCCCATGATGTCAGTAAATCGACCGGCATACAATCGCTTTTTGAAGGATTGAATCTTGATTACTCGGAAGTAGCTGCGATCGGTGATGCGGAGAATGATCGATGGATGTTGATGCATGCGGGATTATCCGCTTGTGTCGCCAACGGATCGGATTCAATCAAGCAATTGGTCGATCGTATAGTGTCGTCAGCGGCTGACGGCGGAGTTGCCGAATTTGCCTATGATATTATTGAAATGAACAAAAAAAGGTAATGCGGAATTCGCATTACCTTTACTTTTTGACGATTATTCGGCAGCGTCCATATCAATAAACGGACGATTGGAAATCTCTTCTAAAATTTCAGCATGTTTCTTTTCGGTAAAATCAAAGAAGAACATCGGAATAATACTCAATACACAAGCGATCGCCGGGAAAATCGAGAGTAAGGAGAAGATTCCTTGCAGTGCAGAAGCTGATTGCGAGGCATTACTGATATAACCGACAAAATTGAGTACAACACCGATCCAAAACAAGCCGAAAGCAGATTGCAGTTTAGTCGTAAACGTATGCATCGAGAAGCATAAACCTTCGGTACGTTTATTCGTTTTCCACTGCAGATAATCGACGGAATCACCGACCAAAGCATAGGTGATGACATCGTTCATTCCGAGTGACATACCGACTAAGAACAACATAATGAATGTTAACGTCATGTTTCCGTAACCGACGAAGAACATGATCAGATGAACGACTCCTCCCAATGCCAAACTGGCGATATACATCGTTTTCTTGGAAAAACGCTTTGTGAAGAAGGGAGTGATCATCATCGCCACGATCATCGAGGCGATCAGTATGCCACCCAACAGTGAGAAATAACTTTCATTTCCCAAGTTGTATTTCGCAAAATAAGTACCTGCAGTTCCGATCACCATGCGGAATGCGCCTAGAAATCTTGAAATCTGCAAGATGATCAACGGTTTATTATGAATGATCATGTTGATGTTTTCTTTAAATGAAGAAGGTTTACTCTTATCGATGACTCGTTCTTTTGTACCCAGAGATGCAAAGTAGAACAAACCGCCACCGACTGTCGACATCAGTACTGCCGCCCAGAAGTAGCCGTTAGCTCCGCTGCCCATTGAGGCAATCATGATCGGCGGTAATATGATTGAGACCGCCATCCCCAAATTGCAAAAAATACGCGAATAGGTAACCAGACTCAACCGTTCTTTGGGATTGTGGGTAATAGCTGCCGAAAGACCCCAATAAGGAATATCGGAAATCGTAAACACCATGTCCCACATAATATAAGTCACATAAGCATATAGCAAACGCATACCGTAACTAAGTTGCGGAGCAACAAAACACAAGATCGTGAAAACCGCCATCGGAATCGGAATCGCAAATAGATACGGACGAAGCTTGCCTTTGGAGGAACGCGTGTTATCGACGATCGATCCCATGATCGGATCATTGACAGCATCCCAGACACGAGCCACCAGCAACAAGGTGCCAACAGCTGCCGGTAAAAGTTTCAAAACATCTGTATAAAAAATCATAATATAAGTAACTGTGAAATTGTAAATCATATTCTGACCCATACCGGCAAAACTGAAATATAGTTTTTCCTTTAAAGGCAACTTCTCTTCATTTATCATAAATTTCCCTCCATCATTACTTTCAGTATAATCGTTTTAGGCCATAGTGGCAAAGTCTTTCTGAGGTGCTTATGGCAATCTTTCGCAATCTTGTTATAATGAAATAAAGAGGTGATCGGATCGTGGAAAAGATTCAATTAAATCGTCTTACGTGGGAAGACAAAGCAGCTTTGTTGAGCGGTCGAAACTCATGGGAAACGCATCGCAGTCAACGTTTGAATATCAACAGTGCGTGGATGTCCGATGGTCCGCACGGCCTCCGAAAAGAAGTGATGATCCAAGGTCAAACACCAGTAAGTACGGTTCCATCAACTTGTTTTCCTTGTGCGGTTACACTCGGCAGCAGTTTCGATGATGAGCTGCTCTTTAAAATCGGTGAAGCCATCGGGAATGAAGCCGGTTTAAATGCAGTGTCGCTTGTTTTGGGACCGGGTGTCAATATCAAACGCAATCCGCTTTGCGGACGTAATTTCGAGTATTACAGTGAAGATCCGCTGGTTGCCGGAAGAAGCGGTGCGGCCTTTATCAAAGGCGTTCAATCCACTTCGGTAGGTGCTTGTTTGAAACATTTTGCTTGCAACAATCAAGAAAAAAACAGATTGACAGTGAATTCCGTGGTTGATGACCGTGCACTTCACGAACTATATCTAAAACCATTTGAATGGGCAGTGAAAGATGCCCATCCCGAAGCTGTCATGAGCTCGTATAATAAGATCAACGGGGATTATGCCGCTGAAAATAAGCATTTGTTGAGTGAAGTGTTGCGTGATCAATGGGGATTCGAAGGCT